>TARA_R110000851_G_scaffold52364_8_pt1 | contig 11468 bp, 3 predicted proteins | sample TARA_R110000851 | Tara Oceans TARA_R110000851 (sample SAMEA4397627) | marine metagenome | biome: Polar Biome; feature: [DCM] deep chlorophyll maximum layer (ENVO:01000326); material: water (ENVO:00002006), including particulate matter (ENVO:01000060) such as... | depth 17 m | reverse complement strand
TGGTGTCGGTGTTTCCGGTTTCGTTACCGTTGGTGTTGGAGTAGGAGTAGGAGTTGGAGTGTTTAAATTTCCGGCTCCTAGTAGTGGATCGGTTGGTGTTGGTGTTGGTGTAGGGGTTGGGGTGGGCGTAGAAGTCGGGCATATCTCATCATACAAATACAGCCAGTGAATCGATTTCCCCGGTTCATCGTCAGGGTCTGTACCATGTAGTGGTCTTACTTCCCATCTTTTATTAACCCAGCAAACAGTATCATTATAATTATAGTGAATGTGTTGCCAGAGGCCCTTATCGTACGATGTCGGTGTTGGAGTCGGAGTTGGTGTCGGAGTTGGTGTCGGAGTTGGTGTCGGAGTTGGCGGATAGCATAAAGTAAATTCATGTGCGCGCTGTGTCGGTGTTGGTGTCGGTGTCGGCGTCGGTGTCGGCGTCGGTGTACAGGTTTCCGCGGCGATAGTCGCGATCTCGTCTGAATAAACTGCACCGGCCGCGTTACGGGCGGCGACTTTATAATATAGTGTACCTCCGCAACTATAAGCCTCATCGATAATATTATATACTCGTATACCATTACCTCTAGCGTAGATAGTTTTAACGTGATCATAGTGAATACCGTCATAGCTTCTATAAATATCAAAATACTCAGCGCGTTGCGGATGGGCGTTATTATGGAACCAAGCAAATACGATCGAGCCGCGGGCGATAGATAAATCATAAGGTGCTCTAGGGGGAAGCGGAGCCCATGTAGGCGTTGGGGTAGGGGTGGGTGGTATATATACTATTGGTTCCGATGCGGAACAACAGTGATCAGGGTGTATGTGTGATTCTTCGTACCATATAACATTTCCATGGTTTGCAGATACAGCAATTACCTTAGAATCGTTAGGGACGCAGTTGATTGGGACAAATTCGTACTCTCTCTCTGGTAGACCAACAAACTTAACGTCCTGGGTCTCTATTCCTCGTATTGAGCTTAAAGTTATTGTAAATACGTATTTCACAGTATAGATTCATCAAGATTCATCTCATGGCGTTATATCCATTACATAACCGGCAGCGGAGGAGTTGAGATTGTGGTTCGTCGCGCGTTCGTTACCATGGTGATCAAATGCGTCGATATACACTAGTCTACCATATGTAGAATTCGCTGGTGAAGAGTTATCCGGTGGGTTTATTAGTGTAAATGAAATACTTCTGACAACATCATGAGTTAAGGTCTGACCGGTGGCAACTGTTAACTTTAAAGTGCCGGCGGTTTGGTCCCATTCTCCAGTACTACCGAATATACTTGCAGCTGTACCAGCAAGAGGTAATGATGCATTAGTAGCGGTCCCGGCCCCGTAAATCCCCTTCAGTAACATATAACCGTCAGCAAACATTGGATAGCTAATAGAGAAGTCTAACGTAAGTGTGTTACTAGCATTAGCGGTGCTCCCATCTGTCTCGCTCCATACCAATCGCCCGGTTACGTCGAGTCTTCCCCACCGGTAGTCGAAATTATCTAGATATGGATTTGGATATACACCTACATGGTTTTGGGTTCCTCGAGGATCTTGTCCGTATCCTAAGTAATTAGGATTCGTGGTGCCGGGGTTGGAAAAATACAGGTTGATACCGGCATCATAGAGTTCTGTACGTAGTAGCTGTTGCGGTGAAGGGTTATCTCCGAAGCCCATATAACCATCTGCGCGGTTGTAATCTGAGAAAAGGTTACTAGTACCGTAATAGATTCCGTCAAAATTATAATAGTTGGAGTTGTTCCATTCGCCAATTGACTGACCTTTGTGACCATCGTCCCACACAGTACCGGTCATGATGATTGATTGCAAAAGTATATCACCATTCGCTTTTAGCGCGATAAGACTAGTCTTGATAGCATCAACATGTGAATAGTCGATCCCAGAGTACTCTAAATATAATTGTTCCACTCCAGCGAAATTAGCTTTCAACATCCATGTGAGATCGGTGAGATTAGGGCAATGTTGTAAGTACAACCTTTTATAGGTTTTTTTCAACTGGAAGTATGCTCGATCCCAGGCGGGATCCACGAACCCGGTATCCGCGAACATGGCGTCGATGGATGTAAAATCATTATAACCTATATTAAGTTCGCAAAGATTCGACCAGTTCTTTATAACACCTAAACCATTTGCGGTGTTTGGTATATTTGTACCTATGAGATTCGCTTGATGGATATCATGCCGGCCGTTGTTGTAACTGTTAGTATAATCGAAACCATGGTAGCTATCCTCAAATATACGAATGTCTGTTAACGGGGCGAAGGCCAAGTTCAATTTGCCGTACATGTATATACGCTCACCAGTACCATACTTGGCAGTAAACCCGTCCTGACGGTCTGTCGCGGTCGGGCTTCCGTGGTCGGTGAGGGTGCGAGTGTGAATGTCATCGTGGTAGTGAGATTCGAGCGCATAAAATCCGGCATATGCGCAAAGCGGTAAGTTAGTTACTGTGTGTAACTCCTCATAATCAATACCGCCAATTGGCCAAGGTTTACCCTTGATGAGCGATAGTGCACTAATATCATCTAGGTTTGTATAGCCGGAATACCAATCAGTGCACACGGGCCAAAGCGATGCAGCATTGGCAGGAATAGACGTATTTTGAAAGCGATTATTCCTGAAATTGATATATGTGGTCGTTGGACAAGGACCGGTTGATATATCATGTATTAAGGCTCTTCCGTCCGAGAGATTGTAATATCTCAGGTTGCTTTCTAGATTATTGAACGATGTAAGAGGATGCATGGTCATAGTGAGGGTTCCGGAAGCGGAAGATCCCATTCCGGTTAAAGCCTTAGTATTAACTGATGATATTGAATTGTTGCCAACATTAATTTGTGTATCGTAAGTTGTCCACTGAGCGCGGTGGAGATCATCGATACTAGCTAGTGAGTAGGAACCCTCAGCGCGCAAATACCTTATTGATTTAGCGGAACCTAGACCGTCTAGCGTTGTGAGCGGGTTCTGCGTTATATGGAAATAGTGGGCATGCAAGTTGGTTAGGAACGGTGAGTTGTCGATAGTATCAAATCCGGTTAATTGATTATTGCTAAGGTGGACCGTCTTAGCTGCCGTTGGTATATCATTCCCCGGGCCATCCGCAACACTGTATAGGTTCCGGAGGCCGGTTAAATCTATAAGGCGGTTTCCGGTCAAGTTTATCTCAGTATCCTTAAAAGTTTTTTCACTCCCCGGTACATGTATAATATGATCTAGATCTCGTATAAGTTTATTGGTATAGGTATGTATACTTCCCCATCTAGGCGTCGTCACCTCGTACTTACCTAACAACGCCGGTTTCGATGTACCAGCCGTTTGTATTGTCATATCTATAGTAGCTCCGCGTTCTGCTGGTGTTTTGCGTGGAGTTGTCGTCGTCGCGACGGCGCGATCAGAGGGTTTGGCAAAACCGGTTGAGGTTAGAGTACCGTAGGTCGTTTCATACGAGTTTTCCTCCACTAGTGCTTCATTAACAACTCGATATCCGGCGATTCGCATAGTAGGTAGTTCGGCGGATGGGAGGTTGTTGACGCCGGCAAAGTCATGAAGGGGCCATGACAGCCGGTCTGGGGCATCACCAAATTGGGTTGTGTGACCATTTACATTTCGGTAGTTTACCTGGGTTCCGGTTCCTTTGTAAAACCCGTTTATCCAAACCCTTGATCTCCAGGACGCGTCGTTTATGCCATCTCTTACGATTCTTACATGATACCACTGTTTATTGTAGAACGTGATATAACCATTATTCGTGTTACTAGAGTACATATAAACGATACCGGTTTGGGGTCGGAGGTTCAGTTGATGGCGGTGGTAATAATTCCGGTTTGATGCATTGACCATGGAGGATACGTCGCCTTCCAATATAGGATTCCAGTAGTGTCCGCCGGTATGGCGGTAAGTATTTCGATCACCACCAATACCTTCAAACTGTACCCAGTATTCTAGAGTTTGAGAATCATACGGGTATTTACCATTTACATTTTCACCATTAGACATCCCAAAGGCGTCTTCATTGGATATCTTACTATGGGCGTTAGGACCATATACATTACATTTTTCTCCGGATGTTAGATAACTACCATCAAACCTATACTTGTCTCTTAAATAATCATGTATTTTCTCTATATCAGGGTCAGTTACATCACTGTCAAACAACAAGACTTCGTATATTCTTCCCCGGTAGCCCTGATCGTAAGAGGTTGACCCCGGATGGTCCATATTGCCTATCCATATATTATTAAAATCTCCCAATACGTATTGGGTGGCACCGTTGGTGTGGATATGACAAGCAGCATTGTTCGCGGATACCGGTCGGACTTCACTATTAAGCCAGCACTCAGTAGTAGTATTTTGTTGTCCGGCCTTGAACCATGCCACTCTAGGATGTGGGTGGCCGGAGTCATAGGTCTGCGACAAGTGGTTGAGAGTTGGATTACCATTCCCTACGCGGAAAGACACCCGGGGATACCATGAGGACGTCGATATAAGGTTACATCCTTGATTTCCAGGGGCACTGGATACTCCATAGGTGAACATCGTACCCTCTTCATTTATAGGGTCCGTATTCACATTATAGTGGTTTTCGTACACCAACACAGTAAAATACTCTTTAGTCTGATCAAGCTGATCGATAGGATCCAATGCTCCGAAGAGCATTTGGTTACCTTCAAAATATGCGGCGGTTATCCCAGAGATCATGGGGTTACTAGGGCCTACGACAACAGGTTGTTTTACCGGGTCGGTCTGGGTTAGAGTCTTTCTACCGGTATGATCAATCGCTGAAGTAATTTTAGTGCCGACTGGGTCGGTGAGATTATCAAACCGGTAATGTGAAACTGGGTCAGCGGTTATAGTTATAGTAGGTGTTAAATTGTAGCTCATGTTATATCTTCTTTAGTTACTCCAGTGTTGGTAACATTAAAATTGTATCGGGATACATTCTGCGGACCGGTATCTCCACCGGTGAAGAAGGCGGTTACCTGCTCTCCAGGGAATTCATTGTTGGAAGTTGCTATTGGAGATGGGTAGATGTACACATACTCAGCGGTTGGTGGTATATCACTATATGTCATGTGATTAACCAACCGGGAGGTGGCTTGGATGTGTATATGCTTTAAATTGGTTAGTTCTCGCAACCCGGACCAATCGGTACCGGATGGCGTCGCGTCGTGATACGGTTCATATATGTATAGTGCTCGTAAATTTTTCAACCCCTTCAGGCCTCCGGGAGGGAATTGATGGGCTTGGAATGGCGCGGCGGCTTCACTGAAAGTTGTAGTGCAATCTAAAGTAGCTTTAACCTCGATAAACTTCACACTCTTCCCGTATCTAGAAAAGACAGACCAATCAAACACCGCGGTTCTGTTGAGCAATAAGTGCCCGAGTTTTGTGTATCTTAAATTGTATAGTACAGACCCGCTTTTCGGTGTGACTTGATACTCAGTGACCCAATTGCCGGAGCTACTTGTGTTTGTTAGAGTGTCTGACGGACCACCTTTGTTACTGTAACCATAGGTGGCTGTACATATCTCAAATTTTGAGAGATGGGGCCAGTAGCCGGCGGCCTCCATACCTCGTGGTGTTGGTATAGTTTCGTCGTAAGGCATGGACATCGCGGCTTTCGGCCAATTTTGATAACTGTAGTTAAACTCGCGCAACCGGTAGGCGTTACTGAGACCATCTAGATTATATATGCTTTCCACGGAATCCGTGTAATGACCAGAATACGTGTTGATGATCCGGCGAAGTTGATCAACATTCTCCATGCCGGTTGTATCGAGCGGATAAATGGTCTGGTGGATGACGTAGCTGGCGATTGGAGAGAGATCTAGCAAAGGGAATTCTGTTGACTCTCCGACAGATGGTGAATTTCTAACACCGAAAAAAGGCATATTGTAGCTCGCGTAATGGCCGTCATTCTGTCCATAATTAACTCTATGAGGACTGGATATCCAGTAAGGCCTAGCTTCTTTATCCTGCGGATCCCAGATAAAACTAATCGCCGGAAAGCCGGAGGCCGGGGCGAAAGTGGAGGTATGTGGATGGCGATAGTATGTACCGGTTACTGTGGTACCGTCATATGTACCGGCTCCTATTTGAGGGGTTTGAGTCATATCATAACTGTATCCCCAATCCTTTTCATAGGTGTTCCATACCACATTATCCGCTCCGGTTCGGGTAGTAACCCAACCGGTATGCTGACCTTGTGAATAATATGCCCTAGTGTCAGTCGGTCCTCGACCTTCAGGGCCGCCATGACCGTCTCCGGCATATTCCGGAAGAATATTTTCCGGTTGGTAGACGCCCAACATCTCATGGTGCCATGTCTGCATGCCAAGAGCGTCACGGTCTTTATAAAATTGGGTATCGATTATGATATGATCAAATATCGCCTCTATTATCTGAGAGGCCCAGCTATTGATAACTAGGGGGTTAGTCGTTGATATTGTTTGACCGTTGAGATCGACCCACTTACTGAACTTGTATGCTTTATTCGGACTAGCATATAATTTACCAGCAGTTCCGGTAATCCTAACACGCTTTCCACCGACCGACCCACGGTTTGGTGTACTATTAACAATTTGTATCTCGCTATTAAATATCATGGGCTATTATATATGTTAAATATTTATTTGGTTGAGTTGTTGTAAGAATTCCTATAGCGCCTAGAGGATCCGTTACTTGAACACTCTCCTGGCTGGTACCGTGTATCAATAATTCACGCTCAGCGTAATTAACCGATATGCTGTCACATGTTACGTCGGTATTCGAAGAAATCACCGGGTTGTGTATAAGACGGCAAACCTCAATATTAAAGTTGTTATCTAATATCATATAAGCGCCCTTGGTATTGTCTCCGGTGGCGGCTGATAATATAATACCGTCAAACTCAAGCGTCTTTGTATAATTTATAGATACTGCTAATCTTTCATCATCTAAAATCTCGATATCAGTAACCTCGAGATCTTCTCCGTATATCCTCACCTCTATATCAACAGCACCGGTTTCCACATTAATATCTCTCAAGCATGCACCACCTACAGTATAGTGCGGTGCGGCGGAAGTTACAGTCGTGGTGTAAGTTGATAGATATAGCTTATCATCGTCTTGGGCTAGTTTAACACTACTCGATACAGCGCCGGGGGTGGTGAAGACCTTACTCCACTCTACTTGTCCGAATTTCTTGATGTTCATTCTAGCTACGTAGAAATTTCTATCTGTAGAATCAATCCACTTATAACCAGGCTCGAACTGTGGCTGGGTAGGATCGCTATAACTAGCTGCTCCGGTGGTGCCTATTTCTGTCGGTGAATCGAAATATCCCGCGACAAATAAGCGGTCCTGCGGGTCTATTACAGCGGCGCGGATTTCACGATTTTCAGTAGAAAGTGCTTCTACCCGGGTGTCGATATACTGTACCCACTGCCATGTATAATCTATTGGCTTTTGAGTGATGTTTACGTCGTACTGCTCTTCATGACCCCAACCTATCTTCGCAATAAACCCATAACTACTGCTCAACGAACCTGTATTAACACCCATCACCGTATTAGCGTTCAAACCGTGATCATTTATGAAATCGACATCACCGGCGACGCTACCTACTAAATACATATTGCCCTTTGAATCAGTAACAACGTCATGGCCGACGGACCGACCTTGACCTCGAGTTGTTAAGCATGAGGTAATCTTCCCGTTTTGAGGATTGTGTCTAGTGACAAACGCCTGAGTGTAGGGCGTTGTACCGGGACTGAAAGCCGTTGGAGATGGGATCCCTAGATCATTATACATTATACTATATGTTTCATTAATCTCTAGATCATAATTAACCACTAGGTGTGTATCAAAGGTACCAGCAACATGGATGGTCTTTTCATCATCAATATGTATATTATAACCGAACTTATCAACTCCACCTATATAAAAGCGAGTGGTCCACTGAGTGGCATAGTTGTGATCCGATAATGGGTGAGATCGCCAACCGGGTGATCCGTGAGTGGCTTTTGCTAGCTCAACGGATGCGTCCGGGTTCAAGTCAGCGCCTTGAGGACTCATGGTAAGCGAAAACGGCCCGTTGGACAGCGTGACGGTTGGGGTCGGTGTTGGTGTCGGTGTTGGTGTTGGTGTCGGAGTTGCGGTAGGTACCGGTTCGACTATTGTAGATCTCAAGATTAGATCGTACTCATTTGTTGGTCCTATATCAATCGTGGTAATCGGCTCCATCTCGATTCGCATCCATGCGCTCAGTGGTATATTCTCACCGCTGAGCGAGTTGTCGCGATTTGGACCACCGGCAGTCCGGTCTTGGTAATACAAAGTTGAGCCACCGGTTTCAGGATGTGTGCTGTTGATGTGCCAAGAACCAAATACAGCACCGTCAGATAGTGGAGTTGAGGCGGGGTCATCAGTAAGTTCTGCGATTACATATCTACCGTTATAGAACTCTATATTATCTCTTGCGAGACCGTAATCTTCGATTTGTTGGTGTGAGTTTATATTGTTGTTTGCCCCATGGTCCTGATATCCGATGACATTCTGTTCCTTCGACTGCCCGGTCGGGTTAAATAACTCAAGCTTTTCACCGACTTGATATGATATGCTGTTATTTGGGTGCTTCCAGAACTCTCCTCCGGTAGTACCGGTTTTAAGGATGTTCGGTAAGTTTAAGGAGTTAGTATATAAAGCGCTACTATCAACCGGTCGGTGTGTGGGTGATCCACCGGCAACATAAACTCCCCTGTGTGGGTTCAGATGGTCAATCTTGAACTTAAGTAGACGATCCTCATGTTTACCGCTTGTTGGTTGATCGTTCCATTCATTATTAATGACACCGAAGGTACTTCTCCGGATCGCACCGGTTGATAAGCCTCTTATATACGGTTGCTCATCTGCCGCAATGGCCTGGATACTAATATTACCGGTTTTGTTGACGAAATTATCATATTGAGGTGCACCGGTGGTGCGGCGGAACATCCAACCGGAGGAGTTCTCGTAACCATGGGTATATGAGGCACTGTATGTCCATGAGTGGCGACCGAAGGGTATTGGTAGTAGGTCCGGGCCTACGTTGAGTGCAGATTTGTAACCCCACCCGCGCCAGTACCAATATCGATCATCGGCCCATATACTAGTAAACGGTTGAGTTGCTGTTGATTGAAATGTTGGTGATAGATCCGCTCCGCTATCTAATGTATAAGCGACTTTTGCAGACTCTAGAGTAACAACTGTGTTTTCATCCGGAGAGGCAGTACCTAGCACGTAGATTCGATCGTCGCTGACCGCGTATATTGTGGTTTTGGATGGAGAGACGGCAGTTGGGGTTGGGGTCGGGGTCGGGGTAGGTGAGGGAGTTGGGCTAGGAGTTGGTGTTGGTGTCGGGGTTGGGGTCGGTCCGGGGGTTTGGGTGGGAGACGGGGTTGGTGTAGGAGTCGGTGTCGGACCGGGGATGTCAAGCTCCGCATGGAATTTAAAGCTACCAGGCCCGGCATAGGTAATTTTATACCAAATTCCTATTCCGGTTGGATTGTTTACTTTAAACGAGTAACCTTCCGGGAACGTCGTAAATATGTGTTGCGAATTCACCGCGTCTGTTGAGTCCCACTCAAAGAACCCGCCGACGTTCTTAATAGTTATGGGATAGAATAGTGCCGGCCATAGGCTAATATCTGGATATATGTTAACGGTTGCATCTTCTCCAGGAGAACCGCTGAATTTTAAATTAAACTGTGTTTCTGTTAAGTTATATACGTCACCAGGCCCGATAGTCACCGGTGGCGGTATTCCGGATTCGTTGATTTGCACAATCCTAAGTTCTTTTCCTAACTTAATCTCTGCTTTCATCCGGGGCTGAGTTGGACGAGCTTCTGTTAAGTTAATATGTAGCAATTCTGCGAGTTCGGTCAGGTCATAATCATGCAATAATACTAATCTGATGTACTTGACGTTATCTGTATCTTCAAATTCTAACGTTCCTGGGTTAGACGGTTCTACTAAATAGTCGACTTCTTCAATAGCAGAGAGGGAGGTTACGGTATAGTCGACTTCAAATGGTATACCAAACCCAGCTAACCGGTGGACTTCAACATCAACAACGTCGTTTTCGGTATGAGATGATATGTTAACTGGAAACCCTACCTCTGCAGGCGCCGGATATGTCCATGTTGGTGTTGGTGTAGGAGTTGGGTTGACCTGAAAGCAGTCAATACACTTGTCCCAACCGGTGTATGGGTAACCGGGTATCGTGTCTATAGGAGCCTTATCATTAGTCCTACTATAGCACTCACCCTTATATATGATTACATTAAAACCTGGGTCAGGTATTATAATCTCATCCGGGTTAGGATCTGGTCTGTTAGAAGAGCTCATTCTATTAAATTATTTATTTAAAGTGCACGGTAATACTAGCTATACTGGTCTATATACTTTAAATGTGTACGTCTCTCCGGTTTGGAGGAAAATATTATCAATTTCCACTGTCTGTCTGTATATAACGTCGATCGTGGCAGGAGGAAAGCGGCCGGCATGGGTAGACTCTATTGTTATCGCGACTTCTTGGTAGGCTGATATTGGAAGAGCGTAAGTTAAGCCAGGTGCTGGTGTTATTAACTTATCAGACCACATATATCCAGAATCCCCGGTATTTAGGTTAGTATAGGATATGGTTACTCTATCATTATCATTAAACCGGCCTTCAGCAAATTGAAGGTTGGTAATATTATTGCCGGTATCGTCACCTACGAATATACCGGGGTACGGGCATGTTACTGTTGGTGTCGGTGTTGGTGATGGTGTAGGTGACGGGGTTGGTGTCGGTGACGGTGTTGGTGTCGGTGTCGGTGTCGGTGTCGGTGTTGGGTAACATTTATTAAACTCACAAACATAATCAGTTACAGTAGGTGTTGGTGTTGGTGTTGGGGAGCAGTATGGTCGGGCCGGGAATGGAATGTTGTTTACCGGCGGCACTATCGGTGCATATTGCTCGTTAGTTATTTTTACGCATCTGATATATTTTATACCGGGTACATTTTTAGAGTGGCAGCGTATATACGTTATCCCCGGGTCACCGAGTTCAAAATCGTACGGGAAGCAGACTTCTGTTGGAGTTGGTGTTGGTGTGCACTCTGGACCAACAACGACTGTAGTTGATAGTGGTGCGATGAACAAATCGTAATCACAGCTGTGTCGCCAATCACAGCAACGCTCGACGATCAGCGGTGGAGGTTGCCATCCGGTATCGTCCATCCATGCGGTTGGTGGGAAATTGGTAGTACGAGGGTTGCCAGAGGCTACGAAATACCGGCAGATTGTGCAATTAGTAAACTCTAGATCTGACCAGCTCCGGGCGGATGAGTCATATATTATATCAACTAGTTCATAAGCAGATAGCGGAACAACGCGTTCATCCGGTGTACATGCTCTATAGATCTCAAAATGCTTGATAGCGGGGCAGG
>TARA_R110000851_G_scaffold114339_6_pt1 | contig 11472 bp, 16 predicted proteins | sample TARA_R110000851 | Tara Oceans TARA_R110000851 (sample SAMEA4397627) | marine metagenome | biome: Polar Biome; feature: [DCM] deep chlorophyll maximum layer (ENVO:01000326); material: water (ENVO:00002006), including particulate matter (ENVO:01000060) such as... | depth 17 m | reverse complement strand
TACTGAATTATCAGGAGGAGAAACTGTACCCACTGTTCTAAACAAATAGTAAACAAATATGTTATTACCTGAATTACTTGATGGTGCAGCCGTAAATGTTAAGGTTGTTCCATTGCTTACTGCATATGCTACTGACGGTTCTTGAACAACACCATCTACAGATACAAGTATATCTTCGTCTGAACCGACAGAGTGTTCTAAAGTAAAAGCAACAGTAGAACCATCACCAGAATATACTGAGGCTGCTTTAGTTGCTACAAATCTATCAACAGGGGGAGTGCCTAGATATGCCATATTACGTTATCTCCATTATACTCGCTACTGTATCTAAACTACCAGCAATGGTAGAAGAAACAGTCAAAGTATTTCCAGATTGCATAATAATTTTATTTCCACTCATATATTCAAAACTACTACCCACAGGTATAGGAATTGCTTTAGCAAGAAACACCGTTTGTCCTGCACCTAGTTTAATATTTACTGAGATCTGACTAGTACCTGTATTGCATAGAGTTAATCCTATAACAACAGTTGTTGCAGTACTAGGAGCAGTATACACATTCATGTCAGTATTCGCAGAAGTGTTCGCTCCGTTATATACTTTATTAAGAAAGGTATTAGCCATTTATAACTCCTAACCTACATCATCTAAACAAGCTGCTACGATGCAATTTACAGTAGAAGTAGAAGATATTGCATGTAGATTTGCTACTGTTGTATTTGGTATTCTTGCAAAGAACACCTCCCCAGGACCTATCGTTACACCATCAACTAAGTCAGAGGCTGCTGTTCCTCCATCAAAACAAATAAAAATACTGTTTGCTCCGTCTAAGTTTTTAATAAACAAAAACCTTATTTTATCTCCTGTAGCAACAGAAGTATGAGCAGTGTCATCATCTATTCCTACGTTTGTATCAATAAAAGTTCCTGCAATTAAGTCTGTGCTTGAATTTGAAACACTCGTTAATTTGTAGTACCATTTATCAGCAGCGTCAGTCGGTGTAAAAGTAACTGTTCCTGCAAATGTTTTAGCAATTTCATCTGGTAGAACTGTTGCTGATACGGAAACTGTTGCTTTATTGTCTCCAAATGCCATTTTCTTCTCCTTTAAATATTATCCCAAAGCTATAGCAAGAGCTGTTGGGTCGTCACTACTAAATCCTTGTGCTTCCATCAAGGTTACCATTCTTGAAAGAGCAGCTTTTTTATTTGTCCCTCCTGCTCCATCATCTACTATAATAAGATCAGAAGTTGTTAAAGCTGCTCCTATATCTGTACCACCATCTATTTCTAAAGCAGTCAGAGCAACTTTCCCTGCTGTAGAGATTGTCGCTAGTTTACTATCGGCTATTGCTGCTCCTGATGCTATACTCGCATTGACAACTGCATTCGCTGCTAATTGATCTGCTCCTACTGCATCATCTGCAATTTTAGCTTGAGTTACATTGTTATCTACAATAGAGGCTGTGACAACTGCATTCGCTGCTAACTCGTCTGCACCTACTGCATCATCGGCTAACATAGAGTTTACTACTTTTGTAGCACCGATTGCAACTACTCCAGCATTTGTCATTGTTACATCGCCAGACAATGCTGCTGCCGTAAATCCAGTTCCGTCACCTATTAGTATTTGTGTATCTGTAACTGCTTTTGCAGACACAACACCAGAACTATTAGCATCTCTTACTAATACAGTATTTGCAGCTTGGTTGGCTATCTTTGCTAAACTAACAGCACTAGCTGTGATATTTGCAGTTACAACAGCATTATCTGCAAGTTGCTCAGCTCCTACAGCATCATTAGCTATTTTTGCAGTCGTAATTGCATCGTCTGCTAACTCAGCAGTTACAACTCCACCATCTTTAATAGTTACTGCCCCACTAGATACAGAAAAATTATCAGAACTAAATGAAGCCACCCCTTTATTAGAGGTAGTAGCATCTTCTCCTGCGATTGTAATTGTTGTTCCACTTGCTGATGTATCAATACCTTCGCCACCAGCTATAGTTAAAACTTCACTATCTAAATCTATATCTATTGTACCACTATCGGTTGTTGCATCTAAATCTTGTGCTGTTACTTGTGAATCTACATATGTTTTAATAGCTTTTGCTGAAGCTAATGTATCGTCACTGCCTGATACAGAACTAATATCTGTGTCTATAGCTGTTAATCCATCTAACAAATTCAACTCTGTAGCAGTCGAGGCAACTGCTGTACTGCCTAAAGTAAATTGACCTTCTGGCACGATTAACCCAGCAGCTCCATTAAATATTAAATCGTCTGCTGATGTATCCCATGTTATGTTTGCTGATGCAGTATCACCATAAAGAATTACGTCATAGCCTTGATCATTAGCACCCACTGTTATAGTATTATCAATTTGCACAGCACCGTCTATATCAACTGCATCTAAATTTGTTGTGCCAGCTACGTCAAGGTCACCATTAAAATCTGCATTACCAGCTAGAGTTAAGGTGGTAGCCATATCCACTGCACCATCTATATCAACTACGTCTAAATTAGTTGTGCCAGCTACATCAATATCCCCTGAGATGTCTAACTCTGAGCCTGTTAAAACACCTGTAACAGTCAAAGTACCACCTATGGTCGCATTATTAGTAATAGGCATATTACCACTTGCATCAAGAAAGACAGCTTTTTCGGCTGGTTGGGTACAGAATATTGTTCTTGTTCCACTTGTCCAAACAACAGCAGAATTACTATTACTTGATTCTAAAATAGCTGTTCTAGATAAAGTGTTGCCAGAACTTGCGTATGTGCCAACACCGACCTCAAAATCAACACCATCAGTACAACAATAATAGGTTGTGTTTGTATTACCTATGACAGTAGAAAATGTTCTAAAACCTGTTTCAGCTCCACCTAAAGTATAGTCGCTTGACCCTGTGGTTGTAGAAGTTTCCTTAACTCTATCTCCTAAAATTAAAGCCATTTACGTTCTCCGAGACTGAGGTAACCCTCTTCTATACGCATCAGCATTTTCTCGTGCTTCTGCTAAGTCTTTTAACCTTGCCACACTTTCTAAAAATCTACCATTATATAAATCTAATATATCTTTTTCACCTTTTAAGTAAGTATAAGCTTCAAATAAAGATCCGTAAAGTAAAGCATTTTTTGCATTTTCACTTAACCATGTCACAGTGGTATCAGATCCTATTGTTGAAATAGTAGTTGTTGCACCACTACTTGCACCTGTAATCGTTTCTCCAACTGTAAAAGTTCCCGTAGGAACAACAACCAATGCCGAAGTGGTAGTCGGTTTACTGTTAAGAGTAGTTATTTGACCACTTGTCGATCCTGTAATGGTTTCTCCATCTGTGAAGTTACTACTTAACGCAAGAGTCAGAGTTAAAGTACTTTTAGTTAAACTTGTTGGTCTATAGTAATAATGTAATTCTAACGCATATCCAGAATTAGGAGTAGGGGCTACTATAAAATGATCTATATCAAACCGTGCATAATATTTAGGAAGACCTGTAGTAGAAGCACTCGGAGTATAATCTCTTAAAAAGTTTACATCTTTTTCAAGCAGAAAACCTTCAGATCCAGAAGTCGTTATCTGTAAAGAAAAAGGTGCAAGTAAATCTTCTGGTACAGTCAAGTACTGATCTGAAGAAGTAAAAGCCCCTGTTACGTTTTTTCTAAAATATTCTAGATCTACTGATTTGAATAATCTTTCTTCGGCAGAAAATATAAAATCAGGCAAATGTGTAACAAAACTACTTTCTTCTGTTTCAGTGTAATCTTTTATTGCTGTTTTTAATTGTGTATATGTGTAACTCATTATCCTACCACCGTTACTGGACCTGCTGTTACGATAGTCCCACCACCTTTTGTGTTTGCTAAAGTTGTTGTTTCGCCATTAGCAGAAAAAGTATAAGAATCATCATTAACTTTGGTTATACTATATCCCGTTGCTTGTTGTAAAACAGATACTGTAAATCCAGCAAAAGGTTTTACATTTTTAAACCGAACAACATCATCAGTAGCCCTCCCATGATTTTTCTCAGTAACAGTAATAGTTGCTATTCCAAATGAACTTGAAGTAAAAGGATTAGGCAATAATAATCTTTCTATGGCAACTTCTGTTCTATCTACTCTTGAATTAAACAAAGCCTGTGGCTCAAAAGGAGGTTTTCTAGGAGTTAGTTGGGGGTGTTTTTCTTCATACTCAGATCTGTGAACAAGAAGACCATTCCACTCTTTTACTTTTTCTCTAAAAGGGAAGGCAAATCCACTACGGTCGGAAATAAATTTAGCTTTTTTACCAAGTGCAAATTTCATATCAATCCATAATAAGTTGTACTAGGGGTTAAACTTAAACTCGCTCTATCCCTATCTTCAGCAGCAGCTCTTTCAAACTCTTCTTCATAAACTGCTTTTAATATCTTTATTCTATCTGGAGCTCTTTTCATAGCTAAATAATAAGCTAATCCTGCTGTTAAACAAGGATAGAATCTGAAAGGTATATCAACAGTATTCACAGAAGCATCAGCATCTTGTATTCTGGTCAAAGCATCGTAAATTAAAACATCAGTACTGTTTTCTGGGGCTGACCATATTTTTAAATTAGGTGTTATTTGCCTATCCAGGAAAAACTGACTCGGTCTACCTGTAGTCGTTTTAGTAGGTAAATTAATATAATCATCCCTACTTATTCTGGTCATGCTAAAATCTGTGCCACTTCTTCTAACAACCATACTAAGGATATCTATTACATCAGAACCTAATGTATAATCCGCATCACTAGCTGTAAGAGCCTGTGTTCTTTGTGTAATAGTCCATTGGTTTAAGCCTCTGTTAGCCCAGTCTGCAAATAGCAAATTCATAGAACGTCGGGCTGACCTTAAATCATACCCTGTGCGAATCTCGATTCCACATCTTTCAAATGCTTCTTCAATGTATTCAGCTACATCTATTTCAAAATCTACAGAACTTGAAGTTGCCATCTGTTAAGCCTTTTTCATTACTTTTTTCTTTTTACCCAATTTTTTAAAATCTGCTCCTGTTATTTTATTTCTGGGAGAAGCCATACCAGCTAACTTTTTTTGTTTAGGAGATAATTTCTTAACCATTTACTTTTCCTTTCTGGGTCTTCCTCGACCTCTCATGGGCTTTAAGTGGACTTGTTTACATTGGCACATCTTAGGAAAAAAAGATAGAACCCATTTATAAAACCTTGTTATCATAATTAAGCCTTTTTAGTTACTTTTTTCTTCTTTTTCTTTTTAGGAAACCCAGCTTTCATATTTGCATAAGCATCTTTTGAAATAGTGCTATTCTTTTTTGATCTAGAAATACCTTTTTTCTTTCTTTTATTAATGTTCGCATATAATCCTGGTTTACTCACTTGACTCTCCATGTTTCCTCGTGTCATAGCCATTAGCACTTCCACCTTTTTCTAGATTGACGCAAACGACTATTTGGGTTTTTCGCAGCCTTAGGGAACTTTTTCATTTGACCTGCCGATCTTGCACAATAAGATTTACGTCTTTTCGCAGCTTTACTTCCAGGCTTGACTTTCCCTGTAACAGCAGTTGATAATTTACTTCCAGGATTTGCTCTTCTATAAGCAGCAACTCCTTTCTTAGTCAAGCCAGCCCCACTTTTTGTGGGTCTTTTATGCCCAGACTTAATGGACATTTTAGGTTCTTTAGCCATTTCCTACTCCTATGCGAAGAAGAAACTCATCATATCTGTAGTTCCTATTGTGTAGACAACATAAGCCCCACTTTCAAACAAAACACCATTTTGTGGGACAGTATTATCTATAGTTGTATTATCTGTACCAATAGTTCTAGCTTTAAATAAAGCTGAGCCACCACCATTAGGCTCACCATCAACAAATTGGATAACTCCTGCTGTTCCACCAGAAACAATAGAATAACCTTTAAGACGTGTTCTGCCTCCAAAAATTATATCTGCTGCTGATCCTGTTGTTCCAGCTATTACTGTTCCAGCTGGATCGCCTACAGCAGTGATACTAACTATTGTTTTAAAGTATTTAGAACCTGTTGCTGCTCCTGTATCTGCTCCTGTGATATTTTCAGTTAAAGAAGCACCATCAAGATCAGTACCTACAACATTAAAAGATATACCACTATCATCACCACCAGATGTAATAACAACGGTTCTTGCCGAACCAAGAGTTACTGCACCTCCATCGGCTAAAGCTCCACCTAAAACCAGAGCAGCATTATTAGCGACTTGTGCTGATGCTGAAAAGCCATTCGGATCGGCTGCAACCTCATCACTTATAAAGGTTACTTTTACGTCTGAACTTGCTCCTGCCATATTAATCTCCTTATAAAAGGTGGGGTATAAGCCCCACCAAATTGATTACTCTATATTGAGCATTATGACACTGTTATCGGCTGTTCCATTCACAACCATAACATTTCCAACATCATTCAAGATACTGTCTGTTGCTACAGGTTCTACTCCTCCAGCAGTTGAATCTGAACGACATACTTTGTGTCCTAGAACTATTGTTCCGACTGTTAAGACAGATGCTGGTCCAGTGGTTTGAGCCCAGAAATATCTATCGTCGGCAACAGCTATAGGAGTAGCACCAATGATACCACCTGTTTCTGCAGTAGGAGCAGTAACTACATCAATATAAGAAGATTGAATTAAATCAATCTTAGAGCTGGTAGTTAAAGCAACGACTACATAATCATACAGAGTAATAACACAAGTAGCAGAAGCGTCGGCAGCAGGATGACTTTTAATTCTCAGTAACTGACCTTGTCCTGCGACATCATTAACATGTAGGTAACCTTCTGCATATTGATTAAGAGTCGCTGCTGTACTTCCTAAAGTAACGGTGACTGTAGAAGCTCCTGCTGATGCTGCTGCTGTAGCTATATCTCTATGATTAGCGACGGCTGCTGCTTGTTGAATCAATACTCCTGCTGCGATAGCTGCACCAGAAAAAGCATATCTAAATGTTTTATCTCCATAAACAAGTTTAGTTCCTAAAGGAAATAATTGACTTGCACTTACAGTGAAAGGGTCTGCTGTTATGCCGAGAGAACCGTTTTTACCAAAAATGACATCAGTTGGTCCATGAGTAGCATCGGCTGTATATTTAAGCTGACTACCAGCATTTACTAAAAGTTGATCAGATAATGTAGTTGCTCCTGTCACACCAAGCGTTCCACCTATTGATGTATTACCTGTTGAAGAAGAAATTGAAGTATGTGTTGTTTCTATACCTGTTGAGTCAGCTGTAGAAATAACGGATAAACCACCCTCAGCTCGGACGGTTCCTTTGAAAGTTGTATTAGCCATGTATATCTCCTATCTTGGCTTAGTCAATCACACCATTGTGATTGTTAGGGATAAAATCAGTATTACATAAAAAAAGGCGACACGCAAGTGTCGCCTTTGATATTAAATTTATTTAGTTTAAACTCCAGGAGATCCAAACACACATCTTGGGTCTGAAACACCGAAGCTATATCTTTCACGAGCTTTATATCTCACGTTTCCTGTATCGAAGTCACCTTCCATACTTGTTGCGATTCCTGCTCTTTCAAAATGTTTAAAACCATTAGGAGCATCTGTCTTAATGAAAAACGCATCAGTATCTGTTAAGAAATGGTTAATAACATAGCCTTGAGGTAACATTCCCATGTTACTTATAGCATTTATGTCATTATCTGCTGTTCCAGGACGCATTGTAGACTTCATTAACCTTTCAGCAACAAACTGTAGTGCTGGTGGGATAATCATCTTTTGTCCTTTAAGAGCAATTTTTAACCCTCTCTCGTCAATAAAAGCTGCGATATCAATTAATGCTTGTTCTAAAGAAGTTTCATTTAAATCAGCTGAGTTAGTCAATTCATTTTTGAATGTACCTCCTGCTGCTGTTGGATGGTCTGTAGCACAAAGCTCTTTTCCATCACCAAATGTAAAACCACTATCAAACGCATTGTTTAATACAGAAGCTGCTTTCACTTGCTTAGTATTAGACATGGAACGAGCCAACGCACGAGTGTAACGAGAACTAAGTTTGTCATAAAGGTTATCCTCTACGGCTTCCTCAGTAATCGCGAACGCTAGTGCGATTGTTTCATGTGTATACCTTGCTGTGAAGGACTCATTAGCAGTGTCAAACGATACAGCAGCACCTTCTGCTTTTTCTGGTGCTGTTCCAAAGCCTGACAACATTACCTCTTCTTCAAACGCTCTGTCTGAAGATTCAGTATCGTAAATTTCGGCATGTTCATTATCATACCTATCATACTCCAGTCCAAATAGAGCGTTTAATCCAGGCTCTAATTCTTTAAGGAGTTGGGATCTTGCAATAGCCATATCAATATCTCCTTATAGACCAGTGGTTGCAGTGTGAAATGGAAGATTTAACTTCACCAAAAAGCGAACTCCTGCTGATGCTACATCAATATCATTGAAACCGTCTTTTATTCCAACAATTCTGAAGTTATCAGTATTAGTAGTTGCTCCTGCTGATGCTACAGATAATTCTCCAGTAGAAATATTACTATTTCCAGTAGTAGAACCAAAGCCAGCACCTTCAGCATTGGAGTGAACAAGTGCCTGAGCAGTTGCTACATTAGTTAAAGTTGCATCTCCTTGTATTTCAAACACCTGATTAGGATTATCATACAAAAATACAGTTGCTTCTGTACTTGCTTTAAGTGAAGATGTTCCGGGATAAAAGTTGTCGAATTTTGGTTTACCTGTCAGATCAATATATTCACATCCAGCCATAATACCTAAGATTGCTACACTTCCACCATCAGCAGCACTAACGTCTACAAGTCCATTAGTCAACGGGATTACCATGTCACCTTGATAGATGGCAGAGGATGATCCAGCAGTTGCACTAACTTGAACCTTGTATGCAGTTAACCCATTTGAGTTTGGTGCAGAACCTAAGAGATTATATGGACGTAAACCAAAAGGGGCATCTATATTACTTGCCATTTTTTAGTTTCCTTCTCTAAAAGTTTACTCGGTAGTACCTTTATTACCACCGAAAGTTACACGACTTTGCCTTTCTGGTTTCAGAATAGGCATACTAGGGTGTTGTTCCCTCATCATATCGTTATCCACAGCTTTCATTTGATCTCTAGTCATATTTTTAAAATATTCCTGTCGTTCAGCTTTGGATTCTATGGGGAATCTAGCGAGTATTAAGCCTCCCACTCCTATAACACCAGCATGTTTTCCATCCTGGACTGTTGGAGCTTCAAAATCGGGGTACTCGTCTGCACGAACTAATTCAAAGCCTTCGCGAAGCCTTGCAGAAAGGTTCTTCTTATCATCAAATCCCATGATTGACTCACGGATCCAGCGATGAGTATAGCCTTCTGGAGCTGGGGGAGCATCTAAAGTAGATGGTGGTGTCCACGGTTTTCTTCGTGTTTGTTTTTCACGAGTCATTGTGGTGCGTGAAGTGCGATCTGTCATAATGATCTATCCTTTACGAGTTTCTAGCATAGCAAGTTGCTCTGCGTATTTTTCTAATGGTACACCAAGTCTCTTGGCGATTGCAACCTCTGATTTGTTTAATTTGACAGTTTTCTTTGTAACTCTGCCAGAACCACGAGTAGTAGAAGCCACTACAGGACCTCTAGGTTGGTTGACCACTCGGGGTTGTTCTTCCTCTTTGTACTTGTGAGGAAAATCTCTTTTCATTCTAGAATCTAGTTCTTCATAGTAATCATCAGAAGCTGGGTCAAACCCTTCTGATTCAACTAATGCCTTATGATGACTAAATGCTGTTAAAGTCATAGGTTCATCCGAACCAAACCATGAATTTTTAGAAGCCCATGCCGATGCTTTGGGATCAGGTGCTGGTTTTGGAGGTGCGACGGCTGCCGAAGGAGGAGTTTCAGCAACCGTATCCGTTTTCGCTTCTGTTTCTTGAGCTTTTTTAATATAACTTAGCTTAACATTTTCACTAGCTAAATTAGCAAGTTCCGTTTGAGCTTGTACTTGAGCTTCAGTGTCTCCACGATCTATAGCGTCTCTTAGTTTACTTTGCAAAGTATCTTGTGTTGCTTTTATTCTGCCTTCAAATTCAGAAACATATTGAGTATCGGCTGTAGTTGCCTTTTTAGCTTGTTCTTCAACTTGAGCTTTTAAAGCTTCAGCATATTTGATTGCTGCCTGTTCTCTTCTTTCTGTTTCACGCATTTTAGCAGTTAAATTGTCTATTCTGCGTTGAACTTTTTTACTGTAACCCTCTAATTCTTCTTCAGAAGACTCTTTTGCACTTTCTTCTTGTACAACAGGAGTTCCTTCTTCAGTGGCAACTTGTGCTTGTTTACCTTCAGGTAACTCTACTTCTACTTCTTCTAAATCTAATTCTTGTTGTGCTTCTGCCATTGTTTTTCCCCTTATAAATGTAAAATGTCTGCAGGATCGTTAATTCTAGCTAAGATTTCGTCATCATTCAGCAATCTGACTTCGCCTCCATCTATTCTAAAACGACTTCCTGCGTATCTTCCAAAGATAACCCAGTCTTGTTCCTTACACCATGCTCCACTTTCTCCGAATTTTTCGGTATCTTTGTAAGCAAGAGGACCAACTTTCAAAACTAAGGCACAAACAGTAGCTAAAGCTTCTCTTTCTACTGCTGCATCAGGGATAAAAACACCACCTTCAGTTTTTCCTTTACCTTTATAGGGAAGAACAAGTATTCTCCACCCTGTAGGCTCTGGTAATTTTTCTAATATTGGTGTTTCTTGAGATTTTTCTTGTTTTTGTTGCGATTTTTTCGCAAATCGTTGAGGTAGTATTAAAGATTTACTCATTTTGTGTTTCTACTCTTTCTAGCAGGGTCGTTAATTCCTGTCGAACGTAATTTAACTCATGCAATTTAGCTCTAAGTTTTTCAAACTCTTGAAAATCTTTCACAGCACCATAACATAAGATCTCGTGCAAGCTTTCCTCGCGTTCTTTCATCACTTTAAGCAATTTTTGGCAAATGTAAAGGTCATCCATGAAATTTTATCCTCTTTTTTGTCTTTTTCTTAAACTATGTACATGTTTATAGTAAAAATAGTTGCCTATTCTATTAAAAAACTTAGATAAGGTCAGCCAATACCACATCATTTTGTTAAACCTTTTTGTTTCTCATATGTTCTTAATCCACCTAATCCTAACATTCCCATCAACACCGTCATTAAACTACCCATGTCAAAAGTAGGTAATTCTGGTATTTGAACAGATAGATAGGCACACACAAATATAGTCACAGGGGCTAGGACGAAATGCCAACATAAGGCAATTCCACAAGTCCAACCAATAAAAGGTCTCCATCCAGCAACAAATATAGATTTGTGCTGTGCCTCTGCTTTGTTTATTTCTATCTGCCCTTTAGCTAACTCCTGTGCATGCTTCTCAGCCATAGTCGCAAGATCGTGTGCTAATTTATTTTTTACATCTTTATCTTCAATAAACTTACCAACAAGT
>TARA_R110000851_G_C13100426_1_pt1 | contig 11481 bp, 8 predicted proteins | sample TARA_R110000851 | Tara Oceans TARA_R110000851 (sample SAMEA4397627) | marine metagenome | biome: Polar Biome; feature: [DCM] deep chlorophyll maximum layer (ENVO:01000326); material: water (ENVO:00002006), including particulate matter (ENVO:01000060) such as... | depth 17 m | reverse complement strand
GCGGTTTCTGGCGGATGATTCCCATACCAAGATTGAGAAGGAGTATAGAATTACTCGGCAGCTGTTATGAGGTAGCGGGCCGGTATTTCTTGAAATTTTCTGCCTGTTCGAAAATCTCTTTGTAAACCTCATCCCGGTCAATGGGTGGGTAGCCATGCTTCCCCAACAGCAGGATGAGGTCCACCTTCAGTTCGGCCTTAATATCCTCGCGCCGGTTCCAGTCGGTGTACTTCATCTTATCGTCCACCACAGCTTTTACCGCCTCGGAAAGAGGCAGCAGCTTCTCTTCAGGGTAAGTAAAGTCATACTTAGCCGCCAGATCCTTAAGGATGTCATAGAAGGCTTTGACTTCCAGGTCGATCCCAAGCTCCTCAAAAGAGCTAACTTCATGTTTCAGTGACTGGATCATGCCCAAGTAGCGGTCGATGATCTCGTCGGTGAAATCCTCAACGACCTCACCTCTCAGGATGTCTGCTTCCTTTCGTTCATTGTATTTTTCGACCAGTGCCTGAAGCTGCTTCGAGAAGTCGACCCCTCGGGCTTTGTTGACCCTTTTGAAGTCCTCAATCGCTTTGGCGAGAAGCTGTTGGAGAAGTTTGATTTTGGTATTGGGAAGTTTGATCTTCTCGATTTTGGCCAGATAGTCATCGTCGAAAATATTTCGCGCTTCGGCGCCATCTTCGCCAAGCTTGAAAATTTCCTCCACGCCGTCGGCTTTCAGGGCCTCCGTCATCATCTCCCGCACCCGAGCATTCATCTGGGCTGTGTCCGGGGCATGGCCTCGGGTCAGTTTGAAAACGATGGAGCGAATTGCCAGATAAAAATGAATGCGGTCCCGCTCGGCCTGGGTTACGCCCTCTGAACCACTGCAAATGTCATAGGCCGCTTTCAGACGTTTTACCAGCGCCATGAAGCGCTTCTCAATCTTGTCCGTGAGTTGGGCGTACTCGGCGGCCTGGTTCAGGCAATTCAGTTGTTGTACCGGGCTGCCCTGGAAATAGAGACGGTCATCAAACTTGTGAAACAGTTTGCCAAGTAGGTCCAGATGGTCTTTGACCACAATGATCGACTGCTCAATTTCCTCGATGTTCTGCTGGTCGGCTTTGTTGTAGTGGGCCAGTGCCAGGTTCATCTGTTTCTTGATGCCGATGTAGTCCACCACCAGGCCTTTGCGCTTGCCTTCAAATTTCCGATTGACCCGGGAAATGGTCTGAATCAAGTTATGGCGCTGGATGGGCTTGTCAATGTAGAGGGTGTCCAGGAACGGCACATCAAAGCCGGTAAGCCACATGTCCACTACGATAGCGATCTTGAAGTTGGATTTGGGGCTTTTGAACTGGCGGTCTAGCTCCTTGCGATAGTCCTGAGTGCCTAGCATGTCCCAGAGGGTCTTGGGATCATCCTTGCCCCGGGTCATGATCAGTTTGACCCTCTCCATGGGCTTGATCTCTTTTCGATCCTTGTCTGAAAGATCGGCACCGGGTTCGCAGACCAGAACTTCGTTCCACTGCGGTCGAAGCGCGATCAGTTCCTGCCATAAGTTATAAGCGATATTTCGATTGCCGCACACGAACATCGCTTTACCTTTGACGGTAGCCCCTTCCTCTACCCTCTGTTCGTAGTGATGGACAAAGTCCTTAGCCAGCGTACGCAGCCGATCCGGATCGCCCAGGATCACGCTCATGTTGGCGCTGGCTTTTTTGCTCTCCTCAATCTGGTACTCGCTGGCGCCGTCTTCAGCACACTGCTCGTAGTAGGCCTCTATTGCTTGAAGCTTTTCGTTGTCCAGGATTACCTTGGCGGCCCGGCCCTCGTAAACAATCGGTACCGTAATGTCGTCTTTGACCGATTCGGTCATGGTGTAGCTGTCCACCACCTCACCGAAAACATCGAGAGTAGCGTCGATGGGAGTACCTGTGAAACCGACATACGTGGCATTGGGGAGTGAATCGTGCAGGTACCTGGCAAACCCGAAGCTGCGTTTCACGCCGTTTTCAGTGACACGGATTTTCTGGTCCAGGTTCACCTGGCTTCGATGGGCTTCATCAGAAATGCAGATCACGTTGTAGCGATCAGTCAGTAATTCGGTGTCTTCGGTGAATTTGTGAATGGTGGTCAGGAAGACCCCGCCGCTGGTTCGGCCTTTTAGCAGTTCACGTAAATGATCGCGGCTCTCCACGCTGATCACCGTTTGGTCGCCAATGTACTCCTTGGCGTTGGTGAACTGGCCAGAAAGCTGGTCATCAAGATCCGTTCTGTCTGTAATCAGAACAATTGTCGGGCTTTCGAAATCCACACTTTTCATCAGCAGGCGCGAGAGAAAGAGCATGGTGAAACTCTTGCCGCAGCCAGTCGCTCCGAAATACGTGCCGCCTTTGCCGTCGCCCCCGGGCTTGCGGTGCTCCAGGATGTTTCTGAACAACTTCCCAGCGGCATAGAACTGCGGGTAGCGACAAACGATTTTCTCCTCCCGGTGAGATTTGTCCGGGAAATAGATGAAATGCCGGATGACTTCGCGCAGCCGGTTGTGGTTGAACAGCCCCTGGATCATCGTGTGCATGGCGTTGATGCCATCCTGTTCGATAGTCTCGTCACCGGTGACCTTGCGCCAGGTATAAAAGTATTCGTAAGGCGCAAACAGTGAGCCCAAACGGGAATTCACACCATCACTGATCACGCACAGAGCGTTGTACTTCATCAGCTCCGGAATATCACGAGCGTAGCGAATGGTGAGTTGCTTCCAGGCATCGTAAATGGTGGCATTCTCACGAGTCGCGCTTTTGAACTCGAAAACCACCAACGGCAGGCCATTGATGTAGAGAATCGAATCGGGAATCCGCTTTTCGAGTCCCTCGATCTCCAACTGACTGACCACCCGATAGATATTGCCGCCAGTATGGTAGCCCTCTTCGCCATCGGCGATGACGGTATCCACTTTTCCGGATTCGGGCTCCCGTTGCTCTGGAAGCCCTGAATAGTCCAGTAGTTGGATGTAAAGGTCCTTTTGCGAGTGGTCTTCTCGCTTTAGCAGAAAGCCATCGGCAACCCATCTGTGGATGGTCTTGTTGGAGGCGTAAAGATCGGACGCGGAAAGGGTGTCCAGTCGATTGATGATCGTGTCGACTTCATGATCGGTAATGTAGTCATTGGCATACCGCCGCGCCAGGAAAGTCTTTAGATCATCCCGGATCAGAACGTCGTTTGGCGACCTGGAAAGGGAGGGGCCTGGGGTGTGAGGAAATCCCTGCTCACCCAGTAGGGCAATGATCGCCTGTTCCAGTTTGTCCTCGGTGAACTTGGGCATTCCCTATCCTTACTGCGCGATCTGGCGTCCCAGGGTGATTTATCCGTAGGGTTTATCAGCATGTTACCTGATTGTAGCCATTTTTTGCCCACCTGACGGTGTCTCATTGTGAAATAGGGTAATTTGGACCTAGACTCCAGCCAGTATAAGATGCATCTCTGCACCGCCGGAACTCGGATGGTTCGAAAAGGTTGTGCAGGTTCAAGGACGACAGTTAATGCAAAGGAAGCGATATGGCCAAACCAGTCGTACTTCTCGGAGACTTGGGCTCCGACCACGAAGGCTTTCCGCCTACACCTGTAATTGGCGGTTCCCCTGATGTGCTGATTGATGGCAGACCAGCAGCCAGAGTGGGCGATGCGCTGGCACCACACTCCAAGCCCAAGCACCCACCCCATCCGCGCACTATTGCCGCTGGGTCATCCACAGTAATGATTAATGGTAAACCGGCTGCTGTGACGGGCGGTGCGATTTCTTGCGGTGGTGTGACGATCGGTTCGGGCTCGGTGGTAGTTGGAGACAGCTACACTCCGGCCCCATTTTCGGAGTCCTCCGTAGGCTCTTTGAATGCGCCCGGTGGTCCCAGTGCTGCTATCACAGCGAATGAAGGTGAGAGTTTTTCTGAGAGTGAGGTGAGGTTTGAACCACCTCAATTTCGAGGCGGAAAGAGAACAGGTGAGAGTGGTCCGGGTAAAAATGAAAATCAGTTGGTCGACTCAACTGATGAGCAAGATGCGGCCAAGAACTCGCTGAGGATAGGTATCTTCTTTGACGGTACCGGAAACCACAAAGACAATGACAAACAATTGCCGGATCGGGATATTACAAATATTGCCAAGTTGTTTGAACTGTACGAGTCAGGAATAACCTCGGAGAGAATCTATATTCCGGGGCCAGGAACGGTTGCCGGGAAAAGCACCCAAGACGGATTCGAAGCTCCGGCGGACAAGATCGGTCTTGCCTTGGGGGTTGGCACACAAGGAGGCCATAGACGAATTCAGACAGCTATCAGCGAGCTTAATGATATTCTGAATGAGGTAAAACCCGATGAAGTTGTGCTGGACGTATTCGGGTTTAGTAGAGGAGCAGCGCTGGCACGGCATTTCGTAAATCTGATCAATGAATGGCCTGCCTCTATAACCTTACCGGCGATAGTGGAACCAGGCTTCTCGACACCGATATTTCGCTTCACCGAGTTGAATGCTTTTCCTCCCGATATTAAAGCCCGGGTCGGATTTGTTGGATTATTCGATACCGTTGGAAGTTTCTATCTTCCGGGAAATGACAACAACCTGGATTTTAACTTGAATCTCAGGGCGGACGGCGTCGACCGAGTTGTTCACTTGACTGCTCACCATGAAATCCGCAGGAACTTCCCGCTATCAAGTATCCGGGAACCCACGGGAACTCCAGAAAATTTTACAGAGATAGTGTTGCCCGGAGTTCACTCTGACATTGGCGGCGGCTATGAAAATCCGGTTGGGGGTATTAAAAATCACGAAGTTTTTACCGTACGGGTCTTTCCTGGCCACGGTATGAATTATCGGACCATTCAAAGTGCACAGGAAAAAATCGAAGAACTCAACAAAAGAGATAATCGCAATATTCAGGCCCGAATCAACGGTACAGATGTAATTGCCGAGGAGAGACGACCAACTCGAAAGGAACTAGCGATTTATGCTCTTCAACGGTTGCATGAGGTGGCAGTCGATGAAGGGGTACCAATGTTGCCAATGGATCCGTCGAGCGCAGATTACCAGATACCTGAAGACCTCCAGCAGGCATTGGATGCCTGGAAGGATGCTGGAGAAAATCTTGCCGTCTCTGAGAAGTACTTGGCGAAATATATACATACCTCTCATCGAGAGGATGAATTACCTCACCTCCCTGAAAGCTCCGGTAAAAGAAAGGTATTCTTCAATCGGCCCTCACTAGCCATCCAACAAAAGGTCGCTGTACAACGATGATAAAGCGCGTTGCGAAAGGTTTCGATTTTATCCGCCAGGTGCTGCTATTGGTGTTGCTCAGCAGCTCGGCAGCCTGTTCACCTGAAGCAAAGACCTATGAGTACACCGTTATCGTTTCAGGGGGACCCTCCGGTTGGCCGATATGGGCCGAAGAAGTAACACTGAACGGTGATCGTAGAATACCGGGCGGGGCAATCAGCTATGGCTATGACCAAACACCCCCGACCGGTAGCAGAGTTGTTCTGGACCCCGCGCCGGCGCCTCAGCGTGTTGAGGCCCGCTGGTTCTCACACAGAGCGCAAAGGTTTTTTGAGATCTCGTTGCCGATGCCGGAAGAGTTCAGTGAGACGGTGGCAAGGTGGTTTGAAAGTTACCCGACACCCGACTACGGGCATTATTTTATTGTCGGCTTCTCTGGTAAAGGCGAAGCCCAGGCATGGTGGCGAGCCTCGTGTAGGGATTGTGCGGATGGTGAAAATACAGGTTTTGCAGTGCCCGTAGTAGAAGCGGCTCAGGCTCAAGCTGCACAGGGTGATCCTTCTCAATATAGCGCACAGGTGCAGTATTTCATCGACAAGGGAGTTATCCCTGCCGAGTAAAAACTCTATCGCTTAACTCCCGTCAACAACTCCAGCATCGCCCGTTTTGGCCAGATACAACCCTTGACTCCCTTCACAGTACAAGGCCGTTCGGCTAAAAAGGCACCTGTGCTGTATGGCGCCAGATCGCTAATCGAGAGGTTGTCATACCAGATCTGATGCTCCAGATCCTGCTTCATCTGGTTCATGGTGGCCTGCACTGAGCGGTCGCATTCCGAGTCGCAAACCAGCTGCGAGAGTATACTTCCGGAAGTGTTCATTTGCGTCTCATTGGCACCGGATTTAATGAGAGTGTTCATCAGAGCGTCCTGAAACCACCAGTCCAGCTCCGCAAAGTCCGGTTTCGTGAGGCAAGTTGCCAGCACCGGAAAACGAGTGGTGTCATGAACGAACAGCACACAGTTGCGGCGCTGGATGGTGAGCAGGTTGGCGTGCCAGCCGCTGAGCGGGCTTTCAGGCTCGTCATTAGCAGCGTATGGGAGCGGCCGCTTGCGCTTGAGGCTACCGGATACATGCAGTGGCAGTTTTGCTAGAAGTTTCTTTGTGCTGTGGAGGCGGATCATGGGTTTCTGGCTATACACTCTATTTAAGTCTTGTCTCGGCCGACTTTGATTTGCGATGAAATGATAAGTGCTTGAAATTTCGACAAGTTGTGTATCCTGATGTGCCGCGATACGATTAGCGGTGAAATAAACTTGTTGGTACATCCGCGCTTTCACACGATGAGAATATGGGATACGGTTGAATCGTTCCACCGTGACCTTCAGTAAGATGTACTCGAGTAATCGTTGAGTAAAAGGGAATTTCATACCTGTGCCGAGTTTGCCTCCCCATGAAGTCGAGATCGTCGAGGTGTTGCGCCGCTCGGAACACGGCATGACTCTGCCGTTCATCTGCAGAGGCCATGATGGAGAGATTTATTTCGTCAAAGGCAGCGGTGCGGGCAGGCATAGTCAGATCAACGAATGGATATCTGGCAATCTCGCTCTGGCCATGGGAATTCCCGTGGCGCCATTCAGAATCGTTGATGTCCCCGAAGAGTTAGCCGAAGTGCTGTCGGCGGAAGATGCTTTCGCCTTGGGTGGGGGCCCGGCTTTTGGATCGGTAGAACAGAGGATAACGGAGCTGGCTTACTCTCAGGTTTCTGGTGTGCAGGCAGAGTTACGTGCTTCTCTACTTGTTTTTGATTGGTGGATATCCAATGTCGATCGTAAATTGACGGAAAACGGTGGAAACGCAAATCTGTTCTGGGACCCGGAAACGCAACGCCTTGTGGTCATCGACCACAACCAGGCCTTCGACCCGGATTTCGATCCAGATCACTTTTTCCGGTATCACGCCTTCAAGGACAGCGTGCCACTTGTGTTCGATGACTTGATTGAGCGTCAGCACTATACTGACAGAATGGAACAGGCTCTGGCGGAGTGGGATGCCATCATCCAGGCTATTCCCGAGGAGTGGTTTTACAGAGATCCGGAAATGACGATGGAACTGGACTTTGATCCGGATTCATACCTGAAACACTTGCAGCGCTTTCGTAGCGACAACTTTTGGAACTGGAAATGACCAGGCTAGCGTGCCAATACGCCATCGTGCGGTTTATGCCTTATATCGAGACGGGTGAGTTTGCTAATGTCGGTATTTTACTATGGGCACCCAAAACCCGCTATCTGGGCTTCAAGCTGCTCCGAAAGAAACACGCCCGTATCACCCAGTTTTTTGAGGAGCTGGACAGGGGGTTGTACCTCAAAACCATGTCGAATCTGGAAGCTGAGCTGCACAGAGTGCAGGGCATGCTGAAAGACCAGATCAGCGAGTTTGGTGACAACGACCGGGAGTATGGATTTCACAAAGGCCTGTTTCAGGAGCTGATCCGACCCCGTGAAACCATTGTGCGGTTCAGCGAGCAGCGCGTGGTGCTGGCGGAGAATCCAGAGCAGGCATTGGCCGAACTCTACAACTATTACGTTGGCAGGAACTTCGTCACGAGGGAATATCAGGAAACCATTCTTGAGAGGGGTGTGAAGAAGCTGCTAGAGCAGCGAGATTTGGCTCGGCGTTTTACGAAACGCCGAATCGAAGATCAGCTTTATGGTGTTACCTTCCCATTTGTTGAGCAAAAGGGTGGTGATGCCATCAGGGTTATCAAGCCGTTGTTCCTGGGCCAGGCCGATTCCACGGCAATCATCGAACATGGCGGCCGGTGGAAGCTGAAAGTGGATCAGCTCCGCAAGCGGCACTTACTTAAAGGCCCTGTGTTATTTCCGGTTAAAGGCCCTGAGCCCGGTCAAGCTCACGATATCCGCTTGGAGGCTTTTGAAGAGACCCTTGCCAACCTTGCTGGCGAGGGCATCGAGGTAACTCTTCACACGGAAAAAGACAGAATTCTCGACTTTGCCGCTCATTAACCGCCTCGCCTACTTCCCTCGTAAAGTTCTATAGCGCCAATTCCTCCAGCTTCCTCTCTGCTTCAGGCACCCGGAGTTCGCCGGAGAGGAGTTTTGGGATGAGGGTGTCTCGCAGCTTGGTTAGGGCGTCAGTTTGCTCGGACGTCAGCAGGATTCGCGAATAGATGGCCTCCGCACGCCCATTAAATGCATCCAGTATTCCTTTTCCGGGGACCAGAAACGGGATTGGGCGAAAGTTCTTTTTACTGATTTCCTGAAAGGTGCTGCCGTTGGCCCGGTCGGTGATTTGGTTCATGTTGGTTTTTGCCCAGCACAACAGATAGACGGGGCCGTAGTTCTCGTTCGGCAGCATGGCGATGATGCCCTGATTGACGGAAACGGGGATGTCGCTGATGGCTAGATAGCCAATCGGCGCTCTGGAGGACATTAGCACCGTGCCCTTGGAAAGTTGGCCTGAAGAAATTTTCTGGACACCAGTGTCGGTCAGGTGGCGTTCGGTATCTGTCAGCGCCAATGATTTCAGTTGCGACATATCCTTTGGAGTGCAGAACGGGTGTACTCCGTTATCCCAGAAATCCGGATTCTTGGTACTTGGCGTACCGCCGCCGGTGGTTTCCACCTCCTCGCCGATGGTGCTGATATGCCACCCCTCCGGCACCCACCCCATTTCCTCCGTCCCCACAAACCGGTCCGGGAACTGCTGGCGGATGTGGTCGGGCAGGGGCTTGCACTGGTCGCCAAGGGCAGCTCTGGCGTCGGCGCGGGCTTGCAGGGCTTCGGGGATGGGGTTGCCGGCGGCCAGGGCGTTGTCGATCACCGGGTCGAAGTCCGCGAACCAGCTTTTGAACAGGGCCTGGGCCATGGATTCGAGGGTGGCGTTGATTTGGTGGTTTAGGTCGATTTTCTGGTCTAGTGCAGAGAGAACTTCTCCAATTCTAACTTGCGTTTCAAGAGGAGGTAGTGGGAGCTCAAATGACTCGATATGTCCTTTAGTAATTGCCCTCCGAGAGCCTCCTGCATTGAATGACTCAATGTATGGCTTTACCGCCGGGTGGGTGAGGAAGGAAAGTATGAAATTGGAGTCTGCGATCTCCTGATCGGGTCGAATAATTGAAACGTGCTGGTTTACGCAAGCAGGTAGGACTGAATTCGGTACCTGACAAGCCCTCGCAAAAGTAATCCCGTCCCCAGTGATGTTAAGGAGTAGATCCCCAGCTTTGAGTTCCGCTGATTTAAGCTCGCTGGCTTGTCGGTTAGATATGAAAGCAAGTCCATCGAAACTAAAGTGGCGGTCAAAAACGTTCTGGCTACGCACAAGTGAATATTTTATACGTTCGTTTAGGTAGGTGCTCTGACCTCCCTTTGGAGTAGCGCCGGAACCAATTTTCGTGCAGATGCTAGATAACGTAACCACTGGCCAGTCATCCGGATGAGGAATAGGTGACTCAGCGACCATAACCCAACTCCTCCAAATTCCCCCTAATCACCGCATCCAGCTTCTCCCCCTCCGCCATCTGCCGATAAAGCGTCTGGCTCAGGTCCGCCATCTTCACTTCAAACGGCACACCGTCGTCCTCAATCTCTGCCGCGCCCACGTAGCGGCCGGGGGTGAGTACGTAGTCGTTGGCCTTGATGTCGTCGAGTGTGACGGCCTTGCAGAAACCGGGCACGTCTTCGTAATCACCGTCTTTCGCCTCACCGCGCCAAGCGTGGTAGGTGCGGGCGATGTGGGCGATGTCGTCGGGGGTGAGTTCCTTGTGTACACGGCTGATCATACTGCCCATGTTGCGGGCATCGATGAACAGGGTTTCGCCTTCCCGGTTGCGGTGGTTGCTGTCGCTATGGCCGGGGATAGTCTGGGCCTTTTTGTTTTTGGTGAGGAACCACAGGCACACGGGGATCTGGGTGGTGTAAAACAACTGGCCGGGCAGGGCGATCATGCAGTCCACCAGGTCGTTCTCGACCATTTTCTGGCGAATGGCGCCTTCGCCCTTGGTGTTGGTGGACATGGAGCCGTTGGCCATCACGAACCCGGCGGTGCCGAGTTCCGATAGCTTGGAAATCATGTGCAGAATCCAAGCGTAGTTGGCGTTGCCGGTGGGCGGCACCTCGTAGCCGGCCCAGCGGGGGTCATCGGTGAGTTCGTCAGAGGCGCGCCACTGGTCCATGTTAAAGGGCGGGTTGGCCATGATGAAGTCCGCCTTCAGGTCCGGGTGCTGGTCCTTGAAGAAGCTGTCCGCTGGTACATCTCCCAGGTTGCCGGCAATGCCGCGAATGGCCAGGTTCATCTTGGCCAGTTTGTAGGTGGTGGCAGTGTATTCCTGGCCATAGATGGAGATGTCTTTCTGATTGCCCTGGTGGCTCTCCACGAACTTGATGGACTGCACGAACATGCCGCCGGACCCACAACACGGGTCGTAGATTTTGCCCTGGAACGGCTCGATCATCTCGGCCAGCAGGTTGACCACGCACTTGGGAGTGTAGAATTCGCCGCCGCCCTTGCCTTCTGTGGCGGCGAACTTGCCGAGGAAGTATTCGTATACTCGGCCTACCACGTCCTGCTCGCGGTCTTCCACCGTGTCGATGTTGTCGATGGAGTCAATCAGCGCCGCTAGTTTGCTCACATCAATGCCGAGGCGCGAGAAGTAGTTATCCGGCAGGGCGCCGCGCAGGGACTTGTTGGTTTTTTCGATGGTGGACAGCGCCGTGTCGATTTTCAGGGCGATGTCATCCTGCTTGGCATGCTTGCGGATAAAGCTCCAGCGGGCTTCCGGTGGCAGGTAGAACACGTTTTTCATGGCGTAGAACTCCACCATGTCCACGTAATCGCTCTGGCCTTCATCAACCAGCGCCTTTTTGCGCTCCTCGAACTTGTCGCTGACAAATTTCAGGAAGATCAGGCTGAGTACCACGTGCTTATACTCGGAGGATTCCACCGTGCCGCGCAGTTTGTCGGCGGTGTCCCAGAGGGTTTGTTCGAAGCTTTTGGTGATTTTTTTGCTTTGGGTTTTGGCCATCGAAATTACTGCATCCTGTGCCGGCGGTGAAATTGAAGGCTGCCGGATGGTTGGTCTGTTTGGAGGGCATTGTTGCCGTTTGGCGGTAGGCATTCAAGAAAAAAGCCCCCGGGATTGGGGGCTCTGTTGGGCTGGCTCAGCTCAGTGCGCCAACACCCGGCTCAGGAATGCCTGGGTGCGTTCATT
>TARA_R110000851_G_scaffold297817_2_pt1 | contig 11509 bp, 10 predicted proteins | sample TARA_R110000851 | Tara Oceans TARA_R110000851 (sample SAMEA4397627) | marine metagenome | biome: Polar Biome; feature: [DCM] deep chlorophyll maximum layer (ENVO:01000326); material: water (ENVO:00002006), including particulate matter (ENVO:01000060) such as... | depth 17 m | reverse complement strand
GGCGCGGGCCGTGTTGTGCAACGCCAGGGAGAAACGTTCTTCAATAGATTGCATATTATATGGTTGCTTATAGTTAGATGTCTAACTATTAAAGTGTAGCGCGTTACACAGCGGGGCGCAAATGTTACCGTTACGGTTCTCCATTACCCTATACATGCATCATTCGCCAAAAGGCAGTGCATGAACATGCGTATTTCATGATTTTCAAGACACGATGACGATCACCCGGTTTCCTGTTTTAAAAGACGAAATGACTTTCAGCGCTATCCGTGCGCAGGGTACGGGTGGCCAGAACGTTAACAAGGTTTCAAGCGCCATCCATTTGCGCTATCCGATCCGGCAATCATCGTTGCCTGATGAGGTCAAGGAGCGCCTGCTTGCCTTGCGCGATCATCGCATTACCGACGACGGCGTGGTGGTCATCAAGGCGCAAAGCAGCCGCAGCCAGGAAAAGAACAGGCTGGAAGCCATTGATCGGTTGCAGGCCTTGGTCGACAGCGTCTCGATGCCGCGCCGGATACGCAAAGCGACACGGCCGACGCTGGGCTCGAAGCGTCGCAGGCTTGACGGCAAGACAGTTAGAGGTCAGGTCAAGCGATTGCGCGGGCGGGTGCTGTAGCGCAGCGGGCGGCGGGTTGCCCGCGGGCGTGCGCACTGTAAGCCACCAGAAGTACTAGAACAGCGGGTGGGCGGCTGTTTTCAGGCCTTGCTGGAGTAAACCAATTCCCATCAAACCGATGGCGATTCCGCCGATCAGGCCCAGGACTTCGAAAATCAAGGCGGTGCGTTGCCGGCCTGCAGTTTCCGGTTTGAAAAACTTCAGTACGTTGTGCCGCAGCGAAACGGCAGCGGTTGCCAGCAAGCTCACGGTGGCGGCTGTTCCGATCGACATGGCCAGTACTGCAGCAACCCCGACCCAGCGCAGCCCCAGCGAATAGGCCACAAGCAGCACAAGAATTGCACCCGTGCAAGGCCGCATGCCGATGGCCAGGACAATGGGCAGGCCGGTTCGCCAGGTCAGGGGCTGGTCGATATGTTTCCCGGTGAGTTCGTGGGCTGCGCCGCAGTCGGCACAATACGCAAGCATCTTTCCGCCGCTGCCAAAGAGTGATCCGGCTGCCGGACTTGGCCGACGCCATCGGCGATAGAGCATTTTTGCGCTGCGCAGGGCCAGGATGGCGCCCAGCAGGGCAACCAGGGCGAAGCTGATGTTCTCTAATTGTGTTGCCACCCCTTGGGTGCGGTGCAAGGAGTAGTCGAGCAGGCCAACGACCACTTCAACCAGAAAGATGGCCACGATGCCTTGCACAATGGCCGACACAACAGATAAAAACAGGCCGCGCCGCAGGCGTGTCCTGCTGGTGCCCAGGTAGGTGGCAATCACGGCTTTGCCATGGCCGGGCCCGGCCGCATGAAATATGCCGTAGATCAAGCTGATGCCAATGAGTGGCCAGGTTGCTGCCCACCCTTGCTGCGCAACCAGGCGTATGGCGGTTGTAAGCTGGCGGTGCAACTCGGCTTGCACCGTCATGACCCACATCAGGAACTGGCTCCACAACGCATAGCGACTCATGAAAAACCCGATTACCAATACCAGCACGAAAGCCAGTGCGCATCCGAGTACAGGACGAAAGAACCGGGACCCCCTTATTTGCATTGAATATGCACCTTCTCAGCAAAAAGATCACCCAGGTTGTCTTCGGGTGTTTCGCCGCGATCCAAGGAAAACGCACGTTCAATGGCTTCGCGGGAGGGATCGGGTTGCACGACCTGAGTCTGGCAGCCGGAAGGTTGCTTGCCTTTGATTTTGGGCGGATATTCAGGCAGGTGCTTCATCTGGATGAAATAGGTGGGGTCGTAAACCGCTAGTTGGGTGGCGTGGTTTCTTGGATCAAGCGGTTGGGCCAGCGGGGCGGTAAAAGACAGCATAAGCTGTTGCCCCTTCATTTCACTTTTGAACTGAGTCACGTTACCGATATCCACAGGACGGCCATCGGCGGTGAAAAGCATGAAGTAGTTGTATGGACCCAGGTTCTTGATCACTTGCGCGGCAAAATCGCTAACGTCTAATTTTCCGTTGGGTGTGTCTGTGCCCATTTCACTTAACACGGCCAATGAATACAACTCATCGAACAGCCATGTTTGTTCAATGGCTGAAATCATGCCGCTGTCAGTCATGACGATTGTGCTGCGCACGTCGATCCAGGCATGTGGATGAGCCTGCGCACCCCCGCTGGCAAGCATCAGCGCCAACCCCAGGGCGAATCTGCCCATAAGGTGTTCTAGAGGTGAAAAAAACCGGTGTTGCGCCATGCTTATCAAGTGCCTTTAATGGCCATATCCTGGGTTTTTGACCTCGCCTGCCTGAAAAGTTGCGTTTGATTTACAGAAGTTACTTCTGGCGTGCGGCGTCGCTGATTGTTTCGATATTGTGCCGCATCATGTCGATGTATGTTGAAGCTGGTCCGCTTTCGCCCGATAGCGCATCAGAATACAGTTTGCCGCCAATACTCATGCCTGTTTCGCCGGCGATCTGTTGAATCAGCCGCGGGTTGCTGATGTTTTCTAAAAAAATGGCTGCCGCTTTTTCATCCCGGATTTGCCGTATCAGCGCTGCCATGTCGCCGGCCGAGGCTTCCGACCCGGTGCTGGCGCCTTGCGGCGAAGAAAACTGAAGTCCGTATGCCCTTCCCAGATAGGCAAATGCGTCGTGGGACGTAATGATCGTGCGTTGGTCGGGCGGAATTTGCGCTACTTCGGCTTCGAGGTCTTTTTGCAAAGCCTTGAGCCGTTCGTTGTACGAGCGCGCGTTTGCCTTGTAAACGGGGCATCCCTGTTGATCGGCGGCGCAGAACGCATTGGCAATGTTGTTTACGTAAACCTGGGCATTATCAACCGACTGCCAGGCATGCGGATCGTATTCACCGTGATGGTGATGCGCCGACGTGTCCTTATCTTCATGCCTATGTTCATGGTCATGGTCGTGATGATGACCATGATCGTCATGGTGGGCGTGATCTTTTGGGTGGTTGTGTTCTTCGTGGTGGCTGTGGCCGGCGTCATTGCGCAGCAGTTCGGCGCCTTCGCTTACCTGCACAACGGTGGCTGTGCCCCCACTGGCCTGAATGAGGCGGTCCAGGAAACCTTCAAATCCCATGCCATTAACAAGCACGACATCGGCGTCTTTGATCGCGGTGGCATCGGTGGGGCGCGGCTCGTAAGAATGGGCGTCGCCGTCGGGGCCCACCAAGGTGGTGAGTGCTATTCGATCACCGCCCACGTTGCGGGCAAAATCGCTGATGATCGAGAACGTTGAAACAACTTTCAATGCCTGGGCATTGGCCGTTGGCAGGGCCAATAGCGCCAGCACGGCCATACCTGTTGTCAATACCTGTTTTTTCAGCCTGAGCATGAACCTTCCTTTGCTGCTTGGAGCGTGTCGAGGCGTTAAACCGCCTCTGATAATGTTATATCATAACAATTGATATAATATATCATTACTCTTTTGACTGGAGAAGGCTCGATTTTTCCATTGATTCCGGCAAGGTGCGCAGATGCAGGTCCATTTGGTTGTAGGGAATCGAGATGCCTGCCGCCTGTAACGCAGCAAGTGCCCGTGCCAGTAAGTCGCTTCGGACATTGCCCCAAGCCGCGATGTCGTTTGTCCAGGCGCGAATAATGAAATTCAGCGCGCTGTCTCCATAGCCGGTCATGAGCACCATGGGCGCCGGTTCCACCGAGACGCCGGGTGTATCGCGGGCGGCCGCATTCAGTATGGCCAGCACTTGTGCCGGGTCTGATCCGTAGGCAACGCCCACATTAATTTCAAAGCGGCGGCTGCGGTCGAACATAGTCCAGTTGGTCAGGTTGCCGCTAAGCAAAAGCCCGTTGGGCACAACCACATCGGCACCATCAAATGTGCGAATGGTTGTCGAGCGCAGCCCGATCTCGCGTACGGTACCCGAAGAGCCGGCCGCGTCGACGATGTCGCCGGGCTGAATCGGCCGCTCAAACATCAGTACCAGGCCAGAGACAAAATTGCTGACCACGTTCTGCAGGCCGAACCCGATACCCACGCCCAGTGCGCCAAACACCAGTGCAAGCTGGCCGAGCTTGAAGCCGGCGGCCGACAGTGCAACCAGTATGCCCAGGATCAGGACGCCGTAGTAACTTAGCGACGCAATACTGTTTCCAACACCCCGGGGCAGTTTTGCCGAGCCTGGCAATTCGTCCCGCAACAAGCGTCTCACGGCACGTGCGGCCCAGTAGGCCAGCCAGGTCGAGAAAAGAAACACCAGCACGTCACCCAGAACAATCGACACTTCGCCAACTTGAATGCCGTATCCCAGAACTGTGCCGCCGGCTTCACGCAGCGGCCGCATCAGTCGCAGGCGATCGAGGGTGTAGAGCAGCCATCCCGCGAATGCAACCAGCATCAGCAGGCGCTTGAACCCGGCCTGCACAATTGCCCCGTGCCGTCGCAACAGTTTATTCTGGGCCAGCTCGGGCTGATGCACGAGCGCATTGGCAATACCCAGGCAGGCTGTTACCCCGGTGTACAGCAGCAGCGCCATGTAGCCGCTGTCGATGACGCCGCTTGTCAGTATCTCGGCCAGGGAAACATTGCCACTGACATTGCAAATGGCAGCAATAAACAAGATCAGAACAACTGTCCACCCCAGCGGGCGCAATAGGCGCTGCAGCTTTTTATCTGATTCGGCCGTGGCCCTGGACAAGGGATGGCGCAGCAACCAAAGCGACAAGCCAAGCGCCAAGACATTCAGCATCAACAGAAACAAGCGGTACCAACCGGCATCGGCAACCAGCACCATTCCTACCCGGTCGATCCCGTACAGGGCAATTGCAACATAGGGCCACACACCCAGTGCGCGCAGCGTGCCGGCAGGAAGCAGGCGCAAGACGGGAATCAGCGCAATGAGCAGCGCAAATTCCTGGGTCAGCAAGGGTGCATCGGGTTCAAGAATCAAAACCGACAGCATCGACAGCAAAATCCATGTTGATATCGGGCGGCGCAATGCAACCGTGGCATTGCCGGGTGCCGATGCGGCAGCACTTGCCTTGCGGCTGCGCATGAACAGCCAGATAATCAGCGGCAGCAGAATAATTTGTATGACCCGCAGTGCCTGCTGGTTGCCGGTGCCGGCGGCGTGGTATTCGCTGGCGAATTCGCTTTCAATATCCAGGCCGCGGTCCATGGCATTCAATGCCGACTGCGTGTTGCCGACCACGCCAAGGCTCTGCCACAACGGTGGTGAATCTATCTGCAGCAAACGCAGATCAATATCGTCGATTGCCGCCGCCACATTATTGCGGCCGGCCCGGATACGTGCCTTAAGTTCGCTAGCCCGTTGGGTTAGGTTGAAATGCCGTGTCAGGGCCGTGCCCAGCGCGGCTTCCTTGCTGTCGATTTGTGCCAGCACGGTATTAACGCGCTCAGACAGCGAGGGGGGCAGGTTGTCGAGCGAACCCTGCGCACGCGTGGTCGCCCAGGCTGCGCGGTGCTGTGCCAATTGAAGGGCGCTGTCGGCATAAGGTGCCAATGCACGTTTGGCCCGCGCCTCCCAGCGCTCCAACCGATGCGCATCGAACTCCCAATGCCGCAGCAGGCTTTCCAGCCGCATAATGGGCAAGTCGCGCAAGGTGATGTCGGTAGTGCTGCGCAGCTTGGCATCAATAGGGTCGGCAATCTCGGCCAACGCACGGCTGAGCGGTTCAACCGGGTCGGGCGCAGCCAGCAAGCGATTAGCCCATTCCAGGCGTTGTTGTTCTTCTTCGGCGCGAATCAGAATATCGCGAATGGGAATGGGCTCGGTTGCCGCCGATGAGGCGGCACCGGCAGAAGGCAAGGATTTATCGGCGGACTGAGCCAGGGCAGACCCGATTGCCAGCGACCAGAGCAGCAGTAATAACAGCAAAGTCAGGCAGGGAAATGCTTTGGAAAGTATGTGGTCGCGCATAAATTAAGACTTGCCGGGCAAGAAGGTGATGTCGATAATAACGCGCTTCCAACGCTTTGCTAAGCGTCTTGTATTTCTACAGTGAAGTGACCGTATGGCACGGCACGAAGCCTGTGCAATTATGGATGCGCGCTGGCCGCATCTTTGCTATAGGTTGTATCGCTCATGCCGAGCCGGCCAATGAAGGGCAGGCGTAGCGCCGGGCGGTTCAGGTCGAGACCGAAATGCAGGCCCAGCAGGTTCAGTTCAAGGCCTTCTTCCCAACCAAGGGTTACGCCCAACAACCCCAAAAGCGACGCCTGAATACCCGTGCCCGAGGGCGAAAAGCCAATAGGCCGGTACAGGGGGCGGTAATCTTTGCCGATGGCGTTGGCAGGCAGGTCGAGTTGCAGCGCCGGCACCTGACGACCAATATGTGCCAGAAAAGTGTTGCTGTTGGGCCCCGGATAACTTTTGTACGTGTCGGCGTAAGGGTAGTCGGCAATCGCGGTCTCAATGGCTTCGATCATCTGGGCGACATGTGGGCCGCGGTGGTCTACCAGAAGCTGCGGGGCCGAGCCGTACCAGTACCCATCAGGCGGGCCATAGTTGCGCTGAACCACATTGGGTTTACGCCATCCAACGACGTCGTAGCGAGTGTAAGCGTTATCTTCGGCACGCTTGAAAATGAGCCAGGTGTGAACGGCGAAATTGCCTCGCCAGCCCCAGGTTGAGGCGGCATAGACCTGAACAATGTTGGTATTTTTCAGCGCTGCGGGATCGGGGGCCATGCCGGCCGAGTGCCGCGCTGCGGTGCGCCAGCTTCGCGCCGGACTCTCGGACTGGGCCACTGCCTCGGTTGCGGTGGCAGCCAGGAATACGCAGCCGGCAAAGGCAATCAGAGTTTTCCTAACGGCATGTAAAGTCATGGTTTGCCATGTGTCATGGGTTAATGAGGCAAGCATATCATCCATTATGCGTTCACAAGGCGTTGCACACTTCGTACATTGGCACCCAACTAAAAACACGTTCTTTGCAAGGTTAATGACACTCGTCTTTCCCAAGGGGTTTAGACTTTGAACTGAGAGGTGCCAATAGAAAGGCGCCAAGAAAATTCTTTCGACGTTGATAACCGAGGAGAAGCTGTGAAAGTCTATGAAGCGATTGCCCGCGGATTGTCGGATATAGGTTGTACGGAGTTGTTTGGCGTACTCGGCGACGGGTGTGTGTACATCATCGACAGTTTTCGCCGTGACGGCAACGGGCACTATGTGGCGGCCGTTCATGAAGGGAGTGCTGTGTTGATGGCACAGGGTTGGGCCCGTGTGGCAGGGAAGGTGGGCGTGGCGGCTGTCACCCACGGCCCTGGCTTAACAAACACCATCACGCCCCTGGTTGAAGGCGTCAAGGCGGGTACGCCCATGGTGCTGCTTGCCGGTGATACCCCGGCGATTGACCGCGAACACGCCCAGAATGTAAACCAGCGAGGGCTGGTTGAAGCGACAGGTGCAGGCTTCGAGATGCTGCGCAGCCCTGAAACCGTGGCCGAAGACTTGGCGCGTGCGTTCTACCGCGCCCATGTTGAACGTCGACCCATCGTGCTCAATATCCCGGTGGAGTTCCAGTGGTTGGAAATTGAATATCAGAAACCGTACCTGCGACTACCCGAGACGCGCAGCGTTATTGAAAGTAGCACTGACATGGATGACGCCATCGGCATCATCGCTTCTTCGCGCCTGCCGGTTGTTATCGCCGGGCGTGGGGTGGATAGCCCGGAGGCCGAGACTGCGGTATTGCGTTTTGCGCGGCGCATTGAGGCGCCCGTGGCAACCTCATTGCGGGGGAAAGGGCTTTTCAATGACGATCCGTTCAACCTGGGCATTTCCGGAACCGTTGCCCATGAGGTGGCGCTGGACGTGATTGGGCGCAGTGACTGCCTGATTGTGTTCGGCGCGAGCCTGAACAAATACACCTCCGGAGAGCGGGGCTTGACCCGCGGCAAACGCATTGTCCAGATCAATCCGCTGCCAAGCGAACTCGGGCGCTGCACGCCCGTAACCGTTGGTCTGCTTGGAGATCCGGGCTTAACGGCCGATGCCATGGTCAACTGGCTGGACGAGGCCGAAATTCCGGGCTCTGGCGCACGTAACGACGACCTGCTCGAGGAACTCAAGACTTATCACGAGAAGGCGCGAACGAAACTCGTGCATTCGACACCGACCGGAACCGTTGACCTTTACGAGGTCGCCTTCGCAGTGGAAGAGGCGCTGCCCAAGGACCGCGTGTTCGTTACCGGTTCCGGGCGTTTCATGTTCGCATTCTGGAACGTGATTTCGGTGCCGAATCCGCGCTCTTACGTTGATGGCAACGGCTTTTCGTCTATTGGTATCGGCGAGGCCACGGCCATGGGGGCCGCCAGAGCAGCCGGAGATCGGCCCACCCTGCTTGTTACCGGGGATGGCGGCTTCATGCTGAGCGGCCTGAGCGAACTGGCCACGGCCGTGGCCGAGCAACTGGACCTGGTCGTGATCGTGGCCAACGATAGCAGCTACGGTGCGGAGCATATTGCCATGACCATGCACAACATGGATCCAGACATCTCGCTGCTGCCGTCGCGTGACTTTGCGCGCATTGCCGAGGCTTTCGGCTGCAAGGGTTTAACCGTGACCAGCAGCGACGAATTGCAGGCGGCAATGAACGCCGTGGCCACGCGCGACCGCAAGCGCCCATTGGTGATCGACATGAAAATCGACCCCGCCTCCGTTTATGGTGGGGCCGCCATTGCGCGCCCTTAGGGGAACGGCACGGGCGTAAAACCCCGTATTGGGGGATAATGCGGTTCGCTGTATTCCCCCATGGCCGTGACCTCATGCTGAATATCCTGGAAAACGACGGTGTACGCACCCTGCACTTTGGCTCCTTTGCCGTACAGGGGGCCACGCGTATTGACCAGCCCAACGATATTGAGCTTGAGTACGTTCAGCAAATGATGATGTGGCTGCTGTTTCGCGATAACGCGGCGCATATCGTTCAACTTGGGCTGGGCGCAGCCGCGCTCACCAAGTTTTGTTATCAACGCTTAACGCCGGCCAAAGTGACCGCCATTGAGCTGGACCCCGAGGTGATCACGGCCTGCCGCAACCACTTTGCCTTACCGCCCGACGATGAGCGCTTAAACGTGCTGGCGCTGGATGCCATGGATTACGTGTCGGACTTTTCCCGCCGTCGTTCAATCGACGTTCTGCAGGTGGATTTGTACGATGCCCAAGCCATAAGACCTTTGCGTAGCACCGCCGCCTTCTATGCTCAATGCGCGAGCTGCCTGACTGCCACCGGCATTTTGACGATAAATTTATATTGCGACTGGCCGGAACACCTGCACCACATTCAGATGTTGCAGGAATCGTTCGAGGCTGTGGCTTGGCTGCCTGAAGTACACCAGGGCAACATCGTGGCCATTGCTTTCAAGCGGTCGCCCTTGGTCGATTTCGACGACCTTTACAAACGCGCCGAACAGATCCGAGCCACGCTGGGCCTGCCCGCGCACACCTGGGTTGACGGCCTGCACAAATGGATGAGCAACGACGAAGCGCCCGTTCAAGGATAAGCGCTGCACGCTGGGCGCCTTTTGTGCCATGCTTCTTGATCCGCACGGTTCAGGAAGGTCCACGCGACGAAGCGACTTTTCTTCTGGCCTTGTGCCATGTCGATTGTGCGTACTTCAAGTGCGCCGGCATTTTTGATGCTGCGATAGACTTTGGGCAGGTTCGACTCTTTCGAAACCAGCGTCGAGAACCAAAGTACCTGTTTCCGGAAGACCCTGCTTTCTTCGGCCATGCGGCTTATAAACAGGGCTTCGCCGCCTTCGTACCATAGCTCGTTATCGCGACCGCCAAAATTCAGCAATGGGCGTTTGTGCCGCGCCCCGGCTTTGCCCAGGCCGCGCCATTTCCGTTCCGAATTGTCTGCCGCTTCTTCCGATGAACTATAGAAAGGGGGATTGCACAGTGTCAGGTCAAAGTATTCATTCACGCCGACCAGGCCTTTGAAGATATGGGCCGGCGATTTCTGAAGGCGTACTTCGGCTGCGCCCCTTAGGCCGGGGTTCGCCTGAATAATTGCTTGTGCCGATTTGACGGCAACCGGATCAATGTCTGAGCCCGTGAAGCGCCATCCATAGTCACAATGGCCGATGACCGGGTAGATTGCGCTGGCGCCTGTGCCGATGTCCAGCACATGCACCGCCGGGCCGCGGGGTATGACGCCTGCATTGCGTTCTGCCAGCAGGTCGGCCAGATGATGCACATAATCGCCCCGGCCCGGAATGGGCGGGCATAAATAGCCTTCCGGGATATCCCAGTAAGCCAAGCTGTACCAGGCTTTGAGCAGGGCGGCGTTCAGCGCCCGCACCGCGGCGCTATTGGCAAAATCAATGCTTTGATCGCCATGCGGATTGACCCGCACCAACGCGGCAAGTTCCGGCATGCTTTTGATCAATGCTGTGAAATCGTAGCGGCCCTGATGGCGATTGCGGGGATGGAACGAGGAGAGGGTGGGCATTGGGTTCTGGGGCTGTTCGGAAGTGGGCTGCGTGGTGCATGGTAAGCGTCCGGCGTACGTTTACCAATAATGGGGAAGAGCCATTAAGACTAGCGTTGGTGCGCGGGGCCGAAATCGAATTGGTATGCCATGTGGCGGGGATTTTGAATTTGCGGCTGAAACGCTAAACCTTGTAAAATCAAGCGTATACTGAATCGGCCAGCCTTTTATAGACTATTTTTTGCCTCAGAAAAATATTGCCGTTCGTAGTTTACCGGCGAAAGGTTGGCTGCATAACCATGGCGCCGAATCGGGTTGTAAAACATTTCTATGTAATTAAAGATATCCTGACGCGCCAATTTCCTGGTGCTATAGATTCTGCGTTTGATGCGCTCGCGTTTGAGCAATTGGAAAAAGCTTTCAGCAACCGCATTGTCGTGGCAGTTGCCTCGTCTACTCATGCTCGGTTGTAAGTTATGTGCAACCAGAAAGGCAGCCCATTCGTAACTTGTAAATTGGCTGCCTTGATCCGAATGCACCATCACCGTTTGCCTGGGCTTGCGTCGCCATACCGCTGCTAGCAGGGCCTGCAAAACCAAGTCTTTGCTCATGCGCGAGTCCATTGACCAGCCCACAACCTGACGCGAAAACAAGTCCACGACGACAGCCAAATACAACCACCCTTCGTAGGTGCGGATATATGTGATGTCTGTTACCCAGGCCGTGTTTGGCGCTGTCACATCAAATTGCCGATCAAGCAGGTTGCTTACTACGTTATGCACGGGGCCGCCATAAAAGCCAGGTCGGCGGCGGTATCCAACCTGGGCACGCCATCCTTGATTGCGCATTAGGCGTGCCACACGATGACGGCTACATGACTCACCCAAAGCACGTAAGTCATGGTGAACTTTGCGGTAGCCAGTAAGCATCCGGTAAACACACATTGACGAACGGCCGTGTTAACGGCCGTTGTCATTCAGTCGTTTGCTTGGGGTGGTTGCCAATGATGCGGC
>TARA_R110000851_G_scaffold936_4_pt1 | contig 11521 bp, 8 predicted proteins | sample TARA_R110000851 | Tara Oceans TARA_R110000851 (sample SAMEA4397627) | marine metagenome | biome: Polar Biome; feature: [DCM] deep chlorophyll maximum layer (ENVO:01000326); material: water (ENVO:00002006), including particulate matter (ENVO:01000060) such as... | depth 17 m | reverse complement strand
GTTTATACGCAAGATGATCCCTGACGTAGACTTTAAGAACTCTACGGCAATTCTGCCCGAAACGAACATAACTCTGGACGTAAAGAATGCGCCAGACGGTACATACACTAGCAGTCAAACGGATGCGTTTGTTAAGACCCAAGCGGCGGCTGTAAGCTTGCGGACTGAACAGTTGTACTTTAGATTACGGGGCAGACAGATGAGGTTTAAGATCTCGTCGGACGAGCTTGAGGTCACTTGGCGTTTGGGTTCCCCTAGAGTAGACATCCGTCCAGATGGGAGGCGTTAATGTCTCGCCGTCTTACGCGCCCGTTTTTCCCTGTTCCTCCGCAGCAATATATGCAAAACTACTTCGCAGAGTTAGTTCGTTCTTTCTCTGTGTACTTGGAACAGATGCAGAACCCAGGCGATATACGGGGAACAACGCTTACTCTTACGGATCTACAAACAGATAATGTAGGTTTAGAGACAGGAGCCTTGTTCCAGAGCGGCGGATTTGTTAAGATAACTTTAGGCAACAGTCCTAGTTTGCGAGGTTCTTCAGGAACAGGGCAAGTTGGACAGGTATCGGTGGTGATTTCATGAGTAAAAAAACTGAAGATAAAAAAGAAAATGTTGTGGTTTTAAACTTAAAAAAACTGTTGAAACCAAAACGAGTTGACGCATCAGTTGCGGTTGTTGGCCCACCTTCCGCATCAGGAGAATCATAATGTCCCAACAAAATGCTTTAATCCAAGGGCTTGCTACTCTTGCTGGTGCAGCGGCGGGCGGTCCTGTAGGGGCTGGGTTTGCAAGCGCCCTTGCAACAGGATTGACTGAGGGCTTTGATAACAAAGACCGCATGATCGAAGCAGGCATAGGTGGCTTTGCTGCCATGCTTACAGGTGGGACGGCAGGCGTGGCGTTTAATGCCTTGGCAGGCGGAGCAGGCGGCGGCGGCGGCATGAACGGATTGATGGGTCTAGTTGCAAATTCTCCCCGAGATCAAAGAGTTTTAAGCGGGGCAATTTCTGGTGGTCTAGCAGGCGGAGCTCAAGGCGCGGCGGCTGGAGCCATGAACCAAATGTTCACTGGGCAAATGTCCCCTGGTAATATTTTTGCTCCTGCTGGTAACGTGGCTGGTATAAACGACCGAAATGGAGTTCCGTATGCAGATGTTCTTGGTGGTTTGTTAGCTGGGGGACTAAGAGAAGCCCTTTACAGCCAACAGAGAGTCAGAGACGAACAAACCATGAGCCCTCTACAACAACAACAATTTGCTACAGGTGAAAGACGCCCTGATTACAAAGGAACTGCGGCCCCAGACAATAGATATTTAGCAGAGGGTGGGTATATCGAAGGCCCTGGGACGGGGACCAGTGATTCAATTCCCGCAGCTATCTATCAAGACGGTGGCAGGGTACAGGAAGCTCGGCTTTCTGACGGAGAATTTGTTATGACAGAAGACGCCGTTCTTGGAGCGGGTAATGGAAACGCTGCTCAAGGAGCACAAAGGATGTATCAGATGATGGATCAGTTAGAAGGAGCAGCATAATGGCAGATGCAGTCACAAAATCCATGAGCCTGATGCCTGAGTATCAGGAAAAATATCTTAAAGATCTACTAGCAAACGTGTACAACGTTGACGAAGACACTGGGGCCATTTCTGGAATTGCTTCCATCAATCCTTTAGAGGGTGAGTTAGTTTTTGACGAAGCGGGTAACCCTGTTTATGAAATGAATCCAGACGGTTCGTTTGCCTTGGATTACTACGACCAAAAGATTCAACAAGTTAAAGGATCGGTAGCTCCTCCTGATTTGGTTCGCTTTACTGGGGGGCAGCAAGAGGCTCTTCGTAGACTTCAAGGATACACCGACCCTGAAACAGGGGAACAAATATACGAAGGAAGCGCGGGCTCGTATCAACCCTTCCTTGACTCAGGTTTGAGTGCATATAATCGAGGGGTTGATTTGGTAGGCCAATCCACTGCGGCGTATGACCCTACTGGTCCAAACGGCGTTCAAGCGTACTACGACCCCTATGTTGAAGACGTTATTGGCGGTCTTCGTCAAGATATAAACAAGCAATCTGACATGCGTCAGAAGCAAATGAACGCTGATGCTGTTTCGTCAGGAGCATTTAGTAATCGAGAAAGAAGAAGCCAAGAACGAGCCGAGCTTGCCGAAGCCTCAGACAGAGCTTTTGCAAGTGCTTCTGCACCTCTTCGATCCGAAGCATTTAACCAAGGATTGGCGTCTTCTATGGGTGCCTTCTCGGATCAAGCCAAGCGACAGCAGAGTGCTGGAACTTTGTTCCAAAACTTAGGTACAGGTATCGGTGCTTTGGGTGAAGCTACGTCTGCTTTAGAAGCGCAAGACTTTAATACTCAGTTTAACGCGGGTCAGCTAGAACAATCTCAATATCAGTCTGAGTATGATGTTCAAAGGGCCGCAGACCTTGAAGACGCATACGAACCTTTTGCACGATTCTCTTACATGCGAGACATCCTACAGGGAATGGGCGGCGGCGGTTCTACTCTTGCTGCAACAGGATCTCCGCAGGCTAGTTCATTGGCGAACATCATGAAAACCGCTGGAGTGTATCAGGGTTCCAGAGGCATGGGCACTGGTGGTTTAGGTGCTGTACAAAACACAAGCGGGTCTTAACTCAGGAGAATACTATGAGTAGTTTAAACAGAGAAGCTAGCGAGAGATTCAACGCTATAAAAAAGTCGAACCCTGGGATGACTACTAATCAAGCTTTAGTGGCAAGCGGAGCAGGCAGTATGGTTGATCTAAACAATCAGTTGTATAACACAGGTGTTTCTTCTCGTAATGTACCTGCCTACAGTCCCGAGCGCCAGATACCTCCACCTCCACCACCACCTAACTATGACAGAAGACTTCCTCCGTCAGTTATGGAGCAGATGCTTTTAACAGGAGGGTTTGTTAATCAATACGACCAAGATACAGGTAATTATTTGTATGGTCCTGCTGATAACATCCAGTATTTTGATAATCCAGCAGAATATTCTGCTGCTGTTTCTGGTAGGAATCAACCCGAGCCCGAACAGGAACGAGAGCGATATGAGTCTGATATGGGTACTGAGGTTCCTGAGCGGCGGTCGCCTCCGATGGAGACTCCGGGCTCTCGCGACCGCGACGTCCCGCCGGTACCTAGAGATAACGATCCGAAAGGTTCGGTGTACAACCGTTCATTGTTTAAGTCTGCACAGACGCGGCCCGCTCGAAACAAACTGGAGAAGATGGCTGGGATAAGAGGTCTTAACCCTGAACCACCCGGCCCCCGAATAAGGCAGGAGTTTAACCCCAACATAGATCCAGCAACAGGTCAGCCTTATGGTCCGGGGGATCCGAACGGGCCTGGTTATAAAAACTCGCTGCCCCCGGCGCCAATTAACCCCAACATAAATCCAGCAACAGGCCAGCCTTGGGGGCTGGGTGATCCAAACAGTCCTTTTTATCAAGGGGCGCTGCCCCCGGCACCAATTAACCCCAACATAAATCCAGCAACAGGCCAGCCTTGGGGGCTGGGTGATCCAAACAGTCCTTTTTATCAAGGGGCGCTGCCCCCGGCACCAATTAACCCCAACATAAATCCAGCAACAGGCCAGCCTTATGGGATGGGTGATCCAGCCAATCCTAATTACCAAAATACGCTTGGGCCTAGCAGAACAGATGGACTTAACCCAGCAACAGGCCAGCCTTATATGCCGGGTGATCCAAACAGTCCTTTTTATCAAGGTGCGCTGCCGCCTCTAACCCCACCCGTTGAAGGTATCGGTAGCCTTAACCCACGGAGACCACCTGTGGGACCACCTCCTATGAGACCACCTCCAAGTTATGGAATGCCAGTTGGTGGTGGAAAGTCTTATCCACCGGGCGCTAATGATCTTATGCCTTATATGGGGCCACCTATGGACCCACGGGTACCACCTGTGGAATCGTACTATAACCCTATAATAACGCCTAGTTATGTTGGAGATAAGTCTTCTTATCGCGACCCTTCGATGTATTCAGGGCTGAGTTCTTACGACATGCTTGAAAACTCTTACGACCCTGATCCACAAAGCTTTGCACTCGGCGGAGCAATTGCAGTGGGTAGATCCTTGATCCCCGCAGCAGGTAGGGAACTTGCGAAACGAGCGCCTAGTGCGCTTCCCGCTGTAAAAAGTGCAGCGAAAAATGCTGTGGATGTACTCAAGCAACCTGGCGTAGCGAAGAGAGGGATAAAAATGGCCGTTGGCGCATCAGGAATCCCAATGTTGTTCCAAGAGTTGTATGATCTATTTGGGGAAGACAAAGTACACGATACAATGGACGAGCTTGAAGAGGCCGCGAAAGAAAGTCCAGAAAAACTAACGGATCTTAGTGTAGAAAAGTCTGGCATGGAGAACAAACGAGAGTTTGCGCGTTACATTTTGGGAGAAGACATCAACAATCTTGATGAAATCAACCAGCGTATCTACGATGTTGCTGTAGCCTCGAGCATCGGTGAAGCTCCTGACAGATATGCAAAGGCTGTTCTCGGTGGTTTAAAGGAAATGAAAGACACTGCCGAGAAAAGAGGAGTGGCTGCGGCGGGTGGATCAGGCGTAAGGGATCGTATGTCTCGAGAAGATATGATTATCAACTTGATTGCCCAGATGCAACAGCCTGACATTGAAGGGGATCTGCCTGACATGGACGAGACAAGGAAAAGAGCTACAGAAATGGTAGACAAAATTATTGCTGGGGATTCGGGTGAGGATTCGGGTCCAAAACCAACACACAAATTTAACCCTGAAACCAACAAGGTAGAATTAGTGTAATGGGCGTTGTTGTAGAGGCGCCGGATGGACGAGTAATTGAGTTTCCTGACGAAGCTTCTGCAAACGAGTTTCTTTCTAGCCAGCCTTCAAGGGAGGAGCCAGAGGCACCTTCTTCAGGTCCTGTTGTTATAGAGGCGCCGGATGGACGAGTAATTGAATTTCCTGACGAGGCGTCTGCAAACAAGTTTTTCTCTGAACAGTCATCAGAAGACAAGGGATTACCTATCCCCTTTAAAAACACTTTTGAAGAAGGTTCCTTTCTTCGTGAAGCTGTTGAAGGTTTTAACTCGGGCGTTATCGGAATAGGGGAAGGGGTGCTTGGAACTGCGGCACTCTTTCCTGACGTTATCTTAGACACTAATCTAGGAGACATTGTAGCTGATGGGGCCGACGCTCTAAGAGATCTTATTGGAGCAGATCCTGAAGGTCTTGCAGGGGAAGGGGCTAGAATTATAACTCAGTACGTGGCTCCTGCGGGCAAAGCCGCCAAGTTAAGAAGACAAAAGGTAATGAGAGATCGTGAGAAAGCTGGACTAAAAAATGTCCCTCTCACCGCAACCGAAAAAACAAACTTGGCTTTCCAAGAAGTTGGTGTTGCTGGTCTGGCTGATGTAGTTGTTTCTTCTGACGATGATAAAACTATTTTGGGCGATTGGGTTGGTGTAGGGTTACTAGAAACCACTGATTTAATGGGGCTTGACGGGCGAGCAAAGGCTCTTGCTAGAGCGGGGAACAAGCTTAAAATTGGAGCAGATAGTACTCTCGTTGCAGCGGGGGTGCAAAAGGCTCTTACCAAGGCGGGAACTAGTCTTGGAGAATTTAATAAATCAACCAAAGGCCAGTCAATAAACCAGAAGATTTCAACGAGGGCTGAACGAGCTCGTAAGGCCCTAGAGAACGTTACAAATAAAATAAAAGAGCGCGACTTCATACGCCTGAATGCACGGTCTGGTTCGGCGGAAGAGCTTTCCTCTTCGCAGAAATACTTTCAAGATGTCTTGTCTGCACTAAGATACCGAGGGTATTTACCAACTGAAGTGGCTACAAAAAGATTAAAAATAGATAACGTAATTGCATCAGAAGTTAAAGTTGCGCAAAAGAATATTGCAGATTTAGACTATTCCATCAAAGAAGCCATTAAAGGTTTGCCAGAAGGCAGTGCTCTTGATGATGTTAAGATAATAAACAGGCTTGAAAGATATTTAACAGAAACAGACGCAACAAAAAAGGCTCAATTGTTTTCCTCTCTCCCTGCAAAGGTTGGCACCAAAGCAAAAGCAATGCGTACTCATGTTGATTCACTAAGTAAAAAGATTCAAAACTCTAACTTCATCAAGGAAAAAGATTTCACACCCGTGTCTGGTGGGCAGAGTGTTAAGAGCATTATTGAAGATAACCTTGGGTCATACCTTCGCCGCACATACAAAGCAGTTGAAGATGCAAAGTATAAACCATCAGACGTAGACATAAAAAAGGCTAACAATTATTTCCGCAAAAACATAACGGCGACAGAAAGCCAACTTACGGAACTTGTACGAAGAGATATTCTTAGCGAAGAGTTTACAGACGACTTCTTAAAAAACAATGGCATAGACGTTTTAGGTACAGGCAAGGATGCAAAAGTTAAAATCAGAGGTAACCCCACCGACGTTGTTGTAAACAAAGCGCGGGAAAACTTTTACTCTAAGTATTCTTTAAGATCCAGACAAGGAAGTGGCGATTACTTTGGTTACACAACACAACAAGTAGCTGATAAAAAACTGGACGCTGGCTTGTTCAAAGGGCGCAAGCCTTTGCCCAAAGATCTTGCAAGGTTACTTGGTCAAGTGACTGATCCAAAAGAAGCGTACCTATCTACGGTGGCTGACCTGGCACAGTTCAGTGCTATTGATGATTATTTTGGAACAATCAAAACCTTAGCTAACAATAACTCTGGGGTAGGCAAATTCTTTAAAAGGCCAGCAAGTGACTTTGAAGCAGAAGAATTAGTAAAGCGTGGCTACGTTAGAATAGGCGCGGACGGCGGAACAACAGGATCCAAAGGAAAAAAAGTTAAGAACGCTGGTGATGTATTGTCGGACAACGGTGGCTGGGGCACGTTAGAAGGGTTCTATGTACCAAGAAAAATATATAACAACCTTACAAAGACAACGCTCGGAGATTCTGGGGCGGTAGTTAATGGCTTGCGGTCTATGTGGGGAGGAATGCTTAGGTTAAAAGGTATATCTCAGTACAGTAAAACCGTTCTGTCTCCCATTACTCAGGCGAGAAACTTTGTTACGGCGAGTATGTTTGCTTTGGCTAACGGAAACATTCCTATCTATGGGCGCGGACAAAACTATTTAAAGGACGCATCTCAAGCTGTCTTTGCTGACATGTTTAACAAAGGTAGTGACGCAGTTTTTAAAGACTTATACGAAGCGCAACGTCGAGGCGTATTAGGTACGAGTGCAGAACTACGAGAGATCCAAGACAACCTTAGTAAGGGTATGGGCATGAAGCCTACGACCACAGGATCTGACGTTTTGTTAGGTGGTTTAGGTGAAAAAACAAAAGCTACTTTAGAAGCAGGTTTTCAAACAAAGTTTTTTGAAAAGATATATCAGGGCTCAGATGATTACTGGAAATATTTTAGCTATAACGTAGAACAAGCAAAACTAAAAAGAGCCTTGGAAGGGGCAACAGACCAGCAAAAGATTAAGTATCTTACCCGAAATGGCAGTGATGTTTCTCTTGAGTCTCAGGCTCTACTTCGTAAAGGCGATGTAGACATTGATGAACTTATCAAGGACCGCGCTGCACAACTCGTAATTGACACGGTGCCTAACTATAACAAAGGTGCCTCTGATTTTATTAAAACAGTGAGGAAGCTACCTGTTGGTAACTTCATCACGTTCCCTGCTGAAATGTTCAGGACTGGGTTTAACATAGTTAAACAAGGTCTTGAGGACATGGCTTCAGATATACCAGGAGTGCAAGCTCGTGGGCGCCAACGCCTAACAGCTTTCACTGCAACTACCACAATGGTTCCTGTTGCCACGCAAGAGTTTTGGTACGGTGTGTCTGGGGTGGACAGAGAAGAAATGGACGCATACCAACGCTCGTTTGCTGCACCTTGGGAAAAAGGATCAGTTCTTATTCCTCTGTCTAAAGATCCTGAAACAGGTAAGATTACCTACATGAACTTTAGTACCTTCAGCCCTTATGATGTGCTGTCTCGGTTTGCTACTAGAGCCTTTAACGAAGCAGATGACGCTATCAAGGAAGGTGCTGACCCCGGCACTGCCGTAAGTAACGTAGCAATAGGCACACTTGCGGAGTTCTTTGATCCGTTTATTGCGGAATCAATTATTACAGAAGCTGCTACTGACATTTTGTTTAGGGAAGGCAGGAGCAGCACAGGGGCAGAGGTGTACAATCAAGAGGATAACATAGGTACAAAAGCCCTCAAGATCACTATGCATGTTGGCGAAGCGTTGATGCCAAACCTTGTTCCAGTTAACTTTTCTTCTGGAGATGTTGAAGCGTCTCGACTTGTACGTTCCTTGCTGGGAACAGAAGACGGGATCATTACTAAAACAGATAAGATGGGGCGGGAATACTCTCCCCTCTTAGAGGTAGGCAGACAAATCTCAGGGATATCTCCGCAAGAGTTTGATCCTAAAAGAGCCATGGGATACGCTGCTCGTCGCTTGGAAGGCAGACAGACCGATGCAAAAAGAATGTTTAACAAGGTAACGGACAACGAAAATGCATCCACCGCCCAGCTTAACAAAGCTTTTGAGAACGCTCAGATAGCAAAGTACAAAGTAGATAGAGAATACTATCAGATGATAGAAGACCTACAGACAATGGGTTTAAGCTCCAAAGATATTACTCGTGAGTTGAAAAAGGTTGGGATTAATCCAAAGGATGTTCGCAGAGGAAAGTTTGTTCCGTTTAAAGTAAGTCCACAGAACATAAAGAAGATGCGTAATGCTGGGATATTAGATAAGTTTGATAGAGGCTTTGTTAGCGAACTAAGTAAGTCTATGAGAGGCATGACTCTTGTGCCCGACGACGAGCCCACAGGTAGAATGGATTACGAAAGCCCTGGAGAAAAGACTTCAGCGGCTCCAGCCGAACCGCCTGTGGTAGTTCAAGCACCAGACGGTAGGGTTATAGAGTTCCCAACTATGGAAGCGGCGAACAACTACTTTGCTAGCCAACCCAGAGTTGCTCCGCCTGCGCCTGCGCCTGCCGCCGCACCTAGAGTTCCTATGCCTTCGATCAACACTATCACTACGGCAAGGGCGCCGGGTCCAGTGAACCCAGCGTTGTTAGGTGATAATCCAGTGGATCAAGCTGCCAATGCCGCCATAGCCAACAGGCTAGGCTAAACCTTTATGTCAATAGCAGAACTTTCAAAGTGAACCTCGAGACCTTTGCCACCAAAGAGACGAACTAAATCGTCACAGTCTTGAATCATTATCTCGGAGAACCCTGCTGGGATTTCCCCTGGTTCTTCTGAAGATTGGCTAAGTGCAATAGCGTTAGCGATAAGATTCATCAGAGCTTCGACTTGCATAGGATGCATTTCTCTCCAACCCAAACTCTTAAAGTCTGTTTGTAGTTTCATGTTATCTCTCCCCAATTATCTTTTAACTCCTGATCAACCTGCGAAGGTACTTTCAATACATCCGCTAGACCGTTTTCCATTATGTCTTTAATGCGCTTCGCTTGATCGTCACTCTCTACTGAAAAGCATAGCTCATCGTGGACCGTCAGCATAGGCAAAAGTCCCTCGGCATGACAATCTTGCATAGCCTTTTTGGTCTGGTCCGCTGCTGATCCTTGAATCAATTTGTTTAACGCCTTGTAAGTAAACGCTCTTCTCAGGTTGGGTCCATATTGTTTCATGGCGTCTTCATATGGAAGGGGTTTGCTGTACCCAAAAGACTTAGGCTCCCACAAATGAAACCTGCAACGCCTGCCTAGTAGGGTCCTGATCTGCCCGTACTCCGCCGCTACATCAGATGCTTTCTGTGCTAGGTCTTTAACAAACGGAACCTTTTCTTTGTGTGTTTCCAGAAGAACCACCGCCTCGTTCTCTGTGATCTCTAGCTGCGCTGCTAACTTGGCCTTGCCCATCCCGTACATAATACCAAGGTTAACTGTCTTGGCTTCCTTCCGAGTGATGTCCGCCATGTCCGCAACCATCTGGTGTAGATCCACGCCACCGTCATGAAACTTCTCAACAATCCCATCAACCATAGGGTGTCTGGTCTTTTCACCTAGAGACGCTGCGAAGTGGACTAAGAGACGTGGCTCCTGAGAAGCATAGTCAAACGATCCCCACCTAGTTCCCTCTTCTGGTATGAACAAACCTCGGATCAACTTCTTAATATCCTTGTCCCGCGCTGGGATCTGTTGGAGGTTCGGGTTCGAGCTTGAGAACCTACCCGTCACAGTTCCGCCGCCATCGTTCCTTAGCTGGTGAAACTCACAGTGGATTCTTCCCTTGTGCTCGTGCTTTAATATCGTGTCGATGAAAGTACTTTCCGCCTTGTCAAACTCCCGAAGCTTCACAATCATTTGTGCCATGGGGTGTTCATGTGCCCCGAGCCACTGCTTTGTAAACGACGGCTGCACCTTGCTCCCCTGTTTGCCCATGTCTAAGTCTTTGAAAAGTTTCCAGTCTTTGTCTTCTTGTTTGGGCTTACCAACATAAGACAAGCCTAACGAATCAAAAACCTGTGCCACCGAAGAGGAAGCCCACGGTTCTATCGACACACCTGTCTGTCTTTTAATCTCTGCTTTTATCTTAGAACTTTTAGCCTTGAGAAAAACCTTGGCTTGTTCCGCCTTATCTAGGTCTACCCTTACACCCAACTGACGCATGTCACACATCATAGGGATCAGGCTGGTCTCTAGTTCCCAGATCCCCCAGAGGTCTTGTTCGTTCAATTCTATTTTAAGTCTGTCCCACAGGCGCAACGTCATCCCCGCATCCTGCTCCGCGTACCTACCAACAAACTCGGGTGGTAGCTTGTACATCTCAGCCTTGGGATCGAGACCCCACTCCGCAGCAGCAACACGCAAGAGCTTCTCGTTCTTGCGCTCGGCAAGATAGTCACGGCCCAAGTTGTTGAGGCTGTAAGAGAACCTGTTCTCATCAACCACGGCTCCAGTAATCATGGTGTCGATCACTCGTCCCTGTACCTCAACGCCTTCTGCTCTCAGCCAGCCCAGATCGTAGGTCGCGTTGTGCATTACCTTGTCTATATGAGGCGTAGCCATCATCTTCTTGAGCCACTTGAGCGTGATCCTAGCGTCCATGTTATGCCCGTTGGCATGTCGTATAGGAAAGTACCCTTCCCAGTCTCCAGCAGCCACTGCGATGCCTACAATGTACCCGTCCTTACGTGCCCACCCTGGGCCAAGCGTAGTCAGGTTTGGGTCACAGGTCTCAAGGTCAACAGAGATACACTTGTGCTGTGTCAGATCAGGGAACTCCGTTGGAATATTCCAGACGAGTTCTTTTCCTTGGTCCATTTGAGCAGCAATGATTGAGTCTTTCTCATACATGTTATGTTGCTTGTTCATCTGTTCTCTCTTCTGTAAAACTATCCGTTCTTACCCAGGTTGCAACCAGTGTCAGCCCTCCAACATCTTTACTTACAACTAGTCCCTGATTTGAAGTATTTTTAAACGTCACCCAAGGCCAATCT
>TARA_R110000851_G_scaffold127297_1_pt1 | contig 11528 bp, 11 predicted proteins | sample TARA_R110000851 | Tara Oceans TARA_R110000851 (sample SAMEA4397627) | marine metagenome | biome: Polar Biome; feature: [DCM] deep chlorophyll maximum layer (ENVO:01000326); material: water (ENVO:00002006), including particulate matter (ENVO:01000060) such as... | depth 17 m | reverse complement strand
CACGACGAATGCCCCCGGCAAGAACAGCGTCAGCAATATAACAAACAATGTCGTGAACTTCGACAGGCTCAAGTTTATCTCCTTCTTCTTTTTCACAGAGAATTCCCTCTACCTTTAGAAGACACTCCTTTAAAGGCTGCGGGCCAGGAGCTTTGCCCCCGCTAGTAACTAGTGTACTTCCTTTCGGACGGATATCAGAAAAGTCAAATTTCATTTTAGAGCCACCTTTAAAGTAAGATCGCATCAAAACTTTTACTGAATCTGACCACCCTTCGATAGAGTCGCCTATGAGATACCTTCTCGTTCTTTTGGGGTTTGGCTTTCGAATTTCTGGTAATTTTTCTATGTGGTGGCCTTGGACAGAAAATCCAACACCAGTCCCTCCAAGTAGGAGAAACATGCACTCGCTAAAAGCATCAACATGATCAATAGGCATAAAGGCACAATTATAAATCCTGTTAGGTGCCACCTCAATCGGCTTCCCACCGAATTGCATGGATCGCATACTGGGTAAAACTTTCTTTTCGTAGACATATTTATAATTCTCCTCGATCTCTCCTTTGAGATCTGGATATTTTTTGATGTGCATTTTTTTGTTTCGTGTAACTAGTTCCTCCCAAGTCTCTCTTCTTTTTTTGCTTGGGAGATATCTCGCGTACTTCATGTGTACGGTTATGTCGGACAGGATCTTGTTGGGTAATAACATCTACTCTTCCTTATTTGTTTTGTCTATGTTTCTTGTACTTTTCTCTCAAAGAAGCTGCTAGATCTCCTGGTGTTGACGGCTCAAATTTTGGTACTTCAGCCTCAGCCAATACTTTTAATTGCACCGTGCTTGTGTCAATAAACATCGGGAAAACCAAGCCGTCGGGCCCAATTCTATTCTTTGCAATGAAAAGCCTAGCCGTGTTGGCGTTCTTGTCTTTAATTGTTCTAGAGATAGAACAGATAAAATCTGCCACAAAACACTTGTTAAAGGCTTCTGATATCGATTCCATTGTGACGACTTCTGCATTTAGTCCTGTTCTATTAGTTTGCGATGCTGTCCACAAAGGACATTTGTTTTCCTGCGCGATTGCACGGAGATCTTCATAAATAGAACCGAGTTCATCTCTTTTCTCTCTAAAGTTCGTAGTGGGTCTTAACAAATCAGCGTAATCCACTATAATCATATCGATTTTTTGATTTCTCTTTTTTAATTTTTCTATGTGGCTTTTTAACGTGTTGGAGCTAGCCGTCTTAGTCGGATATTCTTTAATAATCAGACTTCCCTGCAGGTCACTAATGTTCTCAAGTACCTCCTCCTTTCTTGCAAAAAGCGTAGACAAAGGAACAGAACTTAAACAGCTGTCGTATCTCTGCCCTGTCACGGCTTCAGAAAGTTCAAGAGTGTAGTGTATGACATTTTTTCCTGCTTTGACTGCATGTGCGCCCAAGTGAGCCAGCGCCATAGATTTACCGGCTCCTGTTGGAGCAATAACTACCCCTAATTCACCTGAACCTAAACCACTTTTCATGATGCTGTCGACTTTCGGCCAACCGGTTGAAACTGGACTTCTAGCTTTTACCTCGTATCTTAACTCAAAATCTTTCAAGAATTCGTGACCGAAGTTGTTGTCAGTTCCTAAGTTGAGGGCATTGTCGATGACGCGGCGTACTTCGTCATATGACGAGTTTTGAATTAGGTCGACCGAAGTCATTAAAGCCTCTTTAAGCTTTTGCTTTTTACAGAAGTCTAGAGAAGTCTCTCTAATGTATTTTTCATCTTGTACGCTGCTGATACAGATTCTAGCGAAATAGTCTCTCACTTGTTTCTGCAAGGCGTTGTTGTGACTTTCTAGCTCGGTCCTCAACACTGCGGCTAAAATCTTGTTTGTCGGATGAACATTGTACTTTTTGCGGTAATTGAATAATTTTGTTACGAAGACGCGCAAGTATTTTAGCTCAAAGAACGACGTGTCGAGTACCTCTTCGATTTGATCTGCGAAAGGTCGATCCTCCATAATCATTTGTGCTAGAGATTCTTGAAATTGCTTTCCGTACTTGGAGAAGCCAACATTGGTGTTCATTTGTGTGTCCTTGGGTATATCTCTTAAAAAATAAGAATAGTTTATCGATTGTCTAGAGCAATCTTGTTAAAGTGTCGGAAAAGATCGACGAAGTTAATTTCTCCAAATCCATCTTTTATCATCATCTTAATTAGCTCAGTTTTATTAAAAGTCTGATCCGGATCTTGCAAAGTTGCGTTGACCAAGTTTTTTTCATCGATGCTCAATAATGGAGCGTAAAGCTGCATCATTTGGTAATTTCTCTTTAGCACATCTTCAGACTCTAAAATATTCCTGTATGCTTTAATTTCACCGTTTTCTAGCTCTTTCTTACAGTGTGTTATAACATCGGAGAATGTTTTAGTCTTTCCCTCCTTTAGGAAGGGAAACCTTCGGGATATAGTTTTTAGGCCCACCCCGGGGATCCCTTCAATATTGTCTGACTTGTCGCCGGCTATAGCACGTGCCATGGCAAAGTTTGTTGGATGGATGCTAAACTTATCAACAATGTTGTTCTTGTTCAAGATCTCTTTTTGGACCGGTCTGTACAGAACTGTTTTGTCGTCAAGAAGTTGAAAGAAGTCTTTGTCGCTTGAGAGTATGATCTTGTCATAATCTTCTAGAAGCTTATGCTTCGAAACATACGCAATAATGTCATCAGCTTCTGTCGACTCAAACATAAATTGGATGACGGGAATTTGATTATAGTAATCAACCAGTCTTGACTGCTGCCAAAACTTATTGTCGGTCTCCTCGTCATCTGACATGTTTCTAATTGCGCGATTGAGCCTAATTGGCTTTCTTCCCGCCTTATAATCTTTCTTGATTAACTTTCTTTTTTTAGAACCGCCGGCGCCGTCCCAACAAATTACAACCATATCCGGTCTTGACTCTCGAATAACCTTCTGCAAACTTTGTATACACCCACGCAAGCCGCCGATGGGTGCGCCATCGGTAGATATGCTGGGGTTAACAATGTAGTTGCGAAAGAAGAGATTTAGCTGATCAACGATCAGCACTCTTTTACTATCACTCACATTTCCCTCTCTATTTATTGTAGATTCTGCTTACGACTTTTCTAGCTGTTCGCATTCTAGGTAGAAATTTTTCGACGCCATCGATTTTCAAAGCCTCGATAGACATTCTTTTTAAATGCTTGCCGAGCGAAGGGTCTAGCTGGAAAAACTTTACTTTCAAGAGAGCCCTTTCTTTGCCCGAGTCATTAGATAACGTCTGGGCAGGAATTAAAACTGATACTACAGTTATTCCTGCGACGCCCCTAATATTGTCTGTAACAATTGTTAATTTTTGATCTCGTAATGAGACTAGTTCGACTTCGACCTCATAAAGAGTGTCTTTAAAATATTCTAAAATAAGAGATTTAAGAGAGTGCACTATGTTTCCTCCGCTTAAATAAATAGTTCAAAGTTTATACATTTCAATGGTATTATCATTGGTGGTGTAATATACTCTTTTTACTCCAACGTGCTTTAAAGCCTCGTGGCACATTGAGCAGGGCTTACTGAACCTAAACTCACCTCTTCGGTTTATCCTGCAAACGTACAAATCTGTGCCTGACGTCACGTCTCGCGGCAGACCCAATATACATCCAAGCTCTGCATGTACCGTTGCGTGTCCGCGCTGTGGGCTTCTAAATCGTTTGCCAAAAGAAGAATAGTTCTCTTTGTTAAAAGATGCATTTATAACTGATCCTCCTTTCACTAAAAGTGCTCCATGACGGATCTTGCCGTATGGACTATTGCTGGCTATGTTTCTTGCCAAGGCAAAGCATCTGTCGACTTTCTTCGACCTGCTTATCTCTTTGCCAACAGCGTCTGTTCTTCCTTTATAAGACTTCATTTGTAGCCTCCATAAAAGAATATAAGAACACTATTATAGAAATAAATTATTGAACGTCGGAATCAACGTCATAGAAATCCTCGGCCTTTCCTTCCTTGTTCTCAAACCTCATGATAATTTCTTCGTCCATGAGCTGAATTACTCTCGACCGAAACTTCTCACTTTTAAGTTTGTCTGTCCATCCGGATGCCTGGAATTTCTCTATCGTTCCGTCTTCGTAAGCCAGGCTATACCAGGCACCAGAGCTTTGTAATGAGTCGGAGACTTTAATCGCCTCGAACCAGCTTTCTTCGTCTTGGATGCATGCATCTTCTGAACCCCAAAGAATCTTAAACGTGCATTGCCGGCCTTGAGTGCCAAACCTACTCTTTTTCAGAGTAACCTTGACCTCAGAGCCGACCCTAAAGCCATTTTCGTCAGTAACAAAAGAAGCTTTAGCTTTTCTTGAAGTTAGCCACATTCTTAGTGAGTAAGTATAGGGCAGAGATTTACCGCCGGGTGTGAACCACGGAGTTGTCATTGCTTCCGCAACATTGCTAGTAATGTTGGTTTTTAGTTGGTTTAATACCAAAAGGGTAGATTGTGTGTTTGCGATAGGTTGTGTCAGTTTTTGTACGCCTTTCGACAAAATTCTAGGCTTTAAGGCCATTGAGGACTGAGGATTGAAGTCTCCTGCGATGTCAGTTTCACACGGAGTTTGCGCAACGGAGTCCCAGACAAAGAGCATGGAGTTTTCATTTGTTCCGAGCATCTCTTCAATAGTTTCTAAAACAGTTTCGACGCTGTGTGCTTGTGTGTACAAGAACCAGCCCATTCCTTCAGGCGGTTCTTCTTCCAAACAACAGCCGACCCTCTCCAGAAACACACTGTCAATAGCAGATTCCGAGTCAAAGTAAACTACATCAATCCCCATTTTTTGAGCGTTAGCTGCAATCTGCGCAGCCATGTAAGATTTACCGGTGCTTTCTTGGCCGGCAATCTCAACGACCTTTCCCAAAGGAACACCGCCAAGCTTGCCTTTGCAGATAATACTATCCAACCAACGAGACCCTGTCGGGATCCATTTTCGCACATCAGTTGGGTTTTCGCCGGCTAATGAATACGCGATTTCGGTGCCGGCCTTCTTATTGACTAGGTTTCTCATCTCTTTGAGATTTAACCTACCTAGTTTGCTTGCTTTCTTTGCCATTTGTTAACCTCTTTAAACCTATTGGACTTCTACTAATTCAACTTCAAAATTCAAATCTTGGCCCGCTAACGGGTGGTTGTGGTCCAGAGAAATCTCTTCCTCCCCAACTGATAGAATCGTTGCCCTAAGATCCTGGCCTAGGTGGTTTTTTCCATGCACCACATTGCCTTCCGTCAACACGCTCTTATCGGGAAAAGAAGATAAAGGCACAGTAACAACTGCATCCGGAATGTGCTCTCCGTATGCATCTGCACATGCGATCTTAAACTTTTTTGTTTCGCCGGCAGCCATTCCAAGAATTTCATTTTCAAAACCAGCAATCATATTGCCGGTTCCTAGTTGAAAATCCAGCGTGGCGTCACGATTACGAGAGTTATCAAACTCTTTGCCGTCGTTTAACGTGCCGCGGTAGTGTATCTTAACATTATTTCCATTTTCTGCTGTACTCATTTTTTTTCCTTTAGTGTAAAATTGAGGCACCTGTAAACCCGTGCCTCCCTGCGGCTTAATATAAGAACAAAGTCTTATACGTCAAACGACAAGGTACCCTTTGGAGTCTCTAGGTGTGCTGTCCACCCGGAAAGCGGATTAAGCCCAAAGTAGTAAGGGCGCGGTGTGAAGTTTTTCAACTCGGCCACGGTGGTCTTTACCTCGGCGCGCAGAGTTGTAAAACCCCTCTTGTGGTCGTATGTTTCGGTCGATTCCTCAAGATAATTGGACATTTCCCAAAAATTTTCCTTCAGAACACCTGCAACAAACTCTGTAAAACACTCATCACCACGATTATAATCCTCTAAAAGATCCTCGTCACGCATGTCGTCTAGTGGGCTGCCCTCAACAGCAAGACCAGAAGTGATTACCTCGGCAAAACGTTCTACCGTGCTTGTTTCCTCTAGTGCTGTTTGGACGTGGGTCTCATTAAAATGAAACGTATCCGTCCCCTCTTCGTACACGAACTTAACGACGGCATCGTCGTCATACTCACTGAACTTCCTATTAAACGTAGACATTTTTTCTCCTGTTTTGTTATGTCTTTAAAATTGAGGCACCTGTAAACCCGTGCCTCCCTGCGGTTGTTCAATTGACTTGAACTGTTAGCCTAGAAGTTCTTCGAAGGCCTTATCAACAACGCTTTCTGGAGCGTTGCTTTGATACTTCGAAGACTCGGCTGACATATCTTCAGCGTCCTCCTCTCCAAGAAGGTACTCGTCCAGCATTGCCTGGATTTCGGCCGGCGTCTTGCGAGCAGACTCAAACACATCATCGTAGTTTGGAATCGAATCAAGCATGCCGGCAACCTTGTCAGGGCTTTCAGTCAACGGTGAGGACTTACGTCGTGGGACGATCGTCGTCTGAGGAAACTGAGCGCCCGGAGGCTTACCATAGTTAATCACTAGATCCGTACCCTGATCAACATCCGTAATGTCACCATAGTCCGGATTTAGTACAAGATTCAAAAGCTCCTTGTATGCAGTCTTTCCAAAGCCCCAAAGCCGCACACCCTTGTCTTCCTCACCGCGTACAACGACAGGTGAGAAGAATCGCTGCCTAGCGCTAAGGTTCTTGGCCATCTTGATGCTCTCATCTGAGCCTTCACTGTACAGCTGACGAACAAAGTCGTTGAGCGGATCGTCCTCTCCGAAGTTCTTCTTTGGACTCAAAAAACCATGATTCTTTCCTAGGTTGTAGTGAAACCAAAACTCTTTAAACGGATCCCCGTCAGAAGTTGGCAGAATACGGATAACAGTCTCTCCGTCGTCTGGACGCCAGAAAGAGTTCTTTCCATTGCCGCGATTTTCTAAGGCCTCGCGCTTCGCCTTCATTTTTGCTAAATCAATACCCATAGTATTTCTCCTTTTACTTTTAGCTATAGTACACTCAGTAAATGTCCCGAGCGTCTTGTCAATACTATAATAACAATAATCTTAAAATCAATGTTCTTCTTGTATAAAAGATGCATATTGCGACACATAAACATAATCTTGATCATAATCAGTTGAATATATTGCAAAACATGCTACACATTTTTCTTCTGATTTGCTTTTAACATAAGACCTTATTTTATTAAGTAAGTCTTTTTCTCTTTCTAGAGTTTTCTCTGAAATTCCGAAAAAATACTTTTTTAGTCTTGGCTTTTGCAGTTCATAAAAGATTTTCTCATCTAGGCTTTTGTATGACACAACACCCATCGTAGAAATTTTACTAGTTTCTTTTGGATTAGACATCGTAGACAAAAGTGGCTCTGTATTATCAAAAACATTCAACATGTGAAAAGTGCTTGCGATTGTGGCGTTGATATCTCTCCAGTAGTCCGCTATTGAAACATTTTCCAGCACTCGTTCAACCTGCTCGTTGGAAACAATGCACATATTCTTAAGCAAACTCGACCTAGCATATTGTTGAAGGATTCCGGAAACTATTCTTTCGCGGACGACAGAATCTTCGCTAAGCAAGGATATGTCAGGCTTTATGTACAAGACAGTCAAGTCGTGTTCTTTTAGCTGTTCTAGCAAGCGAAGGACTAATCCAGCTATCTTCCCGGCGCCAGAAAATATAACGATTGTGGGAGAAACAGGGAGATTTTTAAAAACGATCTTTCTGTAATTATTTTCGTATGCCTCGTGAGAGTCCTGCTCTTTAACTTTTGAAAAGTTTTCGTACTTCTTCTGGTTCTGAGCATCGACGTAATAAACATTATATTGTGGGTATTCTGACAACTCTTTAGCGATCGCACACCCTGTCTTACCTACACCTATTACATTCATGATATTTTCCTCATATTGCCAAAATCTTTACCCAGGCTCACATTAGTCTTAAGAGTGCCAAACACAGTCTTCGAAAAAGTCTGCTGCAATTGTTCTATCAAAGACCTGTCTTCTTTTGCCATGTCGATAACAATGCTATCGTGTATGCAAAAACTGACAAAAGATTTTTTATTTTTCAATAGTTTGTCCACAGACATCGCTGACTTCAACAACATATCGCTTGATGTGCTTTGAACAAGATAATTTACTGCTTTCTCACGGTCGACCGCGACTGTTCTTCCAAACGGTGTCACTATTTCTCTACCTGTAAAATATTTCTCAATAACCTTATCCCTGTCGAGAAACTGGTTTAGTTTTTTGTTTTTAGAGTTTGGGTTGTAGAGCCAAGCGAAGGTCTTCTTCTTTGAGGCCTCACGGTCAATCTTGTTCTCGAATACATTTTTTACAATCCAGGAGTGCAAATCCTCTTCTGGCTGGTCTTGCCCAAGAAGACCAAGAAGAACTCTCAGCTCTGCGGAGTTATAATCTAATTCTAACAAAATATCGTTTTTTGGCTTGATACATGCTCGCAAATTTTTGTTCAAGGTCAAGATGGGAAAACTATCTTTCTCCGTTGTCAGACGGCCTGTAACAGTTCGCCATGGATTATAAATGATCTTGTTCCGACCATTTGATATTTTTTGACTTCCAGGCTCGTCGCTAGGCAGGGCGTTGAAATCTATGTTGAGCACGCGATTCTCGATTGCTTTAAGAAAAATCGTTAGCTCCAACAGGAAGTCATAGTTTTTAGGTTTTTCAAAATTTGCAAAGACATGTTTTGTTATTTCGTTCTTTAATCCGTAAAAGTCAATTAAGAACTTTTCTGGGACAAGATCATAAAAGCAAACATCGTCTAAATTGATTCGCGCATTATAAAAGGTCTTGAGAAATACGAGGGCCTTTTCGTTTAAGGCGTGGAACCTCTTCTTGAGGTGTTCCGGGCTAGCCTGCTCTAAACTCTTGCCATGGCACCAAATTTGTGCGTATTCAACATTTGTGTCACAGAAGTTTGCGGAAGGAGCCCACGTATGGGTCAAGCTACCCTCTTCGTAATCTTCAAAGAGGCCCTCGTCGCAGAACATCTTATAGCACTCTTGTTTATTGTCTAAAACTTGAAATAACAAGCTTCCCTCATTTTATATTTTTAGCGCCGGTAATTGCGTATTCAGCAGACGAAGGGTTGTTGACCCGATCGTGTGATTCTTGCCTTCTAACTTCGTAATCTTTATCAGAGATTCCGTACCAATAAGCACCTTTAGTTATAAAATTAGTAACTTCATAGCCCTTTGTAAAGCTATTTATGTGTTTTAAAGCTTCTTCTATGCCAAAAAGCCTGTATTTTTGTATTGCCTCATTCATTTTGAAACTAAAGCTCTGGGCATCAATAGCGGCCTTCGTTTCAGCTATTCTAAGTTTAAAAACAATTTTTAACCAATACTCATCTTCTTCTGGTGTATTTAGCGACGCCGGCGGTAGCTCTCTATCTTTTCTAGTGCTTATAACGTTTAAATCATATGATTGTTCATGTTTGACGCACTTGATGTATTCTAAAGTTTCATAAGTACTGAACTGTAGAAAGAACGCCTCGTACAAGGATAGCATTTTGTTTTTTATGTTTAAGACCTCGTCTAGATAAGACTTTCTATAATATGTTTCAAAGACGTTTTCATAGTTGACAGCAAACTTGTCCATATATCTTTGGCCGGCCGTTAACACCCCTGTCTCTCTTTTATCGGTTAACCCGGAAGCAAGATTAAAAACGAGCCGCCATGGCGCTGTCTTGTCTACCATAAATCCGAATTTTTTAACCTGATTAACGAAAAACGTAAAATTTACATCGTTGATGTAATCTTCCACCAGAGAGTTACTAAGTATACCATAGCTTTCCGGGGCGATGTCAAGCATTAAACCAGATATATATGGTGAGCAATGTATTGATGTTATATATCCAGTTTTTGTTACCGGAAACAAATCCGCGGCATCTAAAGAAAATTTTAAAAACTCTTTAGTGAAATCTTTGAAATTTTTTATTTTCTCTTCTCGTCTATCTACAGAAACATAAGAATCTACGAAAGTTGTGTAAACCTTGTTTAAATATTGATTATAATTGTATTCTAAATCACCATTCGACCATGACTTGTGCGCTTTGAGGCTGACCGGATACAAGCCGCTTAGAGCAACAAATCCTTTGTTCGCGGCCGAGCGTATACCTACCTTCATGTCGCTAAAAGCATCACAAACAAAATCAACGGCTTCATGAGTTTCCGTATTGCCACCGTGAAGGGTTTTTAAATTACTGTCGTCTAAGTAAACAGCGTCGCCGTCTTTGTCAATTCGGCCATACAAGAGGTGTTTTTGATGCAGATCAAAAGTTTTAACATTGGGAAAATTTGGATAAAAATCTGCCAAGCCTTGTTTTGTTTTAAAGATTTTTTCTACTGTGTTTTCAGGCATACTATTTTGTCCCCAGCCCAAGCTGACGTCCTGTAATCGTTGTTTCATAATTTTCTGGTGTTATAGACGTTTCCACCGTTAAGACATTGTGATAACCCCCTAAGTTCATTTTAGCCGCCATAGAAGAAGGATCACTTAAGTTACCTAGCCCGGTAAGAGTTGGGTCGACATAATAATACATTCCAGGGATAAAGAGCGTGTTTCCCACCAGACTCAAGTTCGTGTCGAAGGGAAATTTAAACTGTGCCATATCCCCGCCTTGTAAAGCCTCGAAAGTTCTTAAATCCATAATACTTGGAGTTTGAACCCTCGTAAACGTCATATTCTTCAACAAACCAACATCTGAGCCTATATTGAAATGATATATACCATCTTTCAGGTCTTCTCGTAAGTCTCCTTTTCTCTCGGCTATGTCCTTTACCGTTGTAAACTGGATTAACAAATAGTCATAGGAAGTTCGGATAGCGCTTTCTTGTGTCAGCCCGTCTAGCAAAGACAGGTACTTTTCCTTAAAAAGAGCACTATTGACATCAATTATTTGTTCCATGGGCAAAGCTTCTTTAAATTTGCCCATCCCATGACCACAAATAGGTCTCTCCGTGCCGTCAGTCTTGCCTTGAAGGCCCGGCAACGTTAGAGACGTGATAGTAGGCTCACAGTTTGGAGCAAAAAAAGTTTCTGACATATCTGCGCCTAGGGCTGGAATTACCAAGTCGCGAATTAAGAGCCTTATAAATAAGTTCAAGGATAGCTGTGATTTTTTTGGCCTTATAATCTTTTTCAAAAACCAAGCTCTGAAAAAATTAAAAGAGACCGGAAACTGTGCTAAGTTGATGCGCTTTATTCTTCCGGCTCTGTCCAAGTACTCCATTGGGCCAAGCAAAATTCTTTTGTTTTTCAGACTATAACCAAGCGAGGTATTGTGCTTATCTTCTGGAAAGTAAGATTCTTCAGTAAAGACAGGATATCCAAGATTTCGCAAGTTCGGAGGAGCTTTCAAGTCCATCTTTGCGACGCCGGCATTTTTGCAAGCTAACTCAATTATATCCCCCAGATAAACAAAATAAAATTTATAATTTTCACCTGTTGCGTCTCTAACTGAGGTCGCTTTTATCTCTGACGAACTTCCAGTTTCGAGTTCAGACGAAAGCTGCTGTGCAACTGCAGTCCGGA
>TARA_R110000851_G_scaffold88072_2_pt1 | contig 11536 bp, 9 predicted proteins | sample TARA_R110000851 | Tara Oceans TARA_R110000851 (sample SAMEA4397627) | marine metagenome | biome: Polar Biome; feature: [DCM] deep chlorophyll maximum layer (ENVO:01000326); material: water (ENVO:00002006), including particulate matter (ENVO:01000060) such as... | depth 17 m | reverse complement strand
AAAATTGCTCAAATTGATGAACTAATAAGGAATGATCTTGAAGTATACTTTCCTAGAGTAGAACCAGTTAAGATAAATACTCAAGGAACACCAGATAATAATTCAGTTTCTTTCAGCTTAAGTTATAGATTAAGAGAAACCGATATAGAAGACGAACTTATAATTAACTTTGAACAGTAATGGCTGAAGAAAGAGATATTAAATACATCAACAGAGATTTTGGCGACCTAAAAGAGCAGTTGGTAGAGTTCGCTAAGAACTACTTTCCAGATGCTTATAACGATTTTAGTCCTACATCTCCTGGAATGATGTTTATAGAAATGGCTGCCTATGTAGGAGATATTCTTTCTTTTTACCAAGATAGTCAAATTCAAGAAACATTTTTACAACATGCTAAGAACCCAGGTAACCTTTACTCATTAGCTTATATGATGGGGTATAGACCAAGGGTAACTTCTGTATCTGAAGTTGAGTTAACAGTAACACAACGGGTACAAGCTACCGGTGTTACTTACAAACCTGATTTCGATCAAGCATTAAAGGTAAGTGAAAACTCAATAGTTAAAGCAGACATAGGAGACAATCCTACCTTCTTAACTAGAACACCAGTAGACTTCACTTTCAGTAGTTCTTACGACCCAACCGACATAAGAATATTTTCACTTGATAATGGTAATCCTGCTGAGTACCTGTTAACTAAGAAAGTAAAAGCTTTTTCTGGTACAATTGAGACAACAACACAAACCTACACTACTGCAGAAAAATTTGCTACTTTTGAGATAGCAGCAGACAGTATAATAGGTATATTAGATGTGACAGATAGTGATGGAAAGATTTGGACAGAAGTCCCTTACCTAGGGCAGGACACAGTCTACAACACTGAAGAAAGTACATTATCAGACAACGGCTTAGTACCAAATAACCTTACACTAAGAAAAGTACCAAGGAGATTTGTTACTAGATTTTTAGCCAACGGTAAACTACAAGTTCAATTTGGTTCAGGTATAACCGGACAAGATGACTCAATTATAGTTCCTAACCCGACCAACATACAAAACTCTTCTACATTCAATAATACTAATGAATATTTTAAGGCATATGATCCATCTAACTTTCTTTTTACAGAAACATACGGACTAGCACCTTCTAATACTACATTAACAATAAGGTATTTGACTGGTGGAGGTGTAGGTGCAAACGTACCTGCTAACACTATCAATGCTATTGACACAGTGGTGACATCGGCAACAGATACAACTTTTGCAGGTACATTGACCTTTAATAACGAAACTCCAGCAGCAGGAGGTAAAGATGGTGACTCAACAGATGAGTTACGTCAAAATTCTCTTAGAGCATTTGCTGAACAACAACGTACAGTTACCTTACAAGATTATGCAGTCCGAGCTTTGTCTCTACCCGCAACCTATGGATCAGTCGCTAAAGTGTATGCAACACAAGATTCCTCAGTTGGTAACGATTCCAGCGTATTAGGTAACAATCCTTTAGCAGTTGGTTTATACGTACTTGCTTATGATCATGAGAAAAAAGTTGTCACTGCTAATACAACTCTTAAGCAAAATTTAAGAACTTATTTATCGCAATTTATACCACTCACAGATGGAGTAGATATAAAAGATGCATTTGTTATTAATGTTGGAATACAATATCAAATAGTTATACTTTCTAATGTAGCTGCAAGAGATGTAATTCTTAATTGCAATAACCTACTAATAGATTACTTTAATATAGATAAATGGAGTATTAATCAACCGATAAACCTTTCTAAACTTTATACAAAGTTAGATAGAGTAAAAGGTGTACAAACTGTTAAAAGTGTAACAGTAACTAACAAAACAGGTGGTAAGTATTCTTTGAATGCATACGATGTTCAAGGAGCTACCAAAGACAACATTGTTTACCCTTCTTATGATCCTAGTATCTTTGAAGTAAAGTATCCTAATGATGATATAGAAGGACGAGTAACAACATTATAAGATGGCAGTATACAGAATATATCCAGAAAAAGATTCCTACATATCAAGTGAACCTTCAATCGGCGGTACTTACGGTAATGCCGGAAGGGATGAAATACTTGAAGTAGGAGGTTACTACGACATAAATATCACTGGTAGAGCTAACAGAAGTTTAATTCAATTTAAAACTACTGAAATACAGGATGTAATAAACACTAAGGTATCAGGACCCATATCTGCAAGTTTAAACTTAAAACTGGCAAGTGCAACTGAACTACCAAAATCCTACACTTTAACAGCATACCCAGTATCAGCTGCTTGGGAAAATGGATTAGGTAAAGGAGATGACACACCAAAAAATACATCAGGTGTATCTTGGAAGTATAAAGATGCAGGTTCTACTGAATGGACTACAATTGGAGGAGATTTTTTAACCGCTAGTGGATCTAACGAGACACACGGTATATACGGAACCCATGATACCGATATAGACGTAACAGATACTGTTGCAAAACACTACTCTGGTTCTTTAACCAACTACGGTATAATAGTAAAAGCAGATGCAGGAGTTGAATTTAACACTACATCGTCAATACTACTTAAATACTTTAGTAAAGATACAAACACCATCTATAAACCTTATTTAGAGTTGAAATGGGATGACCAGCACTATAGTAGTTCATTATCAGACCTTGATACAGATATAGCAACTATCGGTATAAAGAATGCTCAAGAGGTATATAGTAATTCCGATCAAGTAAGATTTAGGGTATCTGCTAGACCTAAATACCCAACACGGACTTTTACTACTAGTTCAATATACTTAAACGAGTATAAACTAAACAGTGGTTCATATTTTGGAATAAAAGATGAATCAACAGGTGAAATGATAGTAGACTTTGATACTTCATTCACTAAGGTTAGTGTTGATGATACAAGTAACTATTTTGATTTTTATATGAACTCATTAGAACCGGAAAGACACTATAGGTTACTAATTAAGACAACAGTTAACAACAGTACAATTGTAATAGATAATAAGAATATATTCAAAGTAACCAAGCATGGCTAATGATGTAAAAATACAAAAAAAAGTATACGATCCCAAAACCTTTAATAAGGTTGTAGACCGTAACTTTAAAACGTATGCTCAAAAGCCAGACCCGGTTCTTGAAACTACCGTAGAAGAGTTCTTTATACTATATGAAGAACTATTTTATGAAATACCAATAGAAGGTGATGCAACATCACATAGATACTTGGTGGAAAAAAGTTCTGAAATAGTAAATTTTGAAAAAGATAACAATGAAATACAACCTCTATTAGATGAAATCACCATCTTGAGAGAACAAAACCTACAACTGAATCAACAGTTATTGGAAGAAAGAATTAACGCTGCAGAGAATCCATAATGAGTTTAATTAAGTATAAAGTTACTGAACTACCTCTCGAACAACTGAGTTTTAATTCTGAGTTGAAAGAAAAAGATAAGAGGTTAATAGAGTCATTTTCTGTAAATGAAAATTTTGATTCAAGCAAACACAACCTTGGCTTATATATTTACACTCCAGAAAATCAATTACTATCTTCTTTTCCTAATTACTTAGACTATTCACTTTCTTTAAATGCAGCAGGTGCAGGTAAGACAGGTTCAGAAGTACTTACACTCCTACCTGTTGAAGATGCTAAAAAATCTGGTTTTGAAAATGGAGACATAAGGTTACTATATAAGTTTACAGACGATCTATTCTCAGAAAATAAGAATCAAAGAAGATTTTTTATTGAGGATATATCTCGTGATAGGACAGAATTACGTGCTCTTTCAAACGAACTTACAGATAGTGAAATAAAAAGTTACGTAGCATCCATAAAGAAACAATTAGACTCAGGATCCTTCTTTAGTGAATTTAATCTTAATTTTGATTCACTTAATACCGTAATAGGTGTTAATATTGATACTGAAGAAACTACAAACGGCACTGCTATTGTTATAAAACTATACAGAGCCTTAGATGTAAACATAACTACCAAACAAGTATTTAACGTTGTACAAACAATCAGTGACAGTGTATTATACGAAATTACATCAGAGTACACACCTGACACTATTTCACTTAATAGACTAAAGGGACCAAACTTTAATATAGAAGTATTAGAAGAGAACAATAACCCCACTGAGTTTTTATCATATAATGAATTATTAAGTTACCCAGTAACTAATTCTTATTTTGAACTAAGATCTTTGTTTAACGATAACAGTGCACAGATTGCTATTGACCATACAGACTTTAGTTCATTTGTACATTTTTCATCTGCTGAAGAAAGGTTAAGAAACTTTAAATATAAGTTAGACCTTATTGGCAGTTATGATTCTAGTATTAATTCTATAAAGTCAACAGGTTATACCAAAATGGGTATAACAGGTAGTATAGACTACTATGAAAAGTTGATTGAAGGTATAGTAAATAACTTTGATCACTATGATCGATACCTATATTATGAAAGCGGCAGTACTGCATGGCCTAAAAACACAACAAGAAGACCATACGTCAATCAAGCCAGTACTACTTCAGAATCCATAACTTACTTTAACAACCTTTTACTTAGTGCATCCAACTACGATAACACAAACGTTGATATACTAACTAATACAGTACCAACATTCATAAGAGAGGATGATAACAACTCTCCTTACATTATGTTTGTTAGTATGATAGCGCACCATTTTGACAACCTTTGGATCTACTTTAAAGCTGTTTCAGATAAGTACGATGCCGATAACAGATTAAACTTCGGTGTTAGTAAAGACCTGGTTAAAAGTTCGATAGAATCATTAGGACTTAAACTATATGACTCAAATCAAACGTTAGATAATCTTTTCTCAGTTTTCACCGGTGAGTCGTACAACAGTGGTAGTGAAGTATTAACGGAGTTAGTCACTGCAGTTTCAGGTAGTCAAAACGAACACCTTCAACCAGTTCCAAAAGATAACTACCTTAAAGAGGTATACAAAAGAATATACCACAACCTGCCTGTGATTTTGAAAGGCAAAGGTACTGAAAGAGGTTTAAGAGCACTTATTAACTCTTTTGGTATACCGAGTGATGTACTACCTATAAAAATATATGGAGGACAAAATCGTAACCAACCCAAGTTTACTGGTGAAAATTACGTAACATCCTCTATCGATAAAATTAGATTAGAAAACACAGGTAGCTACGTAACAGGTAGTACTTTATCTAGATACACTTCAGTACTTAACAGAGACTCTAAATATTCAGACGACCTACATCTCATAGAAGTAGGGTTTGATATTAACCAACCCCTTAATGAATACCTAAAACAGCAACTACCCACAAACTTTAATATAGATGATTACATAGGTGATCCTCGTGACGATGGTAATAGTAGTTATGGTGAGCTTGCGAAGCTGAGAGAAACGTTGCTCGGCAGGGATGAAGACGGTGCTGCTATATGGGAGGCTATTACCAAACAATGGGAAGAGTATACCGATTTTTGGAATGCAGATTTAATTCAACGTACTCCTGGTGCATTTATAAGATTGGTTAAGTTCTTTGACAACAGTGTATTTAGGGCAATAAAAGACCTTATACCTGCTCGTAGTACTCTGAATACCGGAGTAGTGGTAAAACCAGACATACTTACTAGAAACAAGGCAAAACAAGTTCAGGTATCTTTTGAAAACAAAATATACACTGGAAGTATACAGACCAACACAATCACTGGTAGCCACGGTAGTTCATTTGGGTATAAAGATAAATTAAATACTAACTACTCTTCTAGTTTTGTTTCACCATTAGGAAGAGTACCACGAAACGTAACAGACCAGTCACCTAAATACTCTGGTGAGTTTTCTGGTAGTTTAGTTATTGCATCTGATACAGAGTTAAACTCAGCTAACCCGTTTAAGAAGTTAGCACAGCCAATAATAGATTTTAACATTACTGTATTTAACCTTTCACTTGCAATACCACCATCATGTGATTTATTCCTTACTGCTACGTATGTAGGAGACGTGTTAAACTTCTTTGGTGAAGGTACAGGTGTTAACAATACAGGAACTGTTAGACAGATATACCCAGAAACAACAACAGCTATATCAGGTAGCTTAACAGTTGTGAATGACTTCACACAATATGAATATGTATCAGTAATTGCAGAAGGAGTAACTTACGGAGGAGGTTCCTATGCAGGTATATTTGATGGTTGGTACACCCTACCACAAGGTAGTGGTTCGTTAGTAACTAGCGGCAGTACCATAACACTAACCTTTGATATGCAAACAGTAACCGGTAGTAATTATTATGCAAATTTTGTAGACCCATAATATGACAGAACTAGAATTTATATCAACAAGTCCTCTTGAATACGGAGGTAATGTAAATGCAAACTTACTAATAAGTAGTAGTGTAGTTAACCCTGGTGTGGACAACACACCACAAGCTCCTTTTACGTTAGTAGGTATGACCGTACCTTTTCAAGATGACCAAGAAACTAAACTAGTCTCAGCTCTGAAAGAAATTGATGAGTTAAGATTTAATTTTACTGGAGGAGTCATCACCACTAAGATAATTAATAGAAAAAGACGAAACGGGTACTTTTACTTAAGACTAGAACCTTTGGTGTTTGATACTTTACCTCCTATTATTGAAACTTTAGCAGTTGGAACACCTGCTGAACAAGACATTTATAGATTTGATGAATCAGAATTTATATTTAAACCATTTTTTGAGATTTCATTTGCAAATAATGATTTTAATCCTTTAATGAATACGTCTAATGATAACAAATTAAATTCTGTTAGGCAAGTAGTTGATAGAGTATCTGATGCTGCTAATCCAACTAACTTACAAGCAATTTTAGCACTAACAGCACAACCTGCACAGATACAGAATTGTTCATACACAAAAGCAGGTATAGTGAATGCAAGGTATAAGGGTACAAAATTAACCAGTGGTAGCGTAGAAGGTAATGATCCTGCACTATCATTTAAAGAATTTGATGGTTCAATACACCTGTTAGATTCAAACAATTCAACAATAGCGGGTATTGATGATACTAAAAGAGATATTCAAACTATATACTTTAACCCTATATTAACTGGCTCTCATCCAAATAAACACGAACAAAACTTCCCAGAACTGACAAGCATACTGTACCAGGAAGAAGATAAAAGATTTGTAAGAGTTTCAAACAAAAAAGTATTCATAGTAGAAACTGCCACTGTACTTACAATGGGTGAAGTGGGTAAAGTAACACTTGTTGAATAAAACAATTAACAACGATATTTATATAAAACAATAAAACGAAATGGGATATTTAGATAATTCGGTCGTAACAGTAGATGCGATCCTAACTAAAAAAGGAAGAGAGCTGTTGGCTAGAGGGGACGGTTCTTTTAAGATTACTCAATTTGCATTATCAGATGATGAGATTGACTATACTCTTTATAATCCTTCACATCCCTCTGGTTCTGCACTTTATGGTGAAGCAATCGAGAACATGCCTCTACTGGAAGCATTTCCTGATGAGACACAGATAATGAAGTATAAGTTAACAACGTTACCAAGAGGTACTTCTAAGCTACCTGTATTGGATATAGGGTTCAGTTCTATTAGCCTTAAACAAGGAGCTTCTGTAGCTGTAACCCCACAAACGCTTAACTACTTAGGTTCAACTACAATATTTGAAACAGAAGGCTATACAGCAACAATAGCAGATATTAGAGTGTTAAACACCTTTTCAGGTGTAGGCGTAACAACTGAAGAAGCAGAAAAACTAAACACCAGTACTACAATAGGTACCAACGTTTCTAAGACGGTGATTGGAACATCAATCAACTTAACTTCTACATCTGTAAATACATTATTTGGTAGTAGGACGCAACTTAACACCACACTAACAGTAATCGGTAGAGGTTCTGGAGCTAGAATTACAATACCAGTAACAATTACCAAAACTAACTAATTATGTCATATAAGAGATTTGATCAAGAGGATGTCGTTGTAAGTGCTGAGTCAATTACCTCTCCTGTGTGGACAGGTGATAAGACAGTCCTAAACACATTTTTTACTTCTTCTACACAAACTGGTGGAACTACAGGAGATTACTACTACAACATTTACAACACAGGAAGTGCCTTACAAGGTTCAAGAGTACAGTTTGCTATTGCCTATGGAGATAAAAAAGGAAGTGGATCTTTATCATTTAATAATGCTGTACCAGGAAAAGCACCTTCTTCTACAATTTACGGTCAATATAGAAATTTAGTATTAGGAGATGAAGATTCAGACTTTACGTTTGGAACCAAAACTTCAGAACACTTCTATGCACTTGCAGTAGATAGAGCACAATATAAAGAAAAACTTTTACCAGGTACTCTAGACTTAGTATTAGGTATATCAGGTAGCGGGCAGACATTAAGATTAACAGATGATAGTCAAGCCAACGATACAATTAGGTTTAACGATGCTGGTAGAGTATATGAAATAGTATCCGGATCTCAAGGTAGTGTATACGATGCACAAAACGCAAACGGCTATACTGCATTTTCTGGATCATACGGTAAGTTTTTACCGGACGTCGGTGTAATACTTCTTAACGGAGCAGCATTAGATATTCAAACAGGGTCCCAAGGTGGTATTGGTATTGGTACAGGAAGAGGGTCTAATAGTGCTGATCTAAACCAACGAAAACTATACGATGCAATTTACTTTGGAGGCAATTTTAGGATACAATCAGAAGAAACAATTTCTTCAAACTTCGTGTTTGTAAGAGCAAGAAATAGTGAATTTAATTATTCAACCAACCCGTCGTTGATCACAGGTTCAGGAGAGATTAGACACAATGTAATGATCGATACTCCACAATCATATATTACTACGATTGGATTATACAATGACAATAACGATTTATTAGCTGTAGCTAAATTATCTAGGCCTCTATTGAAAGACTTCACAAAAGAAACTTTGATACGAGTTAAGCTTGATTATTAATGAATGAGCGCTTACAAAAAACTAAACAGACAGGACATATATGTTTCTGATTACGTAGCACATAAAAGCTGGAACGCTAGCGGTAGTCTACTTTCAGAATACAATGTTGATTTCGTAAGAGGTATATCCAGTTCTCTTTCTTCTTACCCAAATGACATACACAAAGGACGTTCTTCAGAACTAGTTTGGCGTGGTATTGATCAACTGTACTATAGAGGAAGCAGAGGTGACAATACATATACCGGTTCCTATGATCACTTTGCTCAATCCACTATCACTAAACCAGGTTCTAGGAGTATAGGTGAGCAGGTAACTGTTGTATCTATTCCTAGAAATTTATTTGGTACACATATAAAGAAAGAAACCTTTGTAATTAAACCTGTACAAAACGAAAGCAATAACTACATTGTAAATGGTTACGCTGTAGATGCCGCCACTGGAGATAATGAATTTGTAGATAACTTTTCATCCCTATACGGTGGAACCGGAGCAATAACTACCAGTGACTATATAGACGATGAAAGTGACTATGTAGACGAATCATCAGCTCAATACTTAGAAATACCTAAAAATCAACAAAGAGTTGAGTTAAGAGATGATGGTGAAGGAAATTTAGTTATTTCTGGTTCAGCAGAACAATATACCAAACAAGAAAGAGTAGTAGGTGATGTAATATATACTCACGGTCAAGCAATAATTACAGATAGAGACATTGCTAATTACTATTCTACTTATTTAAACCCTGTAGTTGAATGGAAAGCATCCCAACCTATTTATACATATAATGTTCAATGTAGGGTAAAAGATTCAGAAATGAACTTTACTTACAATAGAACGGCAGTTAGCGGTTCGAATGGTACAGTGGCTAGTAACATTACTGGTAGTGGATTTACTCCTTATGTTACAACTGTTGGATTATATAACGATGCAAACGAATTGATAGCATTAGCAAAATTAGGTAAACCAATACCGAAAAGTCAACATAGTGACATGACATTTGAAATAAAATTAGATATATAATGGCTGTAACATTTAGAGCAAATAAAACACAACCTCTGACATACGATGAAATGGACCAAAATCTAGGTTCTTTTTTCTATTCAAGCTCAATAGCAAATGGAGGTAGAAACTTAGTACTACACTACACAGGTAGTGGAAACGTACCCATTAATAAAACAGCCCACGAAGTATCATTAGTATCCGGTGTACAACCAGGTGTTAGTGGTCGTTTTGCATTTTATTCTGGTAGTGCTTCTCTTACCACTGCACAAGGTTTAATTATAAGCCAGTCTGGAGGACAAGTAAGTGTAGGTATAAACGTAAATGAATCAACTGATTTTCCTCTTACTAATGCCTTAGAAGTATCAGGTAGTATAAGAACATCAGCATCAGTATTTCAATCTTCAGACGCAAGGTTAAAAGATAATATTGAAACAGTAGTAGAAGGTTTATCAAAAATTGTATCATCGAGAGGTGTAACATACGATAAAGATGGAACAAGGAATGCAGGAGTAATTGCACAAGAAATACAGAAAACTATCCCAGAAGTTGTTTCTGAAGATAATAAAGGCTATCTTAGTGTTAATTACAGTGGTATAATTGGGTACCTAATAGAAGCTGTAAAAGAATTAAAAACAGAGGTAGAAGAATTGAAAACAAAAACTTCACCACCTAAAGTAGACTAATATGGCAATTCAGTTTAGAGGAACAAAAGGGTCTTCGTTAACACATGATGAACTTGATCAGAATTTTAGAGAGTTTTTCTATTCTTCTTCTGTGGAAGGTTCTAACTTAGAACTACATAAGTATACTTCTATAAGTAGTTCAATAAGTGTACCTCTATCTAACCCTGTTGGAAGAAATGGTGCTATACAATTTAAATTAGGTAGTGCAGTATCTGGAGCAAATGCTCAATTTACAGGGAGTCAAAACTTAACTTTTGTTGAAAATAAACTAAAGGTTACTGGATCAATTTTATTAGATACTCAAAACGAAGTGGGTATATTTGAAGTTACAGGTAGCGGTATATTTTCAGGTAATCTAGTAGTTGGGGGGACTTTAACTGCAGAAGAATTTGTTACAGAACGTAACACAACCATAACAATAGCCAATTCAGGTTCAACAATATTTGGTGACAGTGACGACGACACACACGAAAGAACAGGTAGTCTAAATATTTTAGGTGCATTTAACTTAGATGGATCAGGTAGTGTAAATAGTCTTAGTGGTTCATTTTCAGGATCATATCAAGGTAGTGTAAGAAGTACCGATACCATAGCTTCAGGGTCATTTTCAGGATCATATCAAGGTAATGTAAGAAGTACCGATACCATAGCTTCAGGATCATTTTCAGGATCATTCGAGGGAGAAGGAAGCGGTGTAACAGGTATTATTTCATCTTCTTACTCAGTAACAGCATCTTATTCTAACACATCCACTTCTGCTTCTCATGCAGTAAATGCAGACATAGCACCATTTGGTGGGTTGACAGGTAGACCAACATTAGTGTCTTCGTCCATACAATTAGGGTCAGACATATCAGGGTCA
>TARA_R110000851_G_scaffold333513_1_pt1 | contig 11546 bp, 12 predicted proteins | sample TARA_R110000851 | Tara Oceans TARA_R110000851 (sample SAMEA4397627) | marine metagenome | biome: Polar Biome; feature: [DCM] deep chlorophyll maximum layer (ENVO:01000326); material: water (ENVO:00002006), including particulate matter (ENVO:01000060) such as... | depth 17 m | reverse complement strand
TGACTTAAACGGAATGGCCTCCATAAAACCCGGTACGATTCAAACAGGTTGGCGTCCATACATCGACGGTCAGCCGGGAGATTAGACGGAACAGCTCAGCAGGCCATTACAAGGCTGAGCAAGCGGGTGGGCAATGCCATTACCGGCGCACTCATGCACGCAAGTACTGTAAGCCCAGAGCATGGCTTAGCCAGCGGTTACCCGTCTGGTTAGGTATGGAGTATAGCCCGGAGCAAATAGCCAACCGGCTGAGGGTTGAGGGCTCTGATCACGTCGTCAGTCATGAATGGATTTACCGTTATCTTGATACCGACAAGCGCAACGGAGGTGGGCTCTACCTTCACCTTCGACAGCGCCGAAAACGGTACCGTAAGCGCTACGGAAGTCATGACAGGCGCGGTCAGCTGCCCAATCGCGTATCGATCAGTGAGCGACCACTAGAGGCCGCCACCCGTGAACGTATCGGCGACTGGGAGGGAGACACGGTACATGGTCAGGGCGGTAGTCTGGTCAAATACCGCAGCCACGGAATTTAGCATTTACTCTATAGAGCACGAGAAAACACTTACAGTTCTCATTCTTGAGGATTCCAGTGGCTACCGTATGGAGAACGACCCCGAAGAAGATGAAGAACTGTTGGTAGACACCGCAACACAAATATCGAGAGACTTCATGTAAAGGTGATTTTGCATCCGGGGGGCGAGGCTAGCTAGTCCCTTCAATTGAAGCTGACCTGACAGACACCTTCTGAAAAATCGGTATCTGTCAGATCAGGTCTGAATTACTACAATAGACCGCTAGGCGGCACCCACTCAATTAACTCTTGTTCCTGAAAAACGGGGTTCTCTTTGAGCCCAGCTAATTCCTGATTCCAACCATACTTTTCACAGAGTTGCACAATTTGTGTTATCTGCTCTTTGCCAGGCGCATTGTTATGCGCGTTGGCTCTCATCTCAGCGGCGTTCATCCGCCAGAGATCAAGTGAATAACCTACCGCAATAGCGCTCTCAGCTATTCTCCCAGCAATCCGAAACCCACCTACATCGATATCCCCCCAGTGCATCACCGCCGAAGGCTTGGCGGACTTCAGAAGCCTTCTGTAGGCAGCCAACCAGGATGGCGTAGGATTCCCTGCCACATACACAATAAGCAAATCATCGGGATTGTCACTGTACTCTGCCGCCTCATTGAAGCTGGCGAGATTCTCTATCGTCAGCAAGTGTTGGGTTCGACCACTATCGACAGACAGCCCATCTATTCTATCAGGGCGAAGACCAATATAAGGCTTCAGCAAAGGGATTGAGCCCTCCCCCACATACACACGACAGTCGGCGCCTCCACTCAGGAGCATTGGTTGGGGATGCTTTACCAACCCAAGGTGAGAAAAAATATCCTCATCGTCGCTATCGTCGCAAAGAAGATACGCGATAGGCCGCACCAACGATTCTATTCGCTTACTGTCCCCAAATAGCTGTGTGCTCACTCTCCGAAGCAACAGGTCTTGATCGGAAGCCCCCAACCGACGTGCAGCCTCAATAACGCGAATGCTATCGATAAACTGACTGGCCTTGTTTGCCGTAACGCCTCCCGGTGCTCTACCGTGTTTCCAAGCATCAACAATAGGGGCAATCGTTAGTTCAGAATCTCCGGCAACCTGTTCAAGGTGTTGAATCGCTGTGGCGGCAACAACCCACGGCAAATCGATGCCAAGCAATTCCGCAGCTTTCGTAGGATCGCTCAATGTCACCCTGTCTAGTTGACCTTGCTCACTTGAGCGTCGATCCCAATCTGCCTGCACAGCTCCTATTCTGGCAAAGGACTGCAACCTGGCATGATAATCTTCTCTATCAGCAAAACGTTCGAGCTGGAAATACTCGGAAAGACTCGATGACGTGGCAGGAAAGCTCACGGAACTCTGATCAGCGGTAGGCGACAAATTGCCATCCGTAAACACACGGCGAGCCACACGTTGAAGTAGCCGATGTATGGTTTTGTTACAGGCTTCGGCACCTTTGCTAGCCATTGTCGGCATCAGCTTCTACAAACTCCATTTGAGAAGGTGTCAGTCCTAACTGTTGATAAGCGCTGGCCAACACTTCAGGATTTTCCCCCGGCATATCGCTGACCATCAGCGCATTCGCTGCTGCCTTAAATTTGGTTCGCTCCATCAGCAAATCTAACCCCTCCCGGTCCAGATCATAGATCGTTTGCGTAATCGGGGCGAGCTTGGTGCGCTCCAACTCAGGTCCTGCCATGATTAACTGTAAACCAATGCTCTGGAGGAACCGAGCTGTCGCCACGGCGTTTGTGGTGTCCATCCCATGAAACGCTTCGTCAAGGCATATCAGTCCGCTGCCACTTTGTTGTCCCTTCCGGTTATGGAGGCGATAGGCCTTGGCCAAAGCGGCACCAGCAGCGACATACATGGGGGCAATGTGCTCTCCGTTAGAGCCGGCTCCTTGCCGGTTACTCATGCGATCAACACGTTTACCGTCTACCAGAATATCGAGATCGAAAGTGAAAAATTGGCGATAGTCCAGCACGGCACTTGCATTACCAGACTCTGCAGCAGCTTCCACAAGCTCGCGCAGCGTCTCGTTGATGTCGTCTGTGTTATCGGAAAATAACGATAGACTTTGCTCATCCTGTGCGATCTGATTGATATATCGCACCAGTGACTCATAGTGTGGCACGACACTGCTCGTAAAACGGTAGCGTTCACCTCCGGTAAAGGCCGGACAGGCATCAAGAATCTTATTTCGCTCCCTGCGTTCCAGATCCATCTCCTTAAATCGGTCATGAAGCGACATCGCTATATCGGAGCGGAGGGTTTCTTCCGATGCCAGGCGCGCCTGCTCGGCTTCAGCTTCGTAGTTCTGTAGCTGGGTGTCAGCCAGTTTGTGTTTTTCGTCCGCTGCCCAAGAAAAGCGGTCGTGCCAATGCATATCCGACACTTGGACATCCAGACGCTCATCCTGCACATAACTTACCAGGTCCAAAGATGCCCGCTCTTCAGCTGATCTCTGGCGGGATTGGTTATTACTCAGCTTTTTCTCAACCTCGGCAATGCGGGCGGGATACGCACTCTCGGCACGTTCAATTTCGTCCTTTAAGGTATCCATTGTCTCAACGACGATCAGTGGATCGGCCAAGGCAGATCGTTCAATCTCGCGGCACTCAGGTAATTGATCTTCAAGCGCGGTCTTCTCCCGAATTCTTCCCTCAATTTGCTGATCCAGTCCAACAGCCAGACGATCATTCTCCGTGTACTCGTTATCTAGGCGTTGATACTCAGCCTGAGCGTGTTCCACCATAACTCGTATCTCCCCCAAGTGAGAGACATCCAGCGCCGTCAACTGTTGTTCTGCCGCGGTCATAGCCTGGGCGGCTTCGGCCAGTTTTTTATCTATTCCATCCTCATCATCGGCATCTTGACTCGACAAGACCCTCACTACCGTTTCTAAGCGCGCTTGTCGCTTAGCCAGAGCCTCCAGGTGCCCCTGAACCTCCGCCGCGTGGCGGGATAACTCAGAGGTATCCGCCATGTCTTTGCCAACGCGAAGATCACTGACGGAAGCGACCCTGATTGACTTTGTGAGCCCGCCTTGGCTGAGCATGCCATCACGTGTAATCGCCCGAGGATGCATTTCCAGCTCGGCTTCGGTATCCACCAGCCGCATGCTGCCAAATTTTTGCCACAGAAAGCGGCGGGCAGTGTCGTTGTCAGTTTCCAGCAAACCTACGGCAAACTCTGTACCTTTAGGAGAGGTGTTGACCTGACGAAGATGATAAGGCTGTATAACAGCGGCTCCATCGACACGTTGCCCACGCCGCCGTGCTTCCCGAAGGATTCTCACTGCTTCTTGGGTGTTGCCTTCCGTAACAACCAGTGCATCCCGATCGCCACCTAAATAGGCTTCCAGTGCCGGTGCCCATTCCGGCCTCAGAATACGAGCCAGAGCAGATACCGGCTGGACAGCCATCCCGGCACACTCCAGCAATTCCAGCAGCAGTGCCGCACCGTCGTTAAGCAACCGGCCTGTTTTACCGGCCGCAGCTATTCGGCGCCGGGTCGCATCACGCTCTTCAGTCAAGGCATCGCGTTGCTTTATTACGGAAAATAATTCAGTTTGAGCGGTGGTACGCACAGGGGCAATTAGGGTACTCAACTCGCCCAGTGTTTTTGCAACTGCCGAGCTGGCATCGTCTTGGCTGCGCGCTTGGACTAATGATTCGATGGTGGAAACTACCAGTCCCTTAATACTTCTAAACGCATCATCATCAACCACATCTCTCAATGCATTGACCCACCGATTAGCCCGTGCAAGCTCTGGATGCTGGTAGGCCTCAATCAATTGTTGATTAGCGCGGATTTCGCTTTCTAACCGTAGGCGAGACTGCTCCGCCTGATCGGATTCCAGCTGAACCGTTAACTTATTGACCTGTGTTTGTTGAGCATCTCGCTCCACTTTTGCCTGTTGAGCCTGTTCCTGTGCCGTTCTTCGTTGGTCGCTTAGCGTTTCGATCCTTTCGTCCAGATCATCAATTCGCTCACCCAGCCACTCAACCTGGAATACAGCTTTAATCGCTTCAAGTGACGCAATTCTGGACTCCGCCGAACGGGCCCGTTCAAAATCCGAAAGAATCCCGGTTAATCGCGAAATACGCGCTTTGGTCTTTCGGATAAGGTCACGCAACGCTTCAAACTGTTCGACCTGTTTCCGAAACGCGGCAATATCGACCGGATTAGGCTCGACCACATAGTTGCGCACAAACTCATCGATAGAGTCGACATTCTTCAGTGTCATCGACTTGACGAACGAAGACATGAAGCGCCGCGAATCAGGCATTCTCTGTCCATTGAGGGCATAAAGTAACTCTTGCACATACTCACTGGACTTATCTGTAAAAATGGCGGTGCGCCCTATCGTCTTGGCCCGCTCCCTCGCGGTCTCCCGAAACTCTGCAAATGGCATCGGAAGGCGGTCACGACCGTCAAACACGATACAATCCTTTGCTCTCAGGTTTTGCCCCGGAAGGACAAACAAGCCTTTCACTTCATGCTGTTGAGACTCAACATCAGCTTCAATACAGATCCCTGCAGAAAGGACGTCTGCCCCGGTTTCCTCATCACCAAAGACTAAAATAATGTAGGTACGTGCCTCATCGCGCGCTCGGCCAATAACCTGACTATCCTTTTCCGGGTTACGCAACATGCCGAGACAATATCCAGCCAAACTACGTCGCTGCTTACTCGACACGGACTGGGTGTTAAAGCGCGCATATTGCTGATTGCCACCCAGCATCGCAATTTGAATAGCATCCAGCGTCGACGATTTACCAGACCCATTTGGACCAAGAAAAGCGGTTGAACCATCCATTTCAATATCAAACGCTTCATGAAGGTAGAACTGAACCAATACAACGCGCCGAAGCTGTTTCATGCCTCGCCCCCTTCAGTGTCTTCGCGATCAGCCCCATCTGGCTCGTAAAGTACTTCCGCATGGGCTTTCAACATTGCCAGTGACCGCTCATTGATCAAACTCTGAATACCCGGCAGTATTTCCACATACCAGGTTACCTCTCCCACATTATCGGCCTTCACGGGGCGAGCGATTCCCCAACGTTTCATCGCCTCCAGCATAACCATCAGATCCGCTTGCGGCTTCATCGGTAGGTCGCGACCGGTCGACTCCTTAAAAGCCGTCTCCAATTCGGACAGACTGATACCCGCTATGCCTACATTGAGGGAGCCGCGATTCATATGATGATCGTAGAGTTTTCTTAGCACTAGGGCTAAGAGCGTATGCATCAGCGGAATTTTACTAACATCCGGTTGTGTCGGAACTGCAGCGACATAACGCTCCCTTGCGTTATGGTCGAGATTGCAACCTAGCAAATCCAGCACCTCAGCAAATTCCTTCTCGTAGGCTGCAATAAGATCATAGTCGACACGCTGTTTTGCATTGGACTGATAGAGAACCTGGTCAACGATTAAACGAAGCGCAGCCCGTTGAAAATCTTTAACCGTGAACGTTTCCTGACGTTCGGCAATACGGTTCCAATTAACCGACATGTCCCTGTCCTCTGGTTTGAATTCGACGAATCTTTACCGACGGCGCTTCCAGATATTTGTTTTCAAAACGCTCACCGGTCAGTTCAATTTCAATATGCTTACCCAACTCTCTGTAGAGTTTGTCTCTCACAAGCCCTTTTTGCTCATTTCGTAGCGCCCGTTCCGCCACAAGCCCCAAACGACTGAAAGCCGCCAATACGCACAAATCATTAATGGACTCAACCACCAATGATCCGCTTTCGACTTCACCTCCATTAGGCAAATGGCGATCAACATAGGCAAGTATTTTGGCCTCAGACACTTCGCGGTTGCCTTTCATGATTTGTCGTACCAACCGTCGAGCCTGAGCTTCGGGAGAGAGCTGTCGCTTTTGAATCACCGCACCTTTACGCTTTCGTGGTTTCACAGCTGGTAGTTTCAGCGCTTCTTCGCTGAGAAGCCGCCCTTGAGACCATCCGATAGCTATCCTCAAATCTTCGTCTTTCCGCGAATCAGCCGCACGAACAAGTGCATCAAGTGTCTGATCGATCCACAGGTCGAAATTACCCTGTGACCTCACTTTATACTCAAGATACCCCAATGCTTGGTCATTCGCGCGGGTAACAGCATCTTTCAATCGCGTCAGCAACCTGTCGACTTCGCGCAATGCCAACACCCTTGCGGTATCTGCATCAATCAGCGAATCCGCCTCCTCGTCATTCCGACAACGAAGATTCTTTCGATACCAGCCCCGTAGCTTTGCGCGACTCTCTGTCTCCTCCGAAATCTGAGACACCAAATCAATAATTTCCCATCGAGACGTCAACGGGTGGTTTTTAGAGAACAGATCGGAGTAGTCTCCGATATACAGGCTGGAGATATACTCGCCAAAAAATCGCTCCAAAAAAATATGCGTCGTATTTTGTTGGCGGAGTAAGTCGCTAGCCTCCCGCACGCGCATTCGTGTGGTATTCAACATGCGCAACAGCGACGAACATTCCTTGGCTGCCAACTGAAATACGGCTGCATTCGCCCCGGGGTCAGCTTGTACCTGCATCAGGTTATTACGAATGGACTGGACACGACCGCCGATGAACTCTGGTCCTTGCTCCGCAAAGCTCTTCAGCAGTTCAAATAGTCCCTGCACAGTGGGGCGCATGATGATGAATTGCGTGAATCCCACGCGGTCAATACTGAGCCACTCACTCTCAATCAGCATTTTTAGTGCGCCATGCGCTCTGACATTGAGCGGTGTCGCCAGCTCCTCGGGGTCGGCCCCATGCTCATCGTCCCAGCGCTGTAGAAAACGCTCGATGGAGGCAGTCACACGTTTTTGAGTCCAGCCCTCACCATCAGGGGGATCAGCCTCGGGAGCAAAAAAATCGTTATACAGATGGGACGGCAACAACCAATTGCGCCGAGAGTGATCAACCGCCCCCAATGGGCGAAAGACGCGCTCCGGAACACGATCAAAGAGATTGGTGATCGACTCAGTCATAGGCCTCCCCTTCCTTTAACATCAATGTTAAATTAACATACATGTAAATTGCAACCCAGAAGACCAACGATCGTGGATGCACGCACCTCCAAGCAGTTTGAGTTCATTGAGTTGGTGTTGGCTTATGAGGGCCTACTGACAAATCAACGTCTGCGCGAGACGTTTGGTATTTCCAGTGTTCAGTCATCCCGTATTATTGCTGCGTATCGTAATACTTATCCGCGCAATACTTCTCCGGTCAAGGGTGAAGGTAGGGGACGCTATATGCCTACTTCCCGCTTTTCCCCTGCCATCGCAACCCTCAGTATTGATCGATACTTTCGTGCTGTAGCTAACACCAGCATAAACATTGAAATGGAGGAGGTCCGACAGGATTTCACCCACGTTGATCCCGGATATTTCCGCATCCTGCATGCTGCCGTCACTGTCAACGGAGCCGTTCAGATCACTTATCGTTCGATGAATAATCCTGAAGGTACTGAACGAGTCGTACACCCCAGAGCCTTTGTTTTTGCTGGTAGACGATGGCACCTCCGGGCATTCGATGAGGTCACTGAGGAGCATCGCGACTTCAACTTGGCTCGCATTTACGCAGCTGAGCCAGTAGAAAAAACCACTCCAACGCCCCTCGATTTTGATTGGGATGAATATGTGAATTTACAGCTGCGCCCACATCCGAGCTTGAATTCTGCCCAAGAAAAGCTAATCCGGGATGAATTATTCAGTGGCGCGGCGGGAAGACAAGTGACGACCCGGCGGGCACTTGTGAGGTATGTATTAAGAGATCTAGAAGTTGCTGAAAACGCCGATACCCAACAGCCACCAGAATATCAGTTGTACCTGTTGAGGATTGAAGAACACTCGGAAAAGGCCTCTCACGGCTAGAAACTCCGCCGCCCATCTATATGGTTACAGCTACGCTCTGTCTTGCCCTGGCAAGTTGGCCCAATCGTCCCCAATAGCCATCATAACTCCACCGCCATAAAGTCGCCCGCCAGCGCCGGAGTTATATATGGAATTCCAGCAACGACCATCTTTGCCACTGCCAGGCACTGCAGAATATGAGGAATTGCCACAATACGTGGAAACGCCTCCGCTCCCCTTCCGTCGAACTATCCGCCGCCGCGAACTTCACCAAATCATCCCCCTAGCGGAAACAACCATCTACGATATGGAGCGCCGCGGAGATTTCCCGCGTCGTTTCAACCTGACGCCCCGCTGTGTGGTGTGGGATCTGGAGGAAGTCGAAGCCTGGATTGAGGAACGCAAGCGACAATCCCGGTCAGGAAAAGCTGCCCCCACTCCAGGGCCGGACGTGAGGCAGCGCATCGCCCGCCCGGTGCGCTCTATCAATAACTGAGTTTATGGCTATGCCGTCAGCAACTCCATGTTGTCCCGTCTGCTCATCGGGTGCCGGATTGCCTCCTTGGTAATGTTCACTTCCAACGCCACTTGCGCGATTTCCAGTATGCCAGTATCAATCTGGTAGGCGCCTCGCATCGTCAACCAATCAAGTACCTCCGCCAGATGCCAGATTGAAGCACTGCCTTCGTGAACCGGCATGGGGAACGTCCCCCGGTGGGCCAGCATGAGTTTCCGCATAGCCTGCCGGGAAACTCCCACAATATCGGCCACATCCGTCAAGCCGACCAAGTCGGGCGAAGCCTCGATCAGGCGTGCCGAAGGAACCGCACTTTTAACATCAACCAGGGCGGTGCGAACCGCTTCTTCGGCACTGCCCGCCTCGCGGGAGAATTCCAGTGCCAAGCGACCAGGCTGCCCCACACCGACAAGGGCGTCATCACAACCAGCCGCGCCCAGTCGCTCCACAAGCGCATCCAAATCGCTGTCGTGGTCAGCCAATTGGTATTTCAGCGTAAAAATATATTCCATAGCTCAATCCTCCGACTCTGTATCACCCCGGCGCTGGTGAGTGGAGCACTTGTCCACCACCCTGCGCAGCGCTCGTGCGTGACTGCCGGGATTTCTCGGCGTGCTCCACACACTGGTGATACAGAACTCACCACAGCGGCATTCATCATCATTGCAGGGGCAGTAGATCTTCCCCCAGGCATGACTACCACCCACCTCGACTCGCCAACCCTCCTCTTCCGCATGCTTGAGCGCGGCTTCAATTTCCTTCTTCGGATGTGATGAACGAGTCATTCCTTGTCTCCAGTATGGGGATGGCACCCAGGGTTGTCAAGTGACAACCCTGGGTTATGAAAAGCGTTCTGTTGGTTATCCCGCAAGTTTACCAAACAGCCGAAAGACTCACTCCGAGTGAGTCTTTCGGCTTCCCCATGAACCCATAGGTCATGCCCACTTCGCCGACGCGACCGGAAGCCAACAAGCACCATGGCCACGTTACTCATACCGACGCCCTTAATACAGGCACCGACATGGTTGGCGGCATCAAGGTTGGAATGTAGCTACCCCCATCCGCCCAGGCGTCAATCATGTTGGCCCACTCTTGCATCATGTGTCGGCGTTGTTCGGCATACTCCGCTTTGTTGTAGACCGCTCGAGAGGAGCGGCCGTCTTCGTGGGCTAAAGCCTTTTCGATCCAATCGCGATTGAAGCCAACCTCATTGAGCAAGGTGGAACCGGTACGGCGCAAGTCGTGTACGGTAAACGGTTCCAGCGGCAAGCCCTTTTCCCGCGCCTGTTCCGAAACCTTGAGGGTCACTCGGTTCAGGGTTCCCATGGACATGCATTGGTCACCATCATAGCGAGCAGGAAACAGGTACTTGGATCCACCGGCACAGGTCTTGAGCGCCACCAGGATGTCGAGCGCCTGTCGGGACAAATAAACATTGTGAGGGAAGCGCCGCTTCATCCGTTCCTTGGGGATGCTCCATACACCCGTTTCAAAATCCACTTCATCCCAGGTCGCTTTGAGCAACTCGGCCTTTCTCACTAGGGTCAGCAGGATCATGCGCAGCCCTAGACGAATGGTCGGTGATGTGGGGATAGTGTCCATTTCATGAACCATCAGCCTGATCTCGGCGGGTGACAGCGCGCGATCCTTGGGAGCAAAGGTCGCAATCGACGAGGGGCTTACCTCGTCGGCCGGGTTGGTCACCTTTTCTCCATGCATAATGGCGTGCGCATAGACCTGCTTCACAACGTCACGGACATGGATAGCCGTTGCCGGTGCACCACGCTGTTTTACCTTCAGGCACAGGGCTCGAAGATCATCGGGTGTAATTTCCACTAACAGGCGGTTCTGGAATACCGGCAAAATATCCCGGTCGATAATGTACTGACGCATGGCCTTGGTGCTGTCGGCCATGCCGGAGGCTTCCATCCACACATTAGTAAATTCAGCGAAGGTTTTGGCACGGGACAGACGGCGCTTTTCCCGCTGTTTCTCCTGCGCGGGCGAGTGCCCATCGGCCACCGCCTTGCGGGCATCGAGCAGGCGCTCACGCGCCAATGCGAGGGAAATACCACCCGGCCCGTAACGTCCCAGAGTGAGCGTTTCGCGGCGGCCATTAAGGCGGTAGTCGTAGCGGAAGGTGATGGTGCCGGTTTTCGACACCGTTATATACATGCCATCGCGGTCAGCGACCTTGTAGGTCGCGGCTTTGGGCTTGAGTTTGCGTAGTGCTGTATCGGTCAACATATCAGGTTACTCCTGTGTTTACGGTTTGTTACCGTCAAGGGTCAGGAGCCCTGATGATGTCCCTAAGTTCTTGAATTCAAAAGAAGTTAGGGCGTAGTTTTACCGTCATACCGAAAAAAGGCATGACGGTAATTAGGAGAGTCTTAATTCGAGGAATTCGCGATACCGTCGCTTTTGCCGCCAAGTGTATCTGCTTGCCGTCGATAGCCACCGATAGGTAATGAGACGTAAATTTAGCAAAATCATTAACTTACACCACTTTCCCGATTGCTACCGATAGTCCCTGAAAGACGTATTTTCACTCCCACTCAATAGTCGCCGGCGGCTTACTGGAGATATCGTAAGTAACTCGCGATACACCGCTG
>TARA_R110000851_G_scaffold301058_4_pt1 | contig 11549 bp, 2 predicted proteins | sample TARA_R110000851 | Tara Oceans TARA_R110000851 (sample SAMEA4397627) | marine metagenome | biome: Polar Biome; feature: [DCM] deep chlorophyll maximum layer (ENVO:01000326); material: water (ENVO:00002006), including particulate matter (ENVO:01000060) such as... | depth 17 m | reverse complement strand
ATCTGCTCCGGTGTTCAGTGGTACAGGAGCTCCCGATGATGCTGATGGACATACCGCAGATGACTTCAGTTCACCCGATCCAACTACGTCAAAGAATGACGCAAAACGTCATCAGTACGTAGCTATAAAAAAACTTCTTAATTCGTTAGACCCTCTTACTTATTTACATGCGGATTTTGATGGACAGTTGGTATCTGACCAACATGTCACAAAAAGATTCACAAACGCTCCCAGCGAAAGCTGGAATCCAAAAACTGGAGCTTGGAGCTATAGTATTAGTTGGGTTTATGAAGTAGATGACCCATATACAACTGCGGCAAGCTCTTGGTTTATTAACGATAGTCAACGTGGCGCATTTGATGACGGTCGATACTTACCAGACAGACAAAATACAAGTACTGAACTACCTAGAACAGCACCGGGGCAAAGTTTCTAATGGCATACATTCCACAACCAGAAATACCAGAAGATATAAATAAAACATTTCCGTTAGAAGAAGAGATAATCCAACAGTCTTTTCTTGGAGCTTCTATACTAGACTTTAGTGTTAATTTAGGACTAAATAGCAATGGTTCTAATTTATCAGTTAGGCTTATTGAAGATGATTTAAATTACGGAACTTTTCTTACTCAAGATAGGATAAGAACAGCTGTAACAGAAGGTTATCATCCTTGGGATGACAAAGCCTTTCCTACGCCTTTGTTAAATGAACATGGGTACGGAGGGGCAGAGGGTCGTCCTTTTGGGCCTTTTTATGGGGTCAGAACAGACAGAGATATAGACAGGAAAAATGGTCGTGGTGATACTATATGGGCTCCAAAGCCGGGAGCTCCTGTGTATTTTAAGTATTACGATACTAAAGACCTGAATGAAAAAAAGAGGCTGAATGATTCTGAGTCTGGGAGCGAAGAAATTCCATATTGTGTAGAAAACAGAAACAGTAAAGATAAAAAAGACCATTGCAAAATAGCGTTTGAGTTTAATGGTATTCTTACTAAATTTGAACAGAGCTGGTCTACTTCCGGGAGAACTTATACGGTTAATATAACAGACCCAAGAGAGGTCTTAGAAAACACAGTTGTTATACTTAAAGGGTTCTCGGGAAGAACTTCTCCTGCCGACGCTCATAACGTTGTGGGTATTGAAAATAATATAGGTACTGAGAGAACACTTGATGATGGGTGGAATGGATATTATAACATAATTAATGTCTTTGGTTTTTATGAATCTGTCGAATTTGGACTGTCTGGAATAAATGAAGCTGGAATGATCTGGCATGAAAATTTTAGCAACAAATACACGAAAGCAGACTATAAACCAGAGGTAACCGACCTCGATAACAAGTTTAAAGGTGCATTTGGCATATTACCGGCTTTAAATCTTATTTTAAGTGGGAATAGTGCAGATTATATTAAGAACAACGAACCTTTTGGTGGCCCTTTATACTACGGTAGAGATAGAAGGTATAAAAAACAAAACGTTACTGGCCAAAATGACGACCCAACTATATACCCGCCTTTTGGCGCGGTTCGTGGGACTATTTTTGGGGCATTCGATCCGGGTCTGCTCTCAATAACAGATGGCGTTTATAGATATAAAGTAGACTTATCAGATTTAGTAGCTTTGTCAGACCACACTGATGAAGGATTTGGAAGTCTACCTCCTGACTTTAGAATTAACACAGACAAGATATCCCTTCTTTCCTTAATACAACAGGTGTGTAACGTCGCAGGTTATCACTTTTTTGTTTCTCTTGAAGCTCCAGATAGAAAAAATGTTTTTGGAGATTCTATAGGTGAATCGATTCTTCCGGCGGCTAATGAAGAAAATTATGCTGGAGTAATAAAAGTCCAACTTATAGATAAAAACCAAATACCAGCGGTAGAAACGAGTCTTTTTGGAGAACCTCTTGTAAAAGAAGGATTAATACACAGATCTATTATGTTAGCCACAGGCGGTAAATCTGGGAACGATAATCCTAGCGGTTTATTTGCTGCTCCAGATCGAGATGCTAAAGGTAAGCATAAAAAGATAGGCGACAAGGAAGTACAACATTCGACCTTAGTTAGTTCGAATATTAGTTATGAATTTTCAGATCCTGTAACTGGAAAGATGCTAATTGGGGGGAGAAGAACAAGAGTGGTAGGAGTGACTCCACTTGGAGACAGAAAACAAAAGGGTTATTCTTTTTACTTGACAGACGCGGAAAAGGATAATCTCGAAGAATTTAAAGAAGGGTATTACCCAAAGAAGTTCTCAGATAGGAAGAAAGGTTCTTATTATTCTGATTACGATGCACTGCCAGACTCAGCGAAATCTGGTATGGAACAAACAGACCCCGATTTAAGAGACGATGTTTTACACGAATATTTACCTTCTATAGAAACAGATGGAGTCACTCTTAAAAATAACCTCAAGAGTGATTGGGATACCTTTACTGATGGCTCTTCGGCGGGTTGGAATGAATATGGACGCGAAGAAAAGGTTAGTGATTTTCCGGCATTTGATTTTAGGCAAAACCTGCCTAGTGTCAGTAATGATAATTATTTACCCTTTACTTTGCCTCACGATTATGTAGATAGGAATGGTAAGTTTGACCCCTTTCAGTTTAATAGAATCAATTCATTTGAATTGGCAGAAAGAGGAGCTTGTGATGGCAAAACATGTGACAAAAAATTCCCATATGGGACTTGTTGGGATGATGAAAATTTAATTGCCCGAGAAGACATAATCACTTCGGCAGCCTGTTATGATGCTGGAGATTACGACTGGTATGGAGAAGGCGAAATAATACCAAACGAAGACATATGCGGTTATTTCAGTGGGCAATGGTACGTACCTGACAACAAAGAAGAGTGTAAGAATAATCAAGAAAATAATTTTATTAATCGTTATGACGGTGCTACTAGCGGATATTTAGATTTGTTTCCTTGCTGGGGTTTTGAGCAAAAAAATGTAAGCGCGGCACATTCTAATATGCTTGATGATATTGTTGATATGTCTGCTCAGGGAAATCCTATAAAAGGAATGTGGATTGATGATGACCCTTATAGAGATTTTCATCCTTATGATGGTATTTTTAGTAATATAGAATTTTATAATCCATCTCTTGGAGAGTGTCATCGAGACGATAACGGCGAAGAAGTTAAAGCTTTGAAAAATCAGCCTGCGATTTGTGAGTGTAGTATTCAAGAGGGGCTAGATGGCGGAATTAATGAAAACGATAAAGGAAAAATAGTAAATATAGGAGACTGTTTTTACAAAAGAGAAGCCGCAGGTTTAGAAAATGGAGTGACCGAAGAAGGTCTTATAACAGGAGGCTACGCCAAAACTCACTTTAAATACTACTGTAAAAAAAATAGCACTTGTTCTTCTTCAGATAAAAGTAAAATTGAAGTTTTGCATGAAGGTTCTGCTGGAAAAGGAAATAATTTACATAACACTGAAAGTAGTTGTAAAGGCGCTTGTTTTCGTGCGGTTGATCTCACACCCGGTGTTGGTCCCCCAATTCCCCCTGCAATAGTAGCTTTTTATACAGAGGATGTGTCCGATGGGTCAGAATCTCGCAAAAAAGGAGAGATAGCAAAACCAGAAGACAGACATTGGCAAGTCCACCCACCGGAAACGTCAGGTTCAAAGATACAGCTTGTGTTTGACGAGGGAACCTGTGATCAGTACGGCGAACTTCGCACGAACATGACCGATGCATCTGGAATAAAAATACATGCTGGAGAACTATACATATTTGTTCCTATAAATGCTTCTGGAGATCCAGCAGACGGCGACGAAAATACATTCGAATCTACAGGAGGATTATACAATAAGCATTGCCAAGCTGTGACAATGAGAGTTGCATATCAAGACGGTTGCGTGGCGCAGCAGGATATATTTAAAACAGACAAAACCTTCGGAAATGTAGGTCAAGTCAATACCGAACCTGTGTACAAAAAGGGTGAAGGAACAGGCGCTTTGACAGCTAAAGATTGTAAGGAACAATATAGTGGTCAGGCTAAATGGATAAATAGACCCTACTTTCCAACAGCAGGACAAAGTAACTCTACTCATACTTTTCCAATAATAGATCATCATACAGGAAAACAAATTTTAGAAGAAGATACTCCCAAGCCCGGATATGTAAATGTCAGACATAGATTTGAATATGGGACGTGTTACGCGGCAGATGATCCGTTCGGCTTAGGTAGTCTGATTAGCCCTCTAGTAACCGATGAAGATTGTTACTCGGGAAAAATTGACGGAGTAATAGATGAAAACCTCGCGAGTCGCAGTCCCACTAACCTTATGTCATACAATGATTCTCCGAGTGATTTAGGTTTTTTAATGAATCCAAGAACCGCGACTATTCCACTTCAGATTGGTAAATACCTGAGGGAAGCTGCACGAAAAAAAGAGATTGATCAAGGTTTCGGGTATCATTTCGCAACAGTCACTGAATTGCGACACGCGGCTGTCAGTTTTGAATCTTGGCTAGTGTATCTTAGAGAGATGCATCCTCGTCTAGGATGTATGCTTTACAGTCAAGAGCCAAATGGAGCCAATGCTTGGGCTTCAGTTTGTGTAGCGGCAGAACCTCATTTAAAAGCAGGAGTTGGTCAACAGTCGCAAGATAGTTATATTACGCTTGCTCAAATAGCACAAACTGAACCTCTTTCAACAGCCACAATATATCAAATAAACCATGCTGAAAATAGAGAAAAGGCTACTGAACATAAAGGCGCTAAAGTTGCTAACTTAATAAATGGTGAATTGAGTACCTATGGGTTCACTAAAATGCAAATGGAATTAATTTACCAAGACGTAAAAAACCTAGCTATTAATTTCTATGGAAAAAAATATTTAGTTCCCCTTCCAGCAAACCCTACGACAGAAACGTATTGTACGGGAAGAGATCCTACGACGGCAGTAAGAAATGAAGAATCAGGGAAAATAACAGCAGAAAGATATAGATTTAAAAAAGAATGTGAAGCAGCCGGATATGAGTGGGGTCCTCACGCAGATGTTTCACAATGGATGAACAACGATGGCGTAACAGAAGTAAATAAATGGGAAATAGCCAATGCTGGCTGGCCGGGAGGAGACGTTGATCTAAGAAAAGAAGACAAATGTATCAATATAGCAACGCGAAAAGAAGTAACTGTAACCATTGGTTCGTTAGCAACTGGAAAAACAGTCGAAGATACTTGCGAAGATCAAAAAGACACAAATGGTGACTCAGTCAACGTATACGAGCGTGATATTATACCAATTAGTGATATGTGGCCAGCAAATATGAATTTCTGGAATGATGAGGGGAACTTAAAATCTTTTGTTATATTTCCTTCTAATGAACAAAAAAGGCTTGCGGGCGTCCAAACGGAAATTGATTTTGGTGGTATGGACCCTGAAAAGATTACATTGCCTAAACTAGGACAAGGCGAATCTACAAAAGTCTTGGTCTCAAAGAAGCAAACGTTTGCAAATAAAGACTGGAATGTTTACGGAGATAAAGTTTTTGTAGAAGTCTCCGTAGACCCCAAAACATATTGGATAGAAGAAAGATCTTTTTACGAAAGAATACCTAACAAGCACGTCACAAGAGTACCAAGGCTTGAGCAATATTATCTACATAGAGCTGGAGAAAGGTATTTACCAGATAATCAAACTAGAGCAATAAATGATAATGAATCTCCAGATGCTTATGCGAAAATAGGACCTAGCAGCACTCCCGGAAAAACAGAACTTAATCCTAGATCATTAGAACAGTTTTCTTTAAAGGGAAGATGTGAATGTGTAGATGCTAATGCATGCGAAATCGGAGAGATTAAACAGGTAAATGAGGATGATTGTACACAACCTTACGCATGGAAAGACACTACAGGCGGCGAAACAGCTTTTGCCAAGAAGCCTTACGCTTTAATTACTTTGCCAGCAAGCGTTTCCTACAAGACTAACGATGGGCTTTCTTCGTCTAGTGATAAGTCTAAACATTCGTTTGAAATTCCTTTAGTGAATACAGAAAATAGCCTTGCTTTAACCCGAGCTTGGTTTATGGGACAGTCTCCAGAAGATATTGGTTATCAACAGATCAATGCTCTTAATCACAATCTTGTTGACCAACCAACAGTAGCTGGCGACCTGCGTAAAGGGTCTTTTATTGCGGCTGCTTATAAACCTTGGCATGCAGGAGTTCCTCAAGAAAGTACTTCTTATAGATGGGGACCTTGGGCTTTTGGTTTAGAGTTTGGTAAACCAGAATTTGATATAGACGATTCATATAACCCCGCAAGTTTTGGTGGAGAGACAGCCATGGACATGTCTGCTGTAGCAAATATTAATGGTGCGTTAAAAGAGACGGAGAGGTATTACGAAGCAGGATCTGTAACCTTAACAGGGTCACCAAAGTACGGATTAGGAATAAACATTGATAAGGGTAATCTCACGGGCGACGAAGGCCCTCCTGTAACAGACATATCTGTAAACATTGGAACCAATGGTATTAATACTACTTATACCTTTAGCACTCAAAACAAATTTGGTAGTTTAGAAAAAATTTACGAAGAGAGACTAAGAAAAGTGCAACGAGAACTAATGAGATCTTTGGTTAGAGCAGAGCAAGAGCTGATTAGAGTAAAACGAAACGTAGACCAGTTTAGATAAAAGAGATAGTAATGCCAGATAAACAAAAACCAGCACGAATAATTTCTGAAAACAGAGAAGATAACGATTTTAGTCACTTGATGATAACAAGTGCTAATTATCCAGACACTTCTGTTGTAGCTACAGACGGCACTGATGGTACTATGTTTTGGCACGGTCATCCTGATTATGAAGATTCCCCTTTTCGTATACAAGATATCTCTACCCACACTGAAACCACATCGTCTTCTGCTAACATGGATCAATATCCATCAGATGGGGCTTGGTCTAAAACTGGAGGAATATCATTAGATGGTTTATTTGTTCCTTATTCAACTAACTTTGTAATACGAAGTGATAGTGGTCAAGTTAAAGATAAGAATAGACCAAGTGACGGAGCGGCTATGCCCTCTTTTGAAAGACCTTATAGTGTATTAGATAAAGATGACGTGTTAAAAGAGACGGTAATTTATAGTGGTCCCGGTGTAACCCATCCGACTTTAGGGCCTAATGCACCTTCTCCCACTCACATCACATCCATTTCGCTAAATCCGTTTGCTTCCGGCCACCATGTTCAAGTCGTTAATAAAAATGAAGAAATCACTAATCCCGTAACTAAGAACACTGGGTTTTCTATAGACACTTCCAACTTGGTTAGCGCAAAAGAAGTTTCTGTAAATACCGAAAGACCTGTCGGTCTTAGAGGGCCTTTAGTAGTTGCTGGATGGGGATATGACACACAAGGGCTTCCCGTTCCTAATATGCGATATGATTCCGACCATAGAGAAGGGAATTATAAAGAAAAAGACTTTGGAAAACAAAAATACGTTCCTTCTCAAATGCGTGCAAGAAATGCTACGGGTCTTGAAAAAGATCATAAACACTTTATTCCTCATCACCTTAGTAGACAAGACAGGTGGAAAGTGGGGCCAGTAGACTTAAGATGGGACAACCAAAGAAAAGTATGGAGTGGGGGTAAACATAATGGTATTTACCTTAGTAAAACTGCTAAATGTATATTACCAAAAGCTGGTATGGATGGTAATAATTCTTTTGATTTAGGAGTAGGTGGAAACATAAATTCCCCCGGAAGACTATACAGAAACCCTTGCCCCACACAAGAATGCACTTATCAGTCATATTTTCCTACAAGTATGTACTATCAGGATATTGAAATTTATGACCCAGAAGATCATAACTGGTGTGGCGTTTGTAAAACATTTGGAAATATTACTGCATGTGGGGATTTTGCGGATGGATGTGTGCCATTCTATGATGGGTTTATACTAAGGTCTGTAGAAGAATTAGTAGGCGAGAAGAACACTGTTAGCGATTGTACTGACAAATTTAGAAAGGCTCAAGGAGGCCATCCTCACGCTAGAAGAGCTGGAAATCCTTGTCATGGATGGGGTTCTAGTTATATGGGAGTTGCAGAGAGTATAAACGATAAAATAGGAAAAGATGAAACTTGGACTCAATACGCTAAGCATCTTTTGTATGAGAAGATATTTATTGAAAACCCAATGGGTCAGGGATTAATGGCAGGAGATGCATTTTTTAGTTATGATACTGGTAAGAGAGTTAGCCATACTTACAAAAGAAGTGACACTCCGGGATGTGGAGGTCAAGGTGGAAAAGAAATTACTGTTACAGAATCTATACCAGTTCATATAATTTTACAAGGTGAGTTTTATGGTATGGAAATTATTACACATGCTGGCTGTGACAGAGGCGAGATGGCTGCTTGTTCTAGAAAGTTTTTTGCTCAGGGGTTTGCTACAGGCGAAGACTGCGGCCCAGATGATGACTATCCAAATACATCAGTCTATTCACAATAAGGTGTTAACAGTATGATTGGAGACCCTTGGGATACTTCATATAACCCTCTTTATATAAAGAAGGATGAGGATGGCGTTCTGCTTTTTGAGGTTAAGAATGAATGGACTGGTTTTGCTCAATGGATGCCAGATAATTCTCATAATGTATCACAAAATCAAGAATCGCAAGACCGCAAAACTCTATTAGACCGTAGGGGTGGTAGATTTTGTACGGAGGGGTGTGGCTGTATAAACACAGGAGGTTCTAATATTTCAGGAGCTCAAACTCTTCTTCCTCAGCAGTTGGCAATAACTGTAACAAAAGAGAAGGGTGGTAGATGGGATGCTAGAAATAACATATGGAAGGGCGATGGTTATACTCTACATTTAAAGTATTCTAATGGAGCTTGGAGAGGTAGGGCTTGTTGTTCAAAAATACCTAATGGTAATTATTGTGACCCCTGTAAAACCACCACAATGCACTCAAGCAATCACCCCTTTAGGCACAGTGGTACGGTAATTTATAAAGATTTTCTTCCTTCTGATTGCAATCATGCAAACAATGCATATGAAATTCATTCAAGTGAACATCAGCCAGATGGTGATAATGGTTTCTTTCACGGCGAATTTTTACATAGTAATGATCAACAAGAATTATTGCTTGATACAGAGACTGGGTTATGGAAAAGGGTTAAGGGTTACGACGAAGGCGGAATCGTCCATTATAGAATAGGAGAAGAAGACTGGAAGCCAGACTCAGATTACCGTGAAATATTAGGGTTTGATGAAAACCTAATTGCTCATGATGAAACAGAAATGGAGCCAGTAAACAAATATAGTGAACCTCTTGTTAATTCTAGAACGTCAAGCATTTTGCCAATAGCTCGGCTAGACAAAGCTTGTATTGCTGACGGTTTTACTCCAGAGAAGAAAAGCCCTTGGTGCAGAAACCCAATTTATGGAACAAGGGTAAAAATACAAGATAAGTCAGAGTGTATAGCCAACGGTATTGAATCTGAAGATACTCAATATTGTGTTGATTCTGAGGATAATAAAAAAACCGCACTAAATAAAACAGATTGTTTATCTTTATTAGACGAAGGGTATCATTGGAAAGATAATGAATCTTTAAATTACGAATGGGTTGATTGGGAATACGAAAAAACATCTTGCTGCGGAAAATCTATATTAGATAGTAATCATCCGTCTAGAACTCCTCAGATGGTAGGCGTCGATAGTCCTGATTCAGAAAACTCTGTTTGTTTTACTCCTCATTTAGAAGCTATTCTTACTGCTCCTAGTATATCAGTAAATAATCAAAAAGAGCGAGAAAAAGAATTATTAGATACTGAACATTACTGGACTTTAGTAATAAGACCTTGTAATTTTTGGAAGTCTTGTTCAGAAGAAGGTGTATCAGGAACTAAAAACCTCGAAGGTTCTCACGATGATTATGATTGGGGGACGGGATGTGGAGAAGAAATAATCCTTAACATCCCGGCAAACCAAATTCTAAATGATTCTAACTTTAATTTGACGTTAAGTGATGAGAAAACTCCCCAAGCATTAGAAGGTAATATTCGTCCAAAAATTTCTAAAAGGTCTACAGATAGAGAAGGTTTTGCAAGTCCATCTAGATGGCGTGAACCTCAACCTATGTGGAATCTTGCAATGGGTGACCTCATGGGTAATCCTGCGGACATGCTCTTTAATTCAAATTGGCCGGGTGCTATCGCTGGTCCATTCCCCGGAGACGCTATCAATGCTGACCAATGGCATTGGTGGTGTAGTACGCCTGATGCTAATGAAAACGGCATAGCCGACGGAGTAATTGAATTTGATCTAGATGGGGTCGAAGTGACTGATCCAGCCATCGCTAGGCTAGGGGTGAATGTGGGACAGCCTGAGTTATATCAAGATCGGTGGGGTATTGATCCAATCACGGGAAATTCTTCTTATCTTGGTTCTTATTGTAGTCAATGGATCTATTATGATAAGGGTGAAGAAAAAAGTCTTTACGTCAGTGGATCTGAGATACTTACAAATCGTAAATTCTTTGGTAATATGCTTAACTCTAAAGGAGCTGATAGGTTCTATGGATTTAATTTACAGCCACAGCCCTTCAAAGCGGCAGAAGAAAGACAAAACAGAGTAAAGACTTTAGAAGCAGCGGCTATAGATCATAGGCATTGGAACCTCTGTGCTAGTCACACCTTTAGTCATGAACCCGGTTTTTCCAGCACAGGGGGAAATTGGTTTTTGAACTATGGTCCGGACTATTTCTTGTATTATGATTTTCTTCAACATGATGAAATTAGCGTAACAGGCTCAGGTGGAATAGCAAACACAGGCGTCTTCCCAACCGATTATGACGAAGACTGCGTAGAAGGAGACGGAACTTGTAGTAAAAAAAGAAAAGGAACTTGTGATTCAAATCGTTCTGATTATTGTGACAGGCACGCTCCAGATTATTGCGATAAGTCAGTACCAGCAGCATGTGATACTGAAGTTGGAGAAGGATGTTGGAGGAAAGGGTTTGCTTCATCGGATGAATATTTTCCAGCCCATCTTGTCAAAAACAACGCTGATGGAAACCCACACACTCAACAAACTTGTAATAATGAAGTGGGAGGTGCTGGCTATTGGCAACGAAGGCTTGTTTGTCCAAATAAAGCAACTTGTGAAGGTAAGGTTGATAGAGAACAAAGTCCGGCAGCTACATGCGGAGGTGACTGGGTAGAAGAACTTGTATGTCTTAATAAAGAAGACTGTCTAGATGAAAATAAATGTGGGGCTGTTGGAGCCAAGTGGCTTCGAGGTGAAGAATGTTTAACTCAAGCAGACTGCGAAGATAAACAAAAATGTGGCGCCAATGGTGCAAAGTGGATACTTGGCGGTCCTTGCGATAACGAAGATGACTGTAAAGATCCTAATGAATGTAATGGAAAATGGACTGACCCTACTGCATGTGAAGATGAAACTACATGCATAGATCCAAAAGAATGTGACGGCATATGGACTCCTGCAAAGCCATGTCCTAGGCAAGGAGAATGTGAAAGAATTTCTATAATGGCTAGAAAATACGTAGATAGTCATGTT
>TARA_R110000851_G_scaffold158190_2_pt1 | contig 11551 bp, 10 predicted proteins | sample TARA_R110000851 | Tara Oceans TARA_R110000851 (sample SAMEA4397627) | marine metagenome | biome: Polar Biome; feature: [DCM] deep chlorophyll maximum layer (ENVO:01000326); material: water (ENVO:00002006), including particulate matter (ENVO:01000060) such as... | depth 17 m | reverse complement strand
AGACGTAACTCCTGTTGGTGTACAGATTTACTTGACCACATCACTGAGGTGAAGATTGCCGCCGAACAGTGTTTGAAGCCAGAGGATGCCAGGCTGAGTGTGGATGGAGACTTTTTAGGGCATAAGGTGGATGCCCTCTATGAGTTCGATACCGCATCATTGCTGGTTTATTTTGTCTATCGGGGGCGAAAATTTCCGCTGACAACCAAGCAGCTTAGGGACATGCGCGCAGGGGCCATATTGCTTGATTTGGAAGCATTGGCACAACTTTTTTATCACCTACCTATGGCGGAGGGCGGAAAATTGGGTACTGCCAAAGCCCAATTGCTTGGCTGGCTGCAAAGCGGCATTGAGGCCAAATTTTGGCTGTATCACCCCCGTGAAGATGAGCTGTTAGCGAGGAAAAATACAGCTATTGCGCAAAATCTTGACCTTATCAAGGCGGGTACCAGCAAGGCTCGAGGGAGGCCGACAATAGCGCCACATAAGCTGATAAAATGTCATTGCCTTGGCTGTGGTAAAACTTTCAATGGCATCAGGAACTACTCTAATCCATGCTCCAACTGCAATACTCACCTGTACGTGGTAAACCCATAAACATGATACCGCTGCAAAGCTGTGTTATCGACTGGATGTTTGATTCCGCGCCACTTGACCACTTGACCATTTGGCGCTGACGCCGTTGATCCGCAAACTCATTCGTCATATAGGCCTTGTTCCATAGGTACTTGACGGCTACAGCACATCTCATCTATCCCGAGTACCCAATAATTCCAACTCTCTTATTCAATCCAGGCACTCTAGGTATCCCAGGCACCCCTGGCACTCTAGGTATCCCAGGCACCCTAGGCACCCTAGGTGTCTCAAGTATCCCATAAGTTAAAGTGTTGTTGGCTGGTGGCCATTTATCAGTGGGATGGCATTCCACCAGCAAGCTCTGCCATATTTTGATAGTTCTGGTGAGAGCATAAGGTCGTGGCCAATTTCTCTTGAGTATATATGGGTGGAGTAAGTACACCTTATTGAACCTCTGGAGCAGCGTTTGACTGTTTTCAGGTGGCCCTTGGCTTCTATGGGGTACGGTTAATTCATAGGTCGTGTAAGTTAGTGCCTAACTTTGCAGCCACTGAGTTTTCAGGTTTAGGTTTGTGATAATTTTTAAAAACATAGCTTCAACTCTCTAATCTGTATCTATGGGATCCTAAAATCAAATTGCTGCCGCAATACCTACTAATACCTACCTCCATTCTGGAGCTATGGATGGACACACAGGACTAATACCCTCTGAGTGCATCCAAAGCATAGTGAGCAAAGCTACTCTGCGCGTTGGCATGGCTGTTGCGGTCAAAAGAGGGAAAGATTTTGCGTCTCGATAGCAGGCTTATCTGCCTGTGCAACTGCAATATAATCACGCTCGACGCAGTGCAGAAGGCTGTCAGTTCATCGGCGTTGGCATTGAAGCTGTAGGGAACTGCTCGAGTTTGACAAGCAGCGGCATGCGGCGCATTTCTCATTCGTGCTGGTGGTCAGAGTTACCCGTTCGGCAACCTCTGTTGCCGTTGGATAATAGGTGCCCGCCATATCGAGTGGGCGTTTATTGTGCTGGCTAAAGAGATATTTTTTGTTACTTGGTAGCGTCGTTATCCCGCCATTCAAACCAGCCCGGTCCTTGAACAGCAGCCTTTGGACCCAGGCACAGCGAGTCCTTGACTCGTCTGCGCTATGTATCGGCCAAGATAAACAGCCTGCCATACATGATCCCGTCGCCGTCGCATTCTTAGGTATCCCAGTTACTCTAGGTATCCTAGGCACCCTAGGCACCCCAGGTGTCTCAAGTCTCTCAAGTATCCCATAAGTTAAAGTGTGGTTGGCTGTTGGCAATCTGTCAGTGGGAAGACAGTCCACCAGCAAGAATGGTCGACTGCTGATGAAACAGGTTCACCAGCAATGCCTAAGCGAATCTGAATCAAGCTGCATTTTTCATGCTTTTTGCAAGCCTGGCCTTTTTCACTTTTATTTTCTTAGGGCATGCAGGCTTTGAAGGTGTTGCTTCTTTGTGCTTGATTTTACTCGGACCATAGTTTTTGGTCTGCTTAGGTTTATGATACTTGCTTCTGCCTTTCGCTAAGTAACTGATGCGGTAGATAATAGCCGCTAGCGTTGTTTCATCATTTCTATGGCAGTTATAAAAGCCATTTTCAACACGCCAATACGAGCCACCCATGTCTTGCCATACTGATTCGCATATGGCGGAAATATTTTGAGAATAATTAACGGCTTTACCATCGATGAACAGAACAAAATGATAGTGCTGTCCTTGAGCTGTTTCATGCTCTCTGGCCCAAAAATATGCTACATCTTTGAGTTTGTACTTGGCCTTAAGTCGTCTGGACACGCGTCTCATGAAGGTGGTGATACGTTTGTTGGTTTCAGTGAAAGTTGGTTGGCGTAAATCGAATCTGAACACGTGAAGCCGCGCATAGTGGCTGTGCATGTTGAACAGTTGTTGACACATAGACTTGAGCATCGGGGTGTAGCATCCTGACGGTTTGTTGTTTATTTCCCAAAAGTGATTGGCGAACTCGTAGTGTGATGACTTCGTTAAGTACATACTCATTTTGTTCCCTCTTTGATATTAGATCACAGTACTAAACAGCGGCTAGATAATATCAATATCCCCCTGCGATCCGGGTGTAGTCAGATCGCTCTAGATCTTGGCACATCTGGTCTGTATTCGTTTCAATACGACTAATCAAGGGGTGATAAAGTAGCAATTTCTGTCCGATTTAGTTCAAAATCGTCGGCTAAAGGCTGTTAGCATCCGGTTGTTGGTTAGAAAATGTGATTTGTTGAGCGAGATAATATGGTTGGAGGTTGGCTCTTGAGTTGCCACAAGAGCCAACATCGACTTTTGAACTAGGCGTCACGGGCGGCTATGCGCTCGCTGATCCAATCTTGAACTTCTTGCTCGACCCAGCCAACAGCCCTGTCCCCAAGAGACACTGGCTTTGGGAACTGCTGCTTGGCGATGTAGTCGTAGACAGTGGAACGTGCCAAGCCAGTGATTTGCATCACCTGCTTCAATCTCAAAATCTTCATGGAATACCCCGTTTCTTAGTGGTGTTTACTAGACGGGGCAATAATGGCATGAGGACAAGCCATAATTCTGGAAGCAAAAATTTAGTACCCGGTAGTAAATTTACTCCGGTTCTTTTAATGCCCCACGAAGATAATCCTCTATAGTGCTATTCGCTGCTGGAGGTTCGCCAGTGTCAGGCCATTTCAGCAGCGCTTTTTCGTTTATTAAGGTTACCCATTTGGGTATCGTTGTGCACTGGTCAGGGTACTTATGCAAGGTGAACAGCGCAAATTGATAAATTTCTTCGCGATTTGATTGGTATCTTACCCTGTTGCCATGCGCGGCTTTAATTGTGGTTGCTGACTTCTGGGTATCGCTAGTTTTGGTATCACGGTACTTATCTGGTAGTGAGTCCTTTGGTATTAAGGCTATCAGTTCGTCCAGTTCGGACTTAAATAAGCCCAGAATTTGGTTGTTGGGGCATATTCTCTTTGCAAAATCAGGCTCGCTCTGCTGAAAAAACCAACGTGCAATGCTCTCTCTCGATGCTTGCGCGTCAGATACACCCATTATTGGGGTTAGAACGATATCTAGAACGCTTTTTTCGGGTGAATTGACTGCTATTTCAAATTCATTGATTAGCCCGTCGTACATCCTTCGTAACACAGCCTTTTCACTCTTAGCATCATTTACTGAGTGTGTGCGCACGCCAACTGCTATGGCAACGGCCTCTTCTGCGGTAAGTGCAGTTCTAAATTGATATGCTTTCATGCTGCTCCTTGTTTAATGTGAAATAACTCTTAGGCGATTAATCTTATTGGATAAGCTGAGGTTGCCTGCTGAGGCATCGATTATATATTGGCTCCACCAAGCCATTAAGGCGCGGCGTCGTTCTAGGTAGATGCTGCGGTTGTAGGCGCTGCGTACCTGGTTCTTGTCTGTGTGAGCCAAGGCTGCTTCAATCACGTCAGCATCGAAGCCATGTTCATTGAGCGTGGTACTGGCCAATGATCTGAAACCATGGGCTGTGGTCCTGCCCTTTAGTCCCATGCGCTTCAGTGCCGCGTTGGCTGTCTGCACATTGCAATGGGTTTTGGGATCTCGTTCGGCGGGGAAAATATACTCGCGGTGGCCTGTCAGAGGCTTGATAGCCTCAAGCAAGACCAGGGTTTGTTCTGTCAGTGGGATAACATGGTCCCGGCGCATCTTCATCCGCGCTGCGGGTATCACCCATAATTTGTCATCAAAGTTGATTTCATCCCAGCGAGCCGCAGCGGCTTCATTAGGCCTTGTCATGGTATGCAGCTGCCATTCGAGCAGGAAGCGAGTCACTTTCTTAATGCTGGCATTGGCGATGGTCTGCATCAGTTCCGGTAATTCATCTGGTGGCATGGCGGCGAGGTGTTCTTTGCGCGGCTTTTTGAACACCGCCTTGATACCAGCGAGCGGATTGGTGTGGATTAGGCCGGTATTGACGGCGTAGATCATGACCTCGTTAATCCGCTGACTCAAGCGTTTGACGGTTTCCAGATTGCCCTTGGCTTCAACGGGCCTTAGTGTGGCAATCACCATGGGAGAGGTGAGTTGGCTGATAGGTACTTTGCCCAGCTCGGGCAGCAAATGCTGCTTGATGGAACGCCAGGTCGATGCAGCATGAGCTTCGGTGATGGATTCTTTCTTGCGCTCGAACCACTCGCTGGCGATGTTTTTGAAGGTGTGCTCGACAATCGCGGCCTTGACAGCGATTTGCTCATCGCGGTGTGTCTTTGGATCGATCCTTTGTGCTATTAGTGTCCTGGCATCTTGCGCCAGCTTGCGTGCCTGTGCCAGTGAGATGTCTGGATAATTGCCGATACTGAGATTTTGGCGTTTCTTGGTGATGGGATGGGTATAGTTGAGTAGCCACAATCTTGAACCATTGGGCTTCACTCTGAGTTGTAAGCCGCTGCCATCGGCAAGGTTATATTCCTTATCTTTTGGCTTCGTAGTTTTGAGTTCAGTATCAGTTAAAGGCTTAGTAAGTCTTGCCATAACAACACCTTAGAATAATAATTGTGTTGATGTAATGGTGTTACTAATGCAGCAAGTATCATAATATTATGATTTTACTTAGAAAACACCGATTTTAGTAACACCAGAAATAGCTACTATGCCTTGGTGTTACTACTGATGTTACTAAAACTTGTGGTTGTTAACAAACGTTATCGTACATAAATAGAGCTAAACTTAACGCAAGTCATTGATTTTAGTGATTTACAGACAGAAAAAAAGACGTCCTAAGACGTCTTCGTTCCTTTAATTGGTGGAGGCGGCGGGACTTGAACCCGAGTCCATAAAAAATCCCCGTTGATAGCGATATCAACGGGGATTTTCATTCATCTTACCAAGCCTAACAAATGGTCACTAACGCGACGGGCTTAAGTATGATTAGCTTTGTTTTTTAACAAACTTTGATTTCAGCATCATTTGGCCATTGCCATCGACTTTACAATCGATGTCGTGGTCGCCGTCGACAAGGTGGTTAATCACGGCTTTGGTGCCGACTTTAAGCACTAGCGATGAGCCTTTGACTTTAAGATCTTTGATTAAGGTGACTTTGTCGCCTTCTGCTAATAAGTTGCCGTTGGCATCTTTTAAAATGATAGCGTCTGGATCAACCACTTCTTCATTTGGGTTCCATTCATTGGCGCATTCTGGGCAAATTAATAATGTACCGTCTGAATAAGCGTACGGAGACTCACATTTTGGGCATGGCGGGATTACATCACTCATATCTTTACTCTCTGTGCTCTTTACATTAATCGAACAGGTTAATAGCGCTAAGGCGCTGTTCGAATGAATTTTTCGACTGGCCGTAGATAGTAAAATGACTATCTCGCCGAATATTGTAATGGCATTATAATGCTATTATCACAAGTTGACTACCCTAGGCAGTGCCGCAACCGAATTAACTTAACGATAGTGTAGACCACGTTAGCTTTTCACTTGTGGATTGGGACGACTTTGGCTATCACCAAAACTCACATCGTGCTTTTGCAGATATTCACGAATAAGCTGACGAGTGACTTGTGATGGCGTGAGATCTTGAGCGGCACACAGCTGCTCAAATGCCTGCTTTTTTAACGGGTCCATTAATACGGTAAAACGTGCAGTTTTATTTTCCACTGTGGGCGAGCCTTTAATGACAACATGATAATTTGATTGTAATGCAGTGTGTTGATAAAGACCATATTCTGTATTGGTTATTTACGCTGAAATTCATTCGAGCTCAGGCGACATTAGCTTGATTCTACCTAAATAAGCCTTAACTCGAATGTTTATGGTTTAAGCAATACTCGCTATACGCGGTAACAATTTATTAAAGCACGGTCTGGATGATACATCATCTAGCAGGCAATCTTGCACTACCTGGCGCAACATCGTGGCTTGTGATGTATCTGGGTTATCGATGAGGTTTAGCATATCATCGACCAAATAACCAAACGCCCTAACCTCAATCGCTTGGATTAACTGCCGCCGCTGTGGGGTAAATTGTTTTAAATTTGATGCCGCGCCAAAATCGCCAAACAAAACATAATCTTCTCGGTTTATCATGATGTTGTGGGCATAAAGATCACCATGGCTAATGCCATTTTGATGTAAATGAGCCAAAATATCAGCCATTTGGCTAGCAATATAAGTAATGCGCTGCCAAGTAAATACCGTTTGCGGCTCAAAAGTGTCGCGGCTACAGGTTTGCAACGACGGTGGTAAACCTAAATTGCCGAAGCTTGGCGGAATAAGTTGCATCACTAAGCCCAGTTGATCGGGCTGATTAATTTGTGCCACCACATTAATTAAATTAGGGTGTTCACCCGCGGTTAAGCAGCAATCAAGCTCATCTGCTGGGTAACCGTCACTGGTGATCATACCTTTAAACAGCTTAATGGCGATATCTGCATCGCTACTAAAGTGGCTAATATTTGAGTTTCCTGCATGGTGACCTGCTTGATAAATTAGCCCAGATGCCCCCTGACCGAGCAACTGACCTAAGCTAAATTGGCGTAATGGCACGGTGGGAACTCGAGTATTGTCGCAATGTTCAACATGACTAAATGCATTACCCGCAAAAGCCAGCCAGGCTAAGTTAGGTAATTGAAATAACCACTCAGGTAAATCGGTAAGCTGGTTTGCAGATAAACGAATAAGTGCCAATTGATGGCAATTTGCCATGCTAGCGGGTAGCGAGGTGAGCCTATTACCTGCTAATGCCAGCTTTTCGAGGCGATAACATTGACCTAAACTGTCAGGCAACTGCTCTATCTGGTTGTCGGTTAAGATTAACCAGCGGGTTTGTTTTGGAATGGCACTGTCTGGCACGCTGCGGATTTGATTGGCTTTAAAACCTATCATCTCTAAATTAGGACATTGACCTAATACTGCTGGCAGATGATCAAATAGGTTATTAGACAAAAATAGGATTTTAAGTTGATGCAAGTCGGCAAAGTTAGCCGGCAATGACGACAATTGGTTGTTGCTAAGATCAAGTACTTCTAAGGTATCGGCTAGCTCAAACAAGTTAACCGGAAACTCAGTGAGTTGTGCTGCGATATTGACCCGTTGATAACCCAGTAACAAACCATCATTTAATTGTTGCAGTGTTTGCATCATGCATCTCTTTGCCGAAAATTGCCGACATAGTAATAGACAGCACTCACTGAGACAAATTTCTGACAAAAAAAAAGACCACAGCAAAAGCAGTGGCCAAGACGGAAACTAAAAAACACAAATTGGGGTTGATAATTTTAGCGCCACTTCTCACACATAAAATAGCTGTTAGAAGTGGATTCCTACAAAATACGTTTAACTAACCTCTACTGAAGTTAATAACGCAATAAACAACAAACAACAAACAAAAACAAGGTTAAATCAATTCAGCTAACATAGCGCCGTCGTAGCTGACTAATTCAACGCCATCACGTATTTTTGCTACGTAATCAGGATTGGCAATAAATGGACGACCAATAGCCAGTAAATCAAACTTGTTCTCGCTAATCGCTGTGCTACCCGTTTCAGCGGTGTAGCTGCCCACACCCACTAACGTACCGGTATAAACACTGCGCATATAAGCCGATATACTGCCACCTAAGTAATCAAACTGCATTGAGTCGTCAAATATACCACCATGTAAAAAGGCTAAATTCCGTTTCGCCAACTCAGGTAATAAATAGTCAAAAACATCACGGTCGCGAGGATCTGCTGCCATATTGAAATAGGCGCCAGGAGAGACTCGAAGAGCGGTGCGATCTGCGCCAATTCTGGCAACCACAGCATCAACCACTTCTAAGGCAAAGCGAGACATGTTTTCTGGTGTTTGACCGTATTCGTCTACACGACGGTTGTTATCATAGTGTAAGAATTGGTCAATTAAATAGCCATTTGCACCATGAATTTCGACACCATCAAAGCCAGCATCAATCGCGTTTGCAGCGGCTTGGGAATAATCAGCTACTAATTGCTTAATATCGTCTACCGTGGCGGCCTTTGGGGTTTGATAAACCAATTCGCGCATTCTAGGCACAGTGCCTTCCACGACTTGTGCTGAAGAAGATAATACATCGCCACCACCAAAAAAGTGCGGGTGTGCAACACGGCCGGTATGCCAAAGCTGAGCAAAGATTTTACCGTTATTTTTGTGTACGGCATCGGTAACGATACGCCAGCCATCAATTTGAGCTGGGGTAAATAAACCTGGGGTATTTGGGTAGCCCTGGCCATCTGGACGAATAATTGTCGCTTCGCTGATAATAAGACCCGCTTCAGCTCGGCGTGCATAATAATCGGCAATCATCTGTGTCGGCACAAGGTCATCATCTGCCATACAACGCGTTAATGGTGCCATTAAAATCTTGTTTGATAATGTTAGGGTGTCGTTAAGTTTGTAAGGGGTAAATAAACTCGCCGTCATGTGATAATCTCCTTTCTTGAATATGCGTTCAAGATTAATCTTATTTGAATGCACATTCAAGTAGTTTTTGAATAGTCGAGCTATTTTAGTTAGACTAAACCGAAATGAGTTATCACGCTTTGTTGTTACCAGAAGTGACAGAATATGAGACATGCTGAATTTGATAGAGAAAAAGTATTAAGAGCAGCCATGAGTGCTTTTACGGTGAACGGTTATGCCAAAACCAGCATGCAGGATCTTACCAAAGCCACGGGCTTACATCCTGGGTCGATTTATTGTGCGTTTGACAATAAAAAAGGCTTACTGCTTGCAGCCATAGGTCAATATCAACAAGACAGAGGCCAGCAATTTCAGCAACTGTTTACTGATGAAAACTCGATAATAGACAACTTACGTCGATACTTGGATAGCATTTTACAGGAATGCTTAAGTTGCGATGCTAGCCAATCATGTTTATTAACTAAAACACTCAGTGAAATGGGCGAGCAAGATGACGATATTCGCCAAATGTCGGCCCAATGTTTAGCCACTTGGCATGGCTCATTAGTGCAAGTATTCGAACAAGTAAAAGCAAAAAAATTAATTCCTGCCGACAGCGACTGTGAGTTTTTAGCCCAATATATGATGATGGGAATATATGGGATGCGCACCATCGCTCATACCAATCCTAGCAAAACGCTATTGCAGGCGTTAGCAGATAAACTGCTCGATGATTTACTACGATGTGATTAGCATTATTATTTCATGCTAAACAACATAAAACGTGCATAAAAAACACCAAAAAAGCATAAAAAAAGACACACTCGGTGTCTTCTTAGTTATGTTAGCTTGATGACTACTATCTTTAGCTCACGACACGTTGTGAAAAAACACGTTCACCCAATGAGTTAAGTATTTTGCACTCGCCTTCTAATACCGCAATAATCGATTTACCTCGGCGAAACGACTCAGGGATAATCACGCGTCCACTGTGACTGACTTGCAGATTGGTCATCACAGCATTATGCATTTCTAAGCCAACAGGGGCTTCGTAATACAAAATAGTCACTGTCGGATTTGAAGTTTGACCTTCGGCAGATACAGATTTCATATTCGGACTCTCATTTCAACATACTAGTTCAGTGTAGAAATGATATTGATAATGTCACTTATCAACACATCTCAGAGTAAAATGGATGAACAAATAGACTCTTTGTATTGAATTCATCCTGGGAGAGAAGTCCTTTCTCTTTATTTTTATATTTTGTCTTTAAACAAGCCTTTACAATTAAATTGTCTTTTCGATTTATTATCGATAGCCAGTGCTTAAAACATGAACGTAACACATTTGATGTGTAGATATGAATAGTGATGGCCCAAAAGTATGACGTGACAGATCTAAATTCTATAATACCTATCGGGTTATCAAGCCTATTTATGTGAAATTTAGAACCAGCACCTAAACAGCACAACTTATTCCTGCTAGAATCGGTGACAATTTTTAGCTTAAACATTTAATAAAACGAGATTAAGATGGGCAGAGCATATCAAAATAAAAAAGAGGACATGGCGAAAACCGCTGGCCAAAAGACACGTATTTACTCACGTTATGGTAAAGAGATTTATATTTGCGCTAAAGGTGGCGTTGACCCAGAGGGCAATTTAGCCCTACGTAGCTTGATTGCCCGCGCGAAGAAAGATCAAGTTCCGGCACACGTTATTGAACGTGCCATTGAAAAAGCACGTGGTGGTGGTGGTGAAGATTATGATACCGCCCGCTATGAAGGTTTTGGTCCTGGCGGATGTATGGTTATTGTTGACTGTTTAACTGACAACAGTAACCGCACCTTTACTCAAGTTCGCCAAGCGTTTGTTAAAAATGATGCCAAGCTGGGTGGCCCTGGTACTGTTGGCCATATGTTCGAACATCAAGCAGTATTTGTATTTGATGGTGATGACGATGAAGCCATTTTAGAACTGCTTATGATGGCTGACGTCGACGTTGCCGATGTAGAACTAGAAGATGGCATCATCAGCGTATTTGCGCCAGTATCAGAGTTTAATAATGCCCGCACTGTGTTAATTGAAGCCTTTCCTGAGATTGACTTTAAGGTAGAAAATTTAGCCTTTGTGCCACAAACCATGACTGAACTGACTGGTGAAGATATTGAAAGTTTTGATAAGTTCTTAGCGGCTCTTGATGATTGTGATGACGTGCAACACGTGTATCACAATGCTGAGATTGATGAAGAATAAATCAAACTAGAACGAGAGACTATAAAAGCCTAGGAACTAGATCGCTTCGCTGCTAGATGCTATAAAATCTAAAGCATAGAGCCTAGTACGCTAGGCGGCTAGATCCTATAACAGAGATGACAAGCGCTGACAGTCGATGGCAAGCCAAGAGCCTAGAACGCTGCTAGTACGCTACGCGGCTAGAGACTATAAAATCTTGGTAGCTAGCGATAACGAGCGATGACATCCGATAACAAGCCAAGTGCTAGACCGTTCTATCCGTGAGCGTAGCGTTCGCTTGTTATCGTTTC
>TARA_R110000851_G_scaffold189226_3_pt1 | contig 11568 bp, 16 predicted proteins | sample TARA_R110000851 | Tara Oceans TARA_R110000851 (sample SAMEA4397627) | marine metagenome | biome: Polar Biome; feature: [DCM] deep chlorophyll maximum layer (ENVO:01000326); material: water (ENVO:00002006), including particulate matter (ENVO:01000060) such as... | depth 17 m | reverse complement strand
TGCTTCGTATAACTTCGTTGTAAACACGAACGGGGACACTGGGATCGGGACGAGTGTTCCTGGTACGAAGTTGGAGGTTCATGGAGGTACCATAATAAACTCCGATGCTGTCAGTCGAAAGACCTATAGTAGAACAGGAACTATTGCAAATGGAACTACAGCCGCGAATGCTGAGATTTCAATTGGATTCGCCCCCGAAATATTTTCAGCTAAAATCACAGCTCATGTAGTCGAATCACCTCAGGAAATGAGTACAATGACAATAGACGTAGGTGGTGGTCATAGAACTGGTAGTGTAGGTTTATCTATAATCGAAGGACCAATTAATATTTTTGGTCATACGAACGATAATCCGTGGGATGCCACTACTATAACATCAGACGTTAGAACAGTTAAATTTAGACCGACAAAAACATTTAATGTAGAGGGTATGTATAACATCTTTGTAGAATATATCAGTTCAGCAGCTATTAGTGGATGTTCAAATATAGCAATAGGATCAAGTAGAGAAGAATATTCATATTAAACAGGCCCAAATCAATCTAAATCTAATTTTATATTTAAATGTGTTGAAGTATTTCACATTTAAATATAATTAATTATTAGCAAGACACATGTCTACAACAATCATTCAATCATTTGGAGGAAATGTTGGTATAGGAACTGATAGTGTCGGTGATAGTATATTAAACGTAAATAAGACCTTATCAAATGTAGGAGCTTTAACCATCACTTCGTTAACTGTAGCCGGTGTCAGCAACTCTGATGTACCCGCAGGTTTAATCATCATGTGGTATGACAAAAATAATATACCTACAGGGTGGCTTTTATGTAATGGAAGTAACGGTACACCGGATTTAAACGGAAAATTCCCTCGAGGAACTTCATCTACACAGGCAGTCGGAGCTACACAAAGTACCGAAAATTTAACCTTTGGTGCCATCGGTACCGATTTTCCAAATCACAATCACAATGTAGCTCCCACAGCGACCGAGAATCATCTGCATGGCACAGTGTCCCAAGGAAATCATCAGCATAACACGAATACTAGTACACCACATCAACATAACCTGAACGCGTCTGGACATAATCACAACACTGCTGGTGCGAATCATATTCACAATACGGACTCGAAGGGTCATACTCATGATCAGAGCATTAATGATACCCGATGGGCCGCCTTTACAGGTGCTTCTGGTGCGTACTCGGTTGAGAGTATATGGGCATCATGGCCGGCCCATCGGAATGTCCTTGCGAATGGTGGTGATAATCGAAATACAAATGCTAATAATAACCATAATCATAATACTAATAGTAGTCATCCACATCAACATAATTTTCAACTCAGTAATAATACCCATGCCCATACTTTAGGTGGGGGTGGGGCACATCAACATTCATGTCAAAGCCCTCTACTGATAAACTCTCAATCAAACGCTGGTGCACAACATGAACATACATGTGATAGCCAATACGGGGCACATCAACATAGTGTAGGGCTACAGAGTAATACCCCAGCAGGGAATAGCTTTCCAACTGTACCAAAACATAGACGTATATGTTTCATAATGAAAGGTCCAGCTTCGTAAATTGTACATTTTTTTATTATCAATTAAGTATAGATATGTCAGCAGTGACTAACGTAAGAAGTTTCGGTGGAAGTGTTGCGATTGGTACGAAAGATGTTCAGGGAAAAACATTACGTGTAGACGGAAAAGTCACAACTAAAAAAATCAAAGCATCTTCTCTAACCGTTGGTACTATGACAAATCCACATATACCAATTGGTGCAATAATGATATGGAGCGGTGCAACAACGGCTATTCCAAATCACTGGAAATTGTGTAATGGTACTGCTTATACTCGAACGGATGGTAATGGTACTATAACCTCACCGGATCTAAGAGATTTATTTGTACAGGGGGGGAATGCCAGTAGCCCAGTTACCGCAGATTCACAACACAATCATGTGCTAACAAGTGCAAATATTCCCAGCCACACTCACACTGTGACCGATAATAATGCGACTGATACTCATCAGCACAGTATTCCCGATTATTCCGGTAGCGTCCATACACATGGTGTTAATGATAAGCAATCTACTAATCATACTCACCAAGGAACTAGTACCAACGGACCACATCAACACAGCACACCAGCACATACTCATGGTCACGGCATGAATAGTATCGGTAGTCACTCTCATCGGTGTGATCTAGTTGATACTCGGGAGGGTCGGGTGCGGAATGGTTTTAATCCCGATTATAATTACAACTCAACAGCTGGATCAAACACAAAAACCTCTGGTGTTAAGGCTTATAATAGCTCAAGGGAACCCAGGGTTGATACTGCTGGGAGTCACCAACATAATATAAGTCAAACTGGGGCGCACAACCATGGCACAGTAAACAATGGTGGGGGACATCAACATGGTACCACTGCGGTCCACCAGCACAACCATGATGTGAACACTGTAAATAATGCAAGTCATTCCCATAGTCTTCAAACGATAGCTGGGCATAACCATCAGGGGTTCCAGGTGGGAGTGGGTTCAGGTATGTCCGCGACTGCGACCGCAGTTTCGAAGTTAATTTCATATTACGTTCTCGCGTATGTGATTAAAATATAAAAATATAGTGTATTTTTAATGGTATCAACTACCATAACTGTGATAGATGGCAATGTTGGTATCGGAACAAATGATCCAGCTAGTACCTTTGGGTTAGATGTACATGGTGATACACTTTTTGGTGAATTGATATGTGACGAATTTGGGGGTGATGATATCGGGAGTAACGCATTTGTTCCACGTGGTATGATAGCTATTTGGCATGGGACATTTGCTAGTATACCTACAGGGTGGGCGTTATGCGATGGAACTAATGGAACTCCAAATTTAACAGAAAAATATATTTTAGGTTCAGGATCTACATATAACGTTGGTCAAGCGCGGAATGCGAATAATATGCAGTACGGCCCAGCCAATATACCAACACACCAACACACCGCCGGCTCCAGTCCATCTGGTGGACACGGACATGGCACATCACAAGATTATGCCCATAGACATAAATTTGAAGGGAATGCTCCCCACAGCCACCAGACCCAGTATGATAATGGATCGCAACACAATCACAATTCTTCATATGTAGGCAATCACCAACATGGCGCAGTGAATAATAGCGGGTCGCATGAACATCGACTAGCTATCGCTGACACTAGATGGGTCGGAAACCAGTTCAATCAAGCAGGTGGATCGTGGGCTTCAGCAACAAACGTATCCGATAATAATGCAAACGCAGTAAGAAATGTAAATTCTGTAAATCACCAACACACATCACAAGGGAATTCACCTCACAGTCATGCTCTATCCACTAGCAATCATCAACACACAGCGACGACGGCGGAGAACCATAACCACACAGCTCAGGGTGCTGGAGGACATCAGCATGGAACTATTGGGAATGTAGGTCATCAACACAATTTACAAGCCTCGACTTTAGGTAGTGGTACGACGAGCTTTAATAAAGTTATACAATATCCGAATCGTAGAGTGTTCTTCATAATGAAATTATAATTATGTATTATACAAGTATATGGGATATATTAGTTTACAAGACGAGATAACCCGAAGACTTCCCAGTATTCTTATTGACACAGAAAGTGAATTTTATCATCTATGCTTATATAGAACTTTAACAATTACCAGTGGGCACCCAGAAAAACCATCTGAAGACGACTGGAATTATCTTATTAATGAAATAATTGAGAAAGAACCATTGTATAAAACAAGAATATTACGCGATCATAGAGTGAGTAAGTTATATATGACCGACTTCATGTTTATTAGTGATTATCCTCATAAGTCTGAGGAATCGAAGCAAGCATGGTTAGACTACCGCCAACAACTAAGAGATATGACAATTACTCACCCACCAGAAACGTTTAATTTAGATTTAAATACACTTGAGCCTATTGTAACGTGGCCAGTTGAACCCCATCCACTGTGATAGAATTCATTTTTGTACTCGATCCACTCCCAGTACACAAATAAATGTGGTTAAAAATAAACTCTCTATATAATATAAAATGTCTGGTGGTATCGCCCAACTCGTCGCCGTCGGTGCTCAGGATGTGCACCTAGTCGGTCAACCCGAAGTCAGTTTTTTCCGTTCTACTTACAAGCGCCATACAAACTTTTCTCAAACTGTCGAGCGTCAAGTCCTTCAGGGTAACGTATCTAATGAGGGTATGTCGACCGTTCGTTTAGAAAGAAAGGGTGACCTTCTTAATTACATTTACTTGAATCCAATTGATTCTGGTGCCACCCCTAAATCCAACACGAGCATTCTCAACTGGACCACTGTTATCGATAAGGTTGAACTCCTTATTGGTGGTCAGGTAATCGATGAACAGGATTCACTTTTCACTCAAACTATTGCTCCTAAAATACTCAGCACTACGTACGGGAAGTCTAAGTCAGCTGGTATATATCACGACGGTATGACTACCGGTAGTGGTTTCTACCCTCTCCGTTTCTTTTTCTGTGAGAACTGGCAATCTGCCTTACCCCTCATTAGTCTCCAATATCATGATGTGGAGCTCCGCATCACATGGGGCGCTCAAGCGGCTGCCAGTAAATGGGAAGTCTACGCTAACTACGTGTTTCTCGATACCGATGAAAGAGAAGTGTTTGCTTCTAAACCCCAAAACATGTTAATCACACAGGTTCAAAAAGCTCCCAAATCTTCTGTGAAATCCCAAGAGCTTAATCTCAACCACCCCGTTAAGTATTTAGTAACTGGTCGTCGTGGTAGTAACTTACCTATCGCTCACGAAGAGAATAAGGTTAAATTGCAAATAAACGGTACAGACGTTGCTGATTTCAAATTTGTTCACCCCAACTTCACGACTGTGTCCACGTACTATCATTCTTCCTTCGCTGACAACACCAACAATCAACGTCTTTTCGTTTACCCCTTTTGCCTTGATACAGGTAAGCTTCAGCCAACAGGTAGTTTGAATTTCTCTCGTCTCGATTCCGCTCGTCTCATATCCGATAAGCAAAATAACGACGATGACATTTATGCCGTCAACTATAACGTTCTCCGCATTGAAAATGGGATGGGTGGACTTTTATATTCTAACTAATTAATAACTATGCTTTGGAAGATTGTCTTCCTCCTCGCCATCGTTTTTGTATTGACATATGATCCTAAATCCAGGACACTTGAAAATATGATTGTTCGGAATACACCAACAATACAAAAATCATGTGAAAGCACTCATTATCAGGCGATCCAATTTGGGGAATCTCCATATGAGTGTCCAACATCAGGTAAAACTATGATGGAAGATATAGCTTAAAAAAAACAAGATAATTACTACTATATGATTGCCATGGAGCGTGAGAATATTCTAATGATTGCCACAATTGTTTGTATTGTGGGTGTTCTATTTCTATTCAAGGAAATGAATAAAGCTAAAAATGATGTCGAGAAGCTGAAAGAGTTTTCAGCGCACTTAATTCACCAGGTGACAACGACAACCCCTGAACCTACTCCAACTAAACGCGAAGAAATTGAAGAAGTTGAGACTGAAGAAAAGGAGGAGAAATAATCATGTCACTCTATTATAACTTGCGAATACGCAATGATAAAATACAAGGCGATCGCTATACCAGTAAGCTTTATTGATGGAAACCCTAAATTCTTAACGGTTAGGGATAAAAGATTCAAGGATTGGATTTTTGTAACAGGTGGATGTAGACGAAGAGAGATATATAACCCATTAAGATGTGCCCTTAGAGAATTGGAAGAAGAAACCCGTGGTACAGTCGTATTGAAAAATGGTGAGTATACCCATTTCAAATTTATGTCCAAAGAAAGTCCAACAATAGATCTAGAATATAATGTTTATGTTTTTTTTGTTGATTATTCGAAAAGTGAACAGAATGCCCTTATACATAAATTTAACGAAGAAAAGGAACGAACGATACTAAAAAAAATACAAAAAAAACCTTATAAAAAAACATTTGATGAAAATGATTTTATGAGTTTTGATACTTTACCTGAATTTAATACTAGAAAACGATGGAATTTGATAATTGAAAATGTAGTGAAGAATCCAGAATTCTACGCATGTGTGACTTCTCTCAATAGAAAAACATTTTCTATTAAATAGAATGAAGTCAAAGGCGTATATTTTAATGCAAATATCTGAACTTCTTGGAAAGAATCGGGGATTGTGTGAAGAAGAAATAAACGAATGGGTTGTAGAAAATACAAAAATGACAGTGTATGAATTATTAGTTATAAAAAAAGAATTATCAGAGACTAAACAATATACAGATGTTTCTTGTATGAAAAGGTTTAGAGAAGATGATACTGTATAAGGTATGTTCAAGAGTTGGTGTTCAACTCAAAATTTTAATAATAGAACCAATCTATCGCATGTGCTCTTGGACGGTGGGGTCCTTTCCGTGCCTTTCGATAAATTGAACGACTTTTATGAGAAGTATATAGAAGCTGTCAAATGTGGGGAGAAATTATTTGTCGTTGAACAGAAGACTCCAACATATAATTTCTTCGTTGACATAGATTATAAACATGAGAGAGCCCTTACACTTGATGAAATTAAAAGTATATGCAAAATTATTTGTGATAAGGTCAAACGACACGGGGGTAAAGATTGTTTAATTTCTGTAGCACCTCCGAAAAATAGTGGGGGTTTGATAAAAACCGGTGTACATTTAAACTGGTCAGGGTTTGTAGTGAATCAAACTTCAGCTCTCGCACTTCGTGAACATATTTTGATTGCTTTGACATATAGTAAATCAAATGTCGATTGGAATAATGTAATAGACTCTTCGGTTTATGGATGTAACGCGAGGAAAACACAGGGGAGTGGTCTTAGAATGCCATGGTCGTATAAGAAGGAAAAGCATGATGCATGTAAGGGCCTTGGGTGCCCCGAATGTGGTGGTAAAAAAATTGACCAAGTTGCTTATCTTCCATTGTTTATGTATACACATGGTCCACTGAGTGCTCTTATTAACATCGAACAAACACCAAATATAAATTTTTTGAAGATGTCATCTATTAGAACTGATGCTACTGAATATATAACCATTACATCTCCCTCATTTAATCAAAAAGAAGGTTCATTCAGTAATGAACAGACAAAAGATGAATTATATGATGAATCGATTAGGAGTGACATTCAGGGTTTTATTAGAAAAAATGTAGAAGGTCAGAAAGATTCATTTATTACAAAGATATTCAAGCATACGGATTCTTATTTAATTTCGACAACCTCTAAATACTGTGAAAATATTAAACGTTCACATAACTCAAATCATATATGGTTTTATATAAGTGGAAAAGTCATAGCACAGAAATGTTTTTGTCGATGTGAAACATTACATGGTAGGCATGATGGTTTTTGTAAGGACTTTTATGGTCGTAAACATGAACTTCCACTTCCAATTGTATCTAAATTATATCCAAATCTAGAAGATATAAAAAAATGCCCAATAATTAAAAAAAGTGTTAAAAAAGTATCTATAGATTTTTCACTTGCTAAGAGTCAATTGGAGAATTATATTAATAAATTTATGTCAGATTCTAAAGATGTTAAGATTGTTGATTTATCAAAGAAGGGGAATATATACACAATCGTAACAACTTCAAATTATTGTGATACGATTAAAGGTATTCACGAAGATTCGCATATGTTATATCAGGTGAATAAAGGTGAAATATACCAAAAGTGTTTAAAATGTAAAAAAAATGCACCAAGAAAATACAGATTAACATCAACTATATCAAAAATCATATTTCCTAATTAGAAACACATTTTACTATAAAACAATACTTAAAACAAAGGTCTTTAATTATAGTAAAATGGGTACAACAAGATCTGGTAGAAATGTAAAAAAACCAATTTTATTTGTGCCAACTGAAAACATAGTCGAAGATGATTATTGTACAGACGACTATGACACGGAAATAGATTCCATCGCTGTAACAGATGACTCGTGTAGTGAGGAATCGGGGGATGAAGATGAAGACGAAGATGAAGATGAAGAGTGTGATGAAAATGGAAACCTTATAGATTTTGTTGTAGATGACGATGAAGTTACAGATAGTGAAGAGGAATGTGAATAAGAATGTACTTAAAAAAAATATAAGTTATATAAAAAATGGAGACTGATATAGGAAATCCAATTGAGTATACTCCATCTAATAATGACGTTATTGAAGATAGTACTCATATTAACGATGAAAGTCTTCAAGAGCCTTATTATCAACCCCATCCATCTGAAATGATGTATCAACCACCACCTAATTTTGGTTCTCAAAACGAAAAAAATGACTTTTTTTCAAAGGTTGACAAGTCTACGTGGATTATCGCATTCGCTGTTTTCCTATTAGGATTTTTCATGGGGAAAACCATGCAACCAGTGATCCTCAGGTATAATTGAATACCCATTAAATGTACCTATATCCCCATATAGATGTTTACTCATTTTAGTATCACCCCTATCCGTGTCGAGTCTGGAAGGGTATAATGGTATTATAAATGGGTCGTATGTATCTTCTATGAACCCATCTGTAGTAGATGGTTGTTCTATTTGTTTATTATCTTGCTCAGTTTTGTTTTTTAAGTTTATACGTGGCTCAAAAAACAAAATGAAAAATATACTCGTCAATATGATTGTAAATATAATTTTTAACATCTCGTTTTATATTTAACAAAGATTTTTTTTAATTATTTCGCCTCTTCCTCGGTAGATTCTTCGATTGTGTTATTCATTTCCGCTTCGCGTTTCTTGCGTCGTTCTTCAATCTCAATCGCGACAATCTCGTCAGCCTCTTTTACGAGGTCTTCCATCTGAGCATCGGGTTTTTCAATCTTAAGACGTTCAATTACTTCAGCTGGGTGTGAAATGGGATTCTCGTCGGGTTTTGTATAAAATTTCGAGTTTTCATCACCGGGCTTTAAGAAACTTTTGCTCTCCGACATGTCGCGTTTACGATCATTAAACATACGGGTTGCCTCAGCTTGATTATCTTTGTAACCGGACATAATCTCTTCCAATTTATCATTCGTGTAGTGAACGTCCTCAATTTTGAGTGGATCTGGGGGAATTAGAAGCCATTTGTACATGTCCACTACATAAATATCGAAGGTGGGATCCTCTCGCTGGAGACGTTTGGCGTGTGACGCGGCTTCATCGCGTGTGGCGAACGCACCCCTGATCTTGATACCGAATTTGTCATTTTTTTGTGGAGCTTCCGGTCCAACTACAGATAAACACGCGTAGAGTTGACCAGGGACAGTAGTGTAATCTTGTTCAAGAGACATTATATTTACGTAAGCATTGTAAACTTTAAGCCAACTTAAAAGTTAAAATGATTTATTTGTTATATGCATGAGTTCTGGGATAAACAACCTGTACCACGTGAAGGGGTTAAGATGGGTGAAATTGAATCAAATAAACAGGTTTCATCTACCCCTTTAAATCTAGGAGAAGGTTTCACTTGGTCGACATGCACCCTCGAAGAAGCACGAACATTTTTAGAATGTCATTATTTTGACGAAGGTGATACATTTAAGTTCAACTACACCCGTGATATTCTCGAGTGGTCTACAGAAGTTCCGGGGTGTGAAAATATAGTTATTCGCGCGAATGGTAACATTGTTGGATATATTTCCAGTGTTCCATTGAAACTTAAAATAGAAGATAAAGTCGTTAACGCGGTTCAAATTAATTTTTTATGTGTACATTTGCAATTCAGGTCCTCAAGATTTGCGCCTTTACTCATAGGTGAAATTAAAAGGCGTGCAAATATGAGGGGTATTTGGCAGGCTATTTACACTGCGACAACAAAAATCCCAACCCCCATTACAAAATCTGAATATTGGCACAGATTTCTAAATGTGAAACATCTCGTAAATACTGATTTTTTTAAAACAGATAGACTTCGCGAAAAATATTATGAAGTGAGAGGTCCTTGTAAATATATTTGGAGAAAAATGACAACGAAAGATATTCCAAAAGTTACAACTATATTAAAAGAATATCTAAAAGATTCAAAACTTTCTGTGGTTGTAGATTCCAATTATGTTAAGCAGTGGTTACTACCTATTCATACATATGTGAATGACGATAGTAATGATTTAATATCATTTTATGACGTTCCATATGACAGATGTGACAACAATGGAACTGTAAAGCAGGTGTATAAATTTTACATAGCTGGAGATGTTTACAACGATGCTTTTCTTATAGCAAAGAATCTGAAATATGACGTTTTTAATATTCTCGATGTAGGTATAAATACAGACAATCTCGAAAAACTTAAATGTATGAAAGGTACTGGTCATGTCTATTATTACTTATTCAATTGGAACCTAAGAGAATCTATAAACCGGGAAAAAATCGATATTATCTTACCTTAAAGTTTTGAAACGCCGTAAATATATGGAAGAAATTCGTAAGAATCACAATGAGGCCAAGAGAGAATTGATACAAACCGTTGCTAGTAAGGGGGTTCACATTCTCGACGTTGGTTGTGGTTTTGGTGGCGATCTTCAAAAATGGAATAAATGTGAGGTTAATATTAATATGTGTGATCCAGAACGAACTGCTTTAGATGAAGCACGTTCGAGAGCAAAAAATATGCATGTACGTGTGAATTTTTATGAAGGTGATATACGAAATTGCCCATGTAGAAAATTCGATATTATATGTTATAATTTTTCATTACATTATATATTTGCCACAAAGGAATTATTTTTAACATCGATCCATGAAATAAAAAAACGCATGAAATATGGTGGATATCTTATAGGGATCATTCCAGATTCCGAAAAGATTATATTTAAAACTCCTCTCGTAGATGACAGTGGTAACTTCTTCAAACTAAAAGACTATGGAAATGGTGGTTTCGGTGAAAAACTATTTGTAAATCTAATCGATACACCTTATTATGCAGACGGACCCAAGTCTGAACCAGTAGCATTTAAAGACCTTTTGATAACACACCTAGAAGAGTTGGGTTTTAGTTTACAGCTTTGGGAAGGATTATCAGGAAATCCCATCTCAGAATTGTATAGTAAATTTATCTTTGTATATAAAAAATGATAGTAGTGTTATTATTAATTTTGGTAAATATCTTTATATTAAAAAACACCAAACAACCCAGTAAATTAGTAGAAGTTAAAGAAAAATATGAAATTCTCCGGGATCATTTACATGAGAATGAAATTGAAAAGTTTAATAGCCTAAGAAGATGTGTTCCGATTACAGCCATACAAAAAATGAACGGGGATTCAGTTGGTTATAACACGAACAAAGGTGAGAATATAACTATATGTTTAGATGGGGAAGTTAATGAAATTTTCCATGTGTTAATTCATGAATTAGCTCATAATACTGTAAAAGAATATGCACATTCAGATAGTTTCTGGGAAAATTACACTGACTTGAGAGATTTATGTATACATCTGGGTATATACGAAAAGATACCTGAACGTACTGAATTTTGTGGTAAACATGTC
>TARA_R110000851_G_scaffold42291_1_pt1 | contig 11575 bp, 4 predicted proteins | sample TARA_R110000851 | Tara Oceans TARA_R110000851 (sample SAMEA4397627) | marine metagenome | biome: Polar Biome; feature: [DCM] deep chlorophyll maximum layer (ENVO:01000326); material: water (ENVO:00002006), including particulate matter (ENVO:01000060) such as... | depth 17 m | reverse complement strand
GAATTTGACGAAGACGACTGGCGCCCTTTGCTAGAGCAGGAGCTACAGGCCATTGCTGGCCAGGCCTTTGAAACCGCTATTCGTCACGTCCTGCAGATTGATTAAGAGAGCATTATGACCGCCATCAAATCTCCAAAAAAACTCATCGAAGTGGCGCTGCCTCTGGATGATATCAACGTGGCCGCCGCGCGTGAAAAATCCATCCGCCATGGCCATCCCAGCACTCTGCATCTGTGGTGGGCTCGCCGTCCGTTGGCAGCGGCTCGGGCTGTGTTGTTCGCACAGCTGGTGAATGACCCCGGCTATCAGCGGGAATTGGGACATGGCGTCAACAAAAAAGAAGCTGAGATCAAACGGGAGAAGTTGTTTCAGATCATCCGCGATCTGGTGAAGTGGGAGAACACCAATAACGAAGAGGTACTTAATCGTGCCCGTGAGGCTATTTGGGAGAGCTGGCGTGAAACCTGCCACCTGAACCGCAATCATCCACAGGCACCTGAACTGTTCAATCCAGAGAAACTGCCTGCATTCCATGACCCTTTTGCCGGTGGTGGTGCCATTCCCCTGGAAGCTCAGCGCCTGGGACTGGAAAGCTTTGCCAGCGATCTGAACCCGGTCGCGGTGATGATCAACAAGGCGATGATCGAGATCCCTCCCAAGTTTGCAGGGCAGAAGCCGGTAGGGCCAAGGCCTGAATCCGACAAAGGAGCCAAAAAGTCTGCGACAAGCGATGCTTTTGAAGATTGGGCAGGGGCCAAAGGCTTGGCTGAGGATGTGCGCCGGTATGGCCACTGGATGCGGGAAGAGGCATTCAACCGTATTGGGCATCTTTATCCGAAGGTCCGAATTACTAAGGAGATGGCCTCGGAGCGGCCTGACCTTAAAGCCTATGAAGGCGATGAGCTGACAGTCATTGCCTGGCTTTGGGCCAGAACGGTAAAAAGCCCTAACCCGGCATTCAGCCATGTCGAGGTGCCGTTGGCTTCCAGTTTTGTACTGTCCAGCAAGAAAGATAATGAAGCCTATGTGGAGCCGATAGTTGGGGTAGATCAGTATCGGTTTGAAATAAAGGTAGGAAACCCGCCTCCTGAGGCGAAGCAAGGCACCAAAGCAGCAAGAGGGGCCAACTTCACATGTTTAATGTCAGGAACCCCGATTTCAGGGCCGCATATTAAAGGTGAGGGCGAAGCAGGACGACTAGGTGCTCGCTTGATGGCAGTTGTGGCTGAAGGCAAACGCGGTCGTGTGTATATACCGCCTACGCAAGAAGCCGAGGAAGTAGCAAAAAGTGCCCAACCTGAATGGAGTCCAGAAACCAGTCTGCCAGAGGACCCAAGAAACTTCTGGACCATTTCGTACGGACTGAGAACCTACGGCGACCTCTTCAGCTCCCGCCAACTGGTGGCCTTAAACACCTTCTCCGATCTGGTTCAGGAAGCCCGTGGAAAAGCCATTGCCGACGCTAACGCCGCCGGCCTTCCAGATGACGGCCAAGGCCTCGCCCAAGGCGGCGCTGGGGCCAAGGCTTATGGGGAGGCAGTGGCTACATATCTTCTTTTTGCAATCAATAAAGGAGCTAACCTTTGGTCAACAATCACCTCATGGATGAGTGACCGAGGTGCGTTCCGAGAAACCTTCGCCAGACAAGCCATTCCGATGATTTGGGACTTTGCTGAGGCCAATCCCTTTTCAAATTCTGGTGGTAACTTGTTAACAGCCATAGATAAAGGTCGAATGGCAATCGAATATTTGCCGAGCCAAGCAGGAGGCCATGTGTCCCAGCAGGATGCGGCGGCTCAAACTATTAGCAAGGACAAGGTTGTTTCAACAGACCCCCCGTATTACGACAATATTGGTTATGCCGACCTATCCGATTTTTTCTATGTCTGGATGCGCCGGTCTTTACGGAATGTCTATCCAGACTTGTTCGGCACCATGGCTGTACCTAAAGCCGAAGAGCTGGTGGCAACGCCTTATCGCCACGGTAGTAAGGAAAAAGCCGAAACCTTCTTTATGGACGGGATGACCCGCGCCATTCATAACCTGGCAGTACAAGCGCACCCGGCATTTCCGGTCTCCATCTACTATGCCTTTAAACAGTCGGAAACCAAGGAAGGTAGCACCACCAGCACCGGCTGGGTTACCTTCCTTGAAGCCGTCATTCAAGCAGGTTTCTCGATTGACGGGACATGGCCTGTACGAACAGAGGGGGCAGGCCGCATCATTGCCAAAGGAACAAATGCCCTTGCCTCATCCATCGTCTTGGTCTGCCGGACACGCGAAACTAGTGCCGAATCCATCTCCCGTCGAGATTTCCAACGCCAACTTCGCGAAGAAATGCCCGAAGCTTTGGAAACCATGATCGGCGGCCAAACCGGCCAAACGCCTATCGCTCCAGTGGATCTAGCTCAATCCGCCATTGGCCCAGGTATGGCAATTTATTCGAAATACGAAGCGGTACTGAACCAGGACGGCACTCGCATGAGTGTTCACGATGCCCTGGTCCTGATTAACCGCGCCATTACCGAATACCTGAGCCCAGATTCTGGTAGTTTCGATGCGGACACCCAGTTCTGCTCAAGCTGGTTCGAACAATACGGCTGGAGCCAGGGTCAGTTTGGCGAGGCTGACACCCTGGCCCGAGCCAAAGGCACGAGTGTTGATGGCGTCAAAGCTTCCGGTGTGGCCGAATCCGGCGGCGGCAAAGTGCGGCTGCTACGCTGGAACGATTATGAGTCCGAATGGGACCCCACCAAAGACGACCGCACTCCAGTATGGGAAGCTTGCCATCAAATGATCCGCCGCCTTATTAACAGTGGCGAATCCGTCGCTGGCGAACTGCTGGCAAAAATGCCGGAAAAAGGCGAAGCCATCCGCCAACTGGCCTACCACCTGTATACCCTGTGCGAACGCAAGAAGTGGGCTGAAGAAGCTCGGGCATATAACGAGCTGATTGCTTCCTGGCCAGCAATCGTCGCAGCCTCCCATGATGTGGGGCACAAAAATGAACAGCGCGGTCTGGACTTTTGAGGAGGCATTCCATGACAAACACTGACTGGCCCTATCCTGGCTCGCGCTGGTGGAAATTTGATTTTCACACTCATACGCCGCAGTCCCACGACACGCCCTGGTACAAGCAAAGCCTGTCCTTCGGCCCCGAAGACTGGCTTCTGCGTTATATGTCAGCGGAAATTGATTGTGTCGCTATTACAGATCACAACTCCGGAGCCTGGATCGATTCCCTCAAGCGCACTTATTCAGAGATGAAGGCGCTTGCAGAACAGGGAGAAGCACCCGAAGGATTTCGTGAGCTGACGTTATTTCCCGGCGTTGAAGTCTCAACACAGGGCGGCGTACATATACTTGCTTTGTTTGATCCCGCAGCAACCAACAGCGACGTCGACTCTTTGCTCGGTGCTGTTGGCTACCAAGGAACAAAAGGTGACAGCGATGGAGTTACGAGCAGAGGCATTGCAGAGGTCCTGAGCGCCATACTAGCTGCAGGTGCTATTCCACTCCCGGCTCATGCCGATCAAGAAAAGGGATTACTACGGTGCCAGCCAGATTCCAAACGGAGTCAACTTGACGCCAATACACTTCGCCAGGCCATCGGTGTAAAAGGCCTACTGGCCGTGGAGTGGTGTGACGGCAGCAGTCTCTGGCCAGAGTGCGTAGCGGATGCAAAAAGCCGTCTTGCCCGGGTGCTGGGTAGCGATTCCCATAGCTTTAAGGGCGCGGGAGCACCGGGCAGCCGATTCACTTGGGTCAAAATGGCTAGCCCAACCCTTGAAGGGCTGCGTCTGGCACTACTCGATGGCAATGGTGTGTCGATTCGGCGCAGCGATGAGGGTGAATTTGATCCGTTCCGGGTTCCAACCCATGCGATTACGGCCATAACCATTGAAGGGGGCCGCTATATTGGCAATGGCCGGACTGCACGACTTGAATGCTCGCCTTTCTTCAATGCCATTGTCGGTGGGCGAGGTACGGGTAAATCCAGCGTGGTGCACACATTACGACTCGCCGCACGCCGCGAACAGGAATTAACGCAGCTCGGTCCAAACAGCGAACCTAGTGCTCAGTTCGAAGATTTTCGAAAAACCGCCAAAGGCCGTGATGACAAAGGGGCTTTGCGGGACAACACCGAGATCCGTGTAGAGTGGAAACACGATGATGGCCGATTACGACTGAGCTGGCGTACCGATGGCCAAGGCGCTGTCGTTGAGGAGTGGAATGACGACCGATGGCGGGAGTCCAGCAGCCAGAGCGTGAACGCGGCGCGCTTTCCGCTGCGCATTTTCTCCCAGGGGCAAATCGCTGCAATGGCAGGAAGCGGTCGGCAGACCTTACTGTCGATTATTGATGAAGCCGCCAACGTGGAGCCATTGAAGCAGTCCTTTGAAGAGGCAAAACGCACATTCTTTACCCAACGCGCCCGGCTGCGGGAGCTCGATGGCAAACTCGCCGGAGAGCCTGAGGTTAAGCGTAAGCTGGAAGAAACCAGCAAGAAGTTGGCCGCTCTTTCACAAACGGATCAGGCCTCCGTACTCCGGGCTTATAGTCAGTCACAGCATCAGTCTCGGGAAGTGAAAACTCTTTTTGAGCAGTTGCAGGAAGACGCGAGCCGCATTTCCGATCTGGCCGAAGAGACCATGCTGGATGACTGGCCGACTCAATACTTCACAGAGCAGGATGCGGATATTCTAGCTTTGCGAAAAGAAATTGACGCACGGGTCACACAGGTTCGAACGGGGTTGCAAGAACAGGCGAATAAGCTCAATGGCATTGTTGAGTCCGTTCAGAAAGACCCCCGCTATTCCCAATGGAGCGCGCGTGTCCAGGCTGCCCAGCAAGCTCATAACGAGTTACAGGAGAAACTCGCAACCCAGGGTGTCAGTGATCCGCAAGCATTCGCTCGCCTGACGCAAGAAAAGCAGCAACTTGAAACACAGTGTAAAGCTTTCACCAAGATGCGGACCGACCACGAGGAGCTGTCCCGCCAAATAGGTGCGCAAAAAACATTGTTGAGCAAGAAACGAGTAGCTATCACTCAGGCACGAAACACCTTCGTACAACAAACGTTGGCCAATAACACCCATGTGAAAATCGCTGTCGTTCCTTATGGTTATGACGAACGTCAGCTGGAGCGCGAAGTGCGCGAGCTGATCGAAGTAGGAAATGATCGCTTTGCGGAAGACATTTTGAAATTTGATAACCAAGAGCCTTCCGGGGGGCTCGCGTTTGATCTGGCGAGAGCGGACGAAGCCGGAAAAGAATCCGCCGTTGAAGCCTTTAAGCAGCGATTAATCAATATGGATGCTTTAGGCGGACACTTTCGGAATGCGCTGCAACGTAAACACGAAAAGCCAGAATTCGCAGACCATATTGAGGCCTGGTTTCCAGAAGATGACCTGCGCATCGAGTATCAGCGCGAAGGCAGCTGGCACCCTATTAGCCGAGGGTCACAGGGTCAACGCTCCGCAGCATTGCTGGCGTTCTTGCTGGCGTTTGGTGAGGAACCGATTGTTCTCGACCAGCCTGAAGACGACCTAGACAACCACCTGATCTACGACCTGATCGTGCGACAGATCCGCGAAAACAAGCTGCGTCGTCAGCTCATTATTATCACCCATAACCCCAATGTGGTTGTAAATGGCGATGCCGAACTGGTGCATGTGATGGAGTTTGGGCGCGGGCAGTGTTATGTGCAGCAAAGTGGCGCTCTCCAGCAGACCGAACTGCGCAATGAGGTATGCAGGGTAATGGAAGGTGGCCACGAGGCTTTTTCCCGGCGTTGGAAGCGATTAGGAACGGAGTTTTAATATGTTTGGTACTCGTAGCGAATTGCTCGAAAAAATCCGGCTGGGTGAAGACGGCTTTCTTGAGCTCAAAGAGGTCCGTTTTGCGGGCGACAAAATCCGGGGGCCTTCCCGGGGAGATCTTGCCGACGAAATGGCAGCCTTCGCTAACAGCGCCGGTGGCGCACTGGTGCTCGGCGTTGAAGACAAAAGCCGTGAAGTCGTGGGCGTCCCTTTGGAAAAGCTGGATGCCCTGGAATCCTTGGTGCGTGAAGCATGCGAGCAATCTATCAAGCCACCATTAGCCCCTACTATTGAACGCATGACTTTGCCGGATACCGGCGATAACGAACAGCCTGTCATCCGTATCGATGTTTCTCGCAGCCTTTTTGTGCATCAGAGCCCCGGGGGTTATATGCAGCGGGTGGGGTCGTCGAAACGACCGATTCCGCCGGATCAACTCGCTCGGCTGTTTCAACAACGCAGCCAGTCCCGCCTAATCCGTTTCGACGAAACACCGGTGACCAACGCCGTAATGGATGACCTGGATGAGGCTCTTTGGAAGCGGTTTGTACCGTCGCAGCACCACAGCTCGCCCGAGACTGCACTGGACAAGCTTGCAATGTCCGCCCGTGACGACCAGGAAGTATGGAGGCCCACTGTCGCGGGTTTTCTGATGGCCAGCCATGAACCACAACGCTTTTTGCCGGGGGCCTTTATCCAGGCCGTGGCTTATCAGGGGACCCGTGCACTGCCTCAGGCCGAAAAGGCTTATCAGCGGGATGCTCAAGACATCACCGGGCCACTGGATCGACAGATACTCGGTGCCTGCGATTTTGTGCGTAAAAACATGCAGGTTGCAGCTCGAAAACGCTCAGCGGGCGGACGCGAAGATTTGCCTCAATTCGATCTGCTCGCCATCTTCGAAGCGGTTACCAACGCCGTCGCCCACCGGGACTACTCAATGGGTGGTTCCAAAATAAGGCTTCGCCTGTTCGATGACCGGTTGGAGCTGTATTCACCCGGTATGCTGCCCAACACCATGACACCAGAAAGTTTGCCATACCGACAGGCGGCACGAAATGAGGCACTCACCAGCCTATTGGCCCGCTGCCCTATCGAAGATGACGCTTTGTCTGCTCACCGTCAGCACATAATGGATAAGCGCGGTGAGGGTGTCCCCATTATTCTTGAAATGAGCGAGCGCTTGTCCGGCAAACGCCCGGAATATCAGCTCAGTGACGAGAGTGAACTGAAGTTGACGATATACAGCGCACAAACGGAGAGCGAACTATGAGCCTGAAACCCTGGAGCGAAATCGCCCGTCCCCATAAAGACGTATTGGAGGGCACCTTCAAACAGTCCGAGTTTGCCGCCGATATTACTCAGGTTGCCAGTGGTACGGCGCCTGAAGAGTACCAGAACGCGGAGAAGTTCTTCTCTCGCACCTATATAACCGAGGGCATGCGACTCCTACTAATTTCTGTGGCTCAACGCTTAGCTGGTCAGGGTGGTGACCCGGTTGTTCAGCTGCAAACAGCATTCGGCGGTGGTAAAACCCACACCATGCTGGCGGTCTATCACTTGGCTAACCGTGAGGTCAGAACAGACAAACTGATGGGCGTTCCTCCAATTCTGGACGAAGCAGGCATCAGTGAACTACCGCGAGCCCGTATCGCTGTTCTGGATGGCATCCGCCAGTCCCCCAGCCAATCCAGCACTTATGGATCGATTACCGTAAATACGCTCTGGGGTGAGCTTGCTTGGCGGCTTCTAGGTCAAGAAGGGTATGCCTTAGTAGCAGACAGCGACGCGGACGGAACCTCTCCCGGCAAGGAAGTATTGAAAGAACTGCTTACCAGGGCTGCTCCGTGTGTGATCCTGGTTGACGAGCTTGTCGCCTATATACGTCAGTTGGAGTTGGGCAAGCAGTACAAAGGTGGCACCTTCGACAGCAACATTAGCTTCATTCAAGGGCTCACCGAAGCTCTTAAGGCCGTGCCTAACGCTATCCTGCTGGCGTCCTTGCCAGAATCTGAGCTGGAAGTGGGCGGCACCATGGGCCAGCGTGCTCTCAACTCCCTGGAAAAATACTTCGCCAGGGTGGAATCGGTCTGGAAGCCAGTGGGCTCCAGCGAGTCCTTTGAAATAGTTCGAAGACGCCTGTTCGAAAGCTCTGGTGAACGCGGCGAAGTAGAGGGGATCAGCCGCCAGTTCTCAGATTTTTATCGCCAGCATGCAGACAAGTTCCCGGTTGAAACCCAATCCAACGAATACTTTGAACGCATGTGTTCCTCGTACCCTATTCACCCTGAGGTATTCGACCGTCTGTATGAAGACTGGTCCACGCTCGACAAATTCCAGCGGACTCGGGGCGTGTTGCAGTACATGGCCATTGTTATTCATCGGCTTTGGAACGATGGCAATAAAGACGCCCTCATCATGCCTGGTTCATTACCGCTGGACGATGCCAGCGTTCGCCACAAGAGCATTCATTATCTTGCTCAAGGCTGGGAGCCTGTAATCGAGAAGGAAGTTGATGGACCTCGATCTGTTCCTGCTGATATTGATGGCCATCACACCCTGTTTGGGGGAGTTCAGGCTGCCCGTCGTACGGCACGTGCCATTTTCCTGGGCAGTGCACCCTCGTCTCAGGAACAGATGATTCGCGGCATTCAGACCGAGCGGATTTTACTGGCAACTGTGCAGCCAGGACAAACTATTGGCGTATTCGAGGACGTGCTCAAGCGCCTTCGAGATCGCTTGCACTACCTCTATGCAGAACAGGATCGCTACTGGCTCGATACCAAGCCCAACCTCCGCAGGGAAATGGAGAGCCGTAAGCAAAATATCAGTGAACGGGATGATTTGATTCCACTACTTAAAGACCGGGTAAGCCGGGTATTTGGCCGGAATCACCAGTTTAGTGGCATCCACGTGTTCACGCCCTCTGCAGACGTTCCTGATGACTATGGAACAGGTCCTCGCCTGGTTGTACTACCGACAAATGCCGGTTATAGCCGCACTGACACTAACCAAGCTTTCAGCGAGGCGGAGAAGATTCTACGCAACCGTGGCGACCAACCTCGCCAAAAACAAAACCGGTTAATCTTCCTGGCGCCAGATTTTGATGTCGTCAGCCGCCTGAAAGAGCAAGCGCGCATTTATCTCGCCTGGCGCTCAATCGTGGCGGATATCGAAAGTGGGACACTCAACCAGGATTTGTCTCACCTGAACCAATCCAAGCGCAGTCGAGATGGTGCCGAACAGTCGCTAACCCAACTAATCAGGGAAACCTGGAAATGGCTTTTGGCTCCAGTCGAGGACTTTGTGAAAGGCCGCCCGGAACTGAAGTGGGAAGTGGTAGCCATCGCCCCGACAGCTCAGAACCTTATTCAAAGCATTGAGGAGAAGCTTCGGGAAGAAGAGTGGATGGTGTACGAGTGGTCACCTATTCACCTGCGCAAGGTCCTTGCGGACTGGTACCTGAAAGATGGGACAACTGAAATCAGTGCCCTCAAGGTTTGGCAGGACTGTTGTCATTACCTTTACCTGCCTCGGTTGGTAAACGACCAGGTATTCCGCAATGCCATCGCTGAGGGCGTCGAAACCGAGGACTTCTTTGGCTTTGCAGCTGGTAAGGAAGGCGACCGCTACCTGGGTTTCAGTTTTGGAAAGAATTCACTGGCGTCACTCGACGAATCCTCACTACTGATCGACCGAGAGACTGCAGCGGCTTACGCTGAGAAACTCCGAGCGGCCCAACAACCCGCCCCTCAACCTGAGCACCCGGGCAACGGTGGAACTGGTACTGGCAACACTTCTGGTGGCAGTGGCGGCGCGCTAACTCCGCCGACAGACCCCTTGAGTGTACATGGCGGCACAGGGCACGATTCGACTGCTGCAAACAAAACACACTTCTACGGCACAGTGGATCTGGATGCGGTTAAAGCCAAAATGGACTTCGCCACTATTATGGATGAGGTGATCCAGCAGTTTACTGCTCAGGTTGGCGTTGATGTGACCATTTCCGTCGAAATTGAAGCCCGAAAGAAGGATGGATTTGACGAATCGCTGCAGCGGACGATCAAGGAAAACTGCAATGTGTTGAAATTCAGCTCTTCTGAGTTTGAGGAAGATTAGGATTGAATTAGGAGCGGATAATACACCGGCTTATTAGTGGCCGGTGTATTATCGTGGATGATTATTCCTTCCTCCAACGACTTATCACTTCTGTAAATGTGATATCCCGCCACGGCTCTTTCCACTCATTGTGAAAACCAACGCTATGTGAATGCGGCTCAGGCTTGGGCAAGGGCATCTGAACAACGGCTGGAAGCAGAACGGCATCCCCCACCACGACACATTCGCCCGGAGCAAGATTGGGGAGAATATCAGTAATCCCGCTGGAGTTATCTGGGAAAAGCCTTTTTACGTAATTTTGATCTGCATTGTTAGTGAGCCGAAGTGCTACAAAGTTGTTGCACTGTGCAAATATTGTTTCAGAAACCTCTGACGGTCGTTGACTTACAACCATGAGACTAAGGCCATATTTCCTTCCCTCCTTCGCGATACGCTCGAGCGACTTTCGCGATGCACGATATGCTGCATTATCCTTCTGCGGAATGTAATTGTGCGCTTCCTCGCAGACGATCATGACGGGAACGTCATTCAGAGATTCCTCTTTATGTCGCAACTTGGAGTAATGGAAGGCAAAGTCAAAGATCAGCCGTGAGACAAGGCTTACAGTTATGCTCAGGACTTCAAAAGGAATTCCACTAAGATCTATAACGGTAACGTTTGATTTATTAAGGTAGCCGAGGAACTGTTTGATGATTTCCTCAAAATCCGCCGTTTCGAAAGCAGCCCCGTCAGATTTAACCGGGTCTAGCAAAAAGCGCAAACGCTTGTCACCAAGTTTAGTTTCCAGTCGCGATACAAAGCGATTGAACTCACCATTGAATGGGCCATTTGTTGCCTTCGTTGCAGCTGCGGTAGATGGGGCGACGAATACGCATTTTTTGTCAAAGTAATAGTCTTCTCTCGACTCAACAAGTGTTCCGTCCTCGAGTTTTGGCCTGTCCTCGCCCGCTAAACGCCCAATCACTTCACGGTTGATGTTCTCGATGTAGCGATATACTTCCTGAATCGAGAAGTAGACTGGAGTGTCGTACGTCATTTCTTTGATTTCGGGGTTTTTCCGCTCTTTATTAAGAATGACTGCCTGTTTGAATTGGCTCACCTGGTTGTGCGAGTTCTGCTCATTGCTTTCAATGAACATACTCTCTAATTCCTCGGAGTTCATAAGCCAGTACGGAAGCTGGAGACAATCGATATCCAATCGATTTAATGTGAAGCTTTGCTCAGCCCCCAACGTAAATGCAGCCGTATACTCATCGTGAATGTCAAAAATAACAATGTGAGAATTGTTCTGCTTTCCAAGGTTTGAATTTTTGTCGTCAGCAATTCCTACTACGTCTTGGAGAATCCGAGAGACTGCACATGATTTTCCCGAGCCGGTAGAGCCAACGATGGCAATGTGCTTACTAAAAAAGCGATCCCCATGAACTTTCATTGGTGTCGTCTTGTTCAGCGATAGTCGACCGAGAGGAAACTGGTAGTCCGCATCTTCGGCGAAGAGTTTATTGAGGGTTTCCTTGTCTGCCGGAAATGCTTCCTCAGTAGGCACGGGCAGCAGAACGCTGCCGCGCTCAAAGGTCTTACCGTCAATAAGAGTTATTGTCAAATCTGGTGTATGAGCATCAGGCGGCGTCTCT
>TARA_R110000851_G_scaffold161063_2_pt1 | contig 11586 bp, 10 predicted proteins | sample TARA_R110000851 | Tara Oceans TARA_R110000851 (sample SAMEA4397627) | marine metagenome | biome: Polar Biome; feature: [DCM] deep chlorophyll maximum layer (ENVO:01000326); material: water (ENVO:00002006), including particulate matter (ENVO:01000060) such as... | depth 17 m | reverse complement strand
GTTCACGAAAGAGAAGTTTTCAAGACAGCCTTTGAACTCGATCAAACGTGGGTTGTGGAACACGCGGCTAAGAGACAGGAGTTTATCTGCCAAGGGCAATCAGTGAATTTGTTTTTTGCTTCAGGTTCAGATGTAAGGGATGTGAACAGGGCACACATAAAAGCGTGGAAGGATGGACTCAAAGGTCTGTATTACTTGCGTACTAATGCGGGGGTAACTGCTGATAAAGTAGGATCATCCATTGAACGCAACGCATTAAAAGATTTTGCAAGCGATGGAGAAGGAGATGAGTGTGTCTCCTGTCAAGGCTGATGTCACGAAAGAAACATCTTAATGTATCAATAGGACCAATTGAAAATCCAGATGCTAATAAGGATAGGAGCTACAATGAACTAATATGCTCCGTCTGTCACTGTGAGTTTGATATAGGACTTGAGGGAGGCGTTGACGGGTACATCGGTGTACTACCTGTGGCGTTCTGTGCTATGTGTTATTTCGGGTTAGATGAATTCTTTACTCATATGCATGGATGTTACGATGAAGACATGGATGAAGATGCTTAAAGCAGACGGGCTTGATGAGGCAATCATTGGTCAAACTACTTTGTGGAATGTAGACGGTGACGTTCTTGTCTATAGTGTGGATACAATTATTAGTATCCTTATGAATAGGGACGGGCTGTCTTACGAGGAAGCGTTTGAGTTCTTTGAATTTAATATACAGGGGTCATACGTTGGAGATCATACTCCATTGTATGTACACACAATAGATGATGAAGAGTAGCACAATTACATTAATGGATTTAGATACGGGTGTTGAGATGCTTGTACCTACATCTATAGTGCATACAAATGTTATAAAAGAAACTTCCAAGAGGAGTAATACGATGACTAAAGAACAAGACATACTAGGATCACTACGTGAGGCTGAAGCATTAGAGTTAGTAGAAGATACTGGCGATGGATGGAAGACAAAAGTAGTACCTGATGAGCTGGCACAAAAAGCCGCAAATGAAATTATTCAACTGCGTCAACAAGTTAATGAGTTACGTTCTCAGCTAGATAAAAAAAATATTTGTAGCTGTGCAACTAAATAAAAACAAGACTTGACATAATTTTCACTATGAGTATAACTACCTATTGTTGCCCACTTCGGTGGGCTTTTTTTACACTATAACAAATGGAGTGATGCCGTGCCATTGCTAGAAGAATCAAAGACTTATAAGCCATTCCAATATCCGTGGGCAGTAGACAAAGCAGTGAGCCATGAGAAGGTGCATTGGGGTGAGTGGGAATGCAAGCTACAGGATGATGTAGCGCAGTGGAGTAATGGGAAGCTGACTGATGTCGAGAGAAATCATATCACACAAATCCTTAGACTATTTACACAATCGGATGTCCAAGTTGGAACAAACTACTTGGAATGTTACATACCAAAATTCAAGAATAACGAAATACGGGCTATGCTTACTAGTTTTGCTAATAGGGAATTTGTGCATCAGCGGTCTTACGCTCTACTCACTGACACTCTAGGCTTACCAGAAGAAGAGTTCTCAGCCTTCCTAGAATACTCTGAGATGGCAGATAAGATTGAATTCATGGCTGACATAGACGTAGGCACACAGAGTGGCTTAGCGAAGGCTGTAGCACGTTCTGTTATCAATGAGGGCATGTCTTTGTTCAGTGCATTTATAATGCTTCTTAACTACCAGAGGTATGGTAAAATGAGAGGCATGTGTGAGATTGTCGAATGGTCTATCCGCGATGAGACAATGCACTGTGAAGGCATGACTAAACTATTCCATACATTTTGTGAAGAACATCCAAGGATTGTTACAGATGAATTTAAATCAGATATCTACCAAATGGTTAGAGATGCGGTGTCGCTGGAAGATAAAGTTATTGATCTTGCGTATGAAATGGGCAATCTGGAAGGCTTGTCAAAAGAAGAAGTTAAAACTTACATTAGGTACATTGCAGATCGGAGACTGATTCAGCTTGGTCTTAAAGGTAACTACAAAGTTAAAGAGAATCCTTTACCGTGGGTTGATTGGATCATAGCGGGTGACTCGCATAAGAATTTCTTTGAGGGCGTTGTAACAGATTACAATGCTGCTGGTATGGACGGTGACGATTGGGGATGGCAAGCCGCATAATGGGAAAAGTAAGATCTATTTCTACTCAGATAAATCACAAGCCGCAAATAGACTACGCACCCAAAACACAACAACAAGCAGAGCTATATCATCAGCTTGACATGAATGACATCATGGTAGTGCTTGGCCCTGCTGGAACAGGTAAGACTTACACATGCTGTGTCAAAGCGGCACAGTGGCTAGTACAAGGAACGATTAAAAGAATAGTACTTGCGAGAGCGAATGTTTCAACTGGTAAATCTTTAGGTGCATTGCCCGGAGACTTAGAAGAAAAGATTGCACCTTGGACTATGCCTATGACGGATGTGCTTCGGTGGACATTAGGCGGTGGTCTGTATGAGTACTCAGTAAACAAGGGACGCATACAGACACAAGCACTTGAAACTATTAGAGGTAGATCTTTTGATGACTCATTTATATTAGTAGATGAGTGTCAACAGCTAACCCTTGATGAGATCAAAGCTATTGTCACGAGGATAGGAGAGGATAGTGTGCTGTGCTTGATGGGAGATCCAAAGCAGACAGATCTTAAAAGCCAGAGTGGCATAACAACTTTCTTAGGTCTTATCAATAAGCATAAGCCTACGAGAGTTCACGCTACTGAGTTTGGTATAGATGATATAGTCCGAAGTAATGCATGTGCCAGAATGGTTAAGATGTTTTATAAAGAGGGATTATAAATAAAATTGTGTACATGCTTGACATTTGATATAATTCGCATATAACTATACGGAGGTAATATCAATGTCTAGAGTACGCTGTGCCCCTTTAAAAATACAATTTAATAAAGGTTATCAAGCGTTTAGGCGTGGACTCACGAAGAATCCCTATCAACGCAAGAACGATATACAAACAAGGGAATGGGAACGTGGCTTTAATACAGCTTACTTTGATGCATTGATTCACAGTCCCACCTGTTAGTCGTTACACCCGTAGTGGCTACATGCGTACAGACCCCGTGCAATGCGGGGTTTTTATTGTGGATTTGCATTTTCTAATCTGTTCTTGTGCGTTTTAATAGCCCATACAAACGCACCTGCTTCATATATACTCAAGCCGTTATACTGTTTATCTTCTTTCCAGTAGGACTCAAGCAATTTTTTCTCTGTTCTATTCAATTCTTCATACGCTTCTCGATGCATATGCGTGTACTCATAGGGCTTGTTTGTAACGATGTCGGACATCACACCATCAACAACTTCTTTTAACTGATACTCTTCTGCAATCCTACGTACTTCTTTTACAAGCGCATCACGACGTTCCAGATCGTTTTTATTTAAGTAGTCTGGACTTGTGATATAAGATATCATAGTATCTGGAAGTCTTTCCCCTAAGAATTTTTGATTCAGCGCATTACGCATAGGGTCTTTGTCTCTTCCAAAAAATTCATACCGTTCTATCTGAAGCCTATCTGCTTCTCTTTCAAAATCAGTCTTTGGTGAGTACGTAGTCATTCCTGTAAATTGTTTTCCTGCCGGATCTCTTTTTTTAAGTGCCCCCGCTGTACTTGAGTATCTACGATTTTCTTCTGGAACAGAGTACGTAAGCCCAGCTTCTTCATTATAAAAAGGCAAGTACTTTCCAGCGTATAAAACACTATATTCAAACCAATTTACGTACTGATTGTCCCCGTCTCCTACAATTATTCTATTTAAATCTTCTACAAATCTTGCATCTGGATTATAAACAGATGCAAAGTCTCTAATAGTAGCCGCTGGTATTGTGTAAGTTCCTAGCAAATCACCTACCATCTTACCCATTGCTCTATCGAATTTACCATCCTTAAAGTCATCCCATATATCATTTAGAATAGGTAATCCAAATGCCCCTTGAAAACGAGGTGCGCCTAGTGCCTCCACCATTTCTTTGGCATACTGTCCAACGGAGTCTATAGGATCTCCTTTGTATGCCCGGACAATAAGATCACCCATTAACATGTAACCTGCCATCGGCCCCATCAAAGCTAGCGTATTAACTACCTGATCTTTCTCATTGTAGTGTTCGTAAAAGGAAGTGGAAGGGTCTTGTTGTGCCCGCCACGCCACTGACGATCCTAACAAAACCATGCCAGTAGCATTTTGTGCCAGTTGTTTTTTGGAAGGTAGTTTACCTTGCAGCCCCTGAGTAAGAAAGGGCAATCCGGGGATGGGCGCGTGTTCCGTTAAAAATTTTAATTGACTTGAAACAAATCTAGGAAAGGGAATAAATACAGAAACAGTAAACGGGACATCTCTGTGTAAATTAATTATAGCGTTGCCCAGCTTTCCTGCGTAGGAATCATAACTAGGTCTGTTTTGATATGTAAAATATAAAGATTCATCAATGGCTATTTTAAATGTATCTTTATCTATGGTATTAAACTCCCCGTCTTTTATAGTTTGTACTAAACTCTTTCCTGTTTTCTCTCTCAATTGACGATCTAAAGTAGAAGAAAATATGGCACGTTTAAATATGTTATCCGATATAGTGTTTGCAATGTTAATACCGTTTGCAACTTTACTAAGTACACCAGTTCCTCCATGCCTAGCTTCCGCTTGAGCTGCACTAAAAAATAACTTACGGGACTCTGACGGTAGACCAGACTCAAATAACTCCTTTACAACCTGCCCTGTCTTCTGATCCATAAAGAAACGGGTAGTAGAAAACACATCTTTAGTTGCTTCGGCATAAGTTTTTTTGCCTATTGCAGCATCTGCGTAAGACGCAAAGCTAGTATCTAGTGCATCTGTTACCATACGAAAACCACCGCCTATTGTATTACGTGCAGTAGTTACTAACTGGGCAGTCATGTTTCCTAATCTTAATCTGTCAAGGCCACTAAAAAGGGTAACTAACCTACTGGGTTTATCAAAGGCGGCTACTACGTCGGCATCACCCTCATCAATAAAGCCATGATTTCGCATAGCTTTCATCACATTGCCTAGCTTACCTAATGTTCTTCCTGCATCACTTGCTGTCGTTGCATAAGCAGAAACAAAGTCAGTAATGGTAATACCGTGTTCATCCATTACGTCTTTGATTTCTTGTGTAGCTATTTTCCCTTCTGCCATTGCTTTCACAACAGTTGTTGTGACACGCTCACCGGGTTTTCTTTCTAACTTTGATGCTATACGTGTTGCTGCAACAGAAATAGATTCTAATGTTTCAGCATCTAAGTAAGCAGTTAGCTTTTCATTTTTATTTAAATCCGAAAGTACTTTTCTACCATGTGCCACTAGATCAGGATCTATCTGCATTAACTTTTCAGTCACTGCTCTATTAACAGTAGTTTGTTTAAACCTTTTCTTCTGCACAGAACGCTGAGCAGCTTCTGTTAGCTCATCCGCTCTCTTACCCATTTGCTTACCGAAGTAACCTGCTGCTGCACCCACTGCACCGCCAAGTACACCAGACGCAACTCCAGCGACAGCAACAGCACCGGCCTGTCTACCTAGTCCAGTTTCTTCTCGTGTACGTTGATATATGTCTTCTCCGATAGCACCGATAGGAGCCTCTATAACGCTACCACGTATTGCACCAGCCTTTACTGTCTGCGCACCAGCTTTTTTAGTAGCATCAGATAGTATAGCTTTCAACCCAGTACGTGCAGCTTGTCCTACTGCTTTTTGTTTAGCTACTTCTCCAACGCCTTTGCCTCTCCCTATGAAGCCTGCCACAGCACCTGCTAGTGTAGATGGTGCGGTGACACCCGCCCAGCCATAGTCCCATGCTTTACTTGCAAAACCATCGGATGTGTCCATGCGCTCAAAGGTGTCTAGTAATCTTCCAAAACGTACTTTGCTTGTATCGTCTGTGTCCTGTGCATACTCTAGATCACCAATCATAGTTGCTTCGTTTATCGAGCCAGACCTCATGTGCGAAAGAAAACGCTCCATGATTTCATCAGGACTGTACACAACTTCGTTGGCCCTTCCGATTAAAAAATCTTGCGCATCAGCCAGAAATTCTTGATCCGTTTTAAGGTACTCTTCCGTAGCTTCTGTATCGGGAATCGTTTCATAGTTTTTGATCATATCAAGCAACACCTCTTGTGGCTATTGCGTGACCTGTAATTGCACGTGCATGTTCTTCCACACTAGCTATTATATCTTTTTCTAAGTCTTCCTGTGTACCATCGTATTGTTCTTGTAATGGTCCCATATTTTGATTTGCTACTTGTGTAAGGTGCGCGTTGACAGCACTTACATCTGTAGTATCTACACCAACGTCTTCTAACTTTTTAGCACTAGCAATAATTTCAGGATTGTCGCTTTCCTTTGCTGCTGTGTCTAAATTAGATGCCGTCATTTGTTTACGCGTATCATCAGTAGGTATAATGTTAGACACAGTAAGTTGCAGGACTTCATCTATCACATCAGCTGGGCTTTTGCCATTTTGCGTACCCTTTGTAATTATAGTCCTAATAGTATTAGCAACTGATCGCCCCCCAGTTTTCGTTTTAACATCAGCTATAATATCGTTTATTGCTTTTGTAAACGCAGTGCCAGTTGTGTTCTTAGCATTCGCAAGTTTAGTCCTTATAGCAGCGTCAAGAATTGTTGTTCCTCCCGTCGCTCCCTGTGTTTTTGATGTGCTGCCCGTTAAAGTATTTCTAAGTGCATCTACATCAATAGGATTCTTATTGCGATCCACTCTATCTTCTGCTGGCAGAGATAAAAAGTAATCAAGTATTTCCTCTTTGTTGCTTAGCTTATCACTCATAGAAGTAAGAACATCGGCATAAGGTTGCGCACCCTGCCCATCCTTTCCTGCAAGCCTATCACTTATCTCTTTATTTACTCCAAGTCGTACAGCATTAAAAGCATCGGTTAATATTGATTGCTGCGTTAGACCAATATACGTATAAACCCCGTCAGCAGTTAATTGATAGGGATTTTCTATCCCCATAACACCAGAAACCTCTTTTCCTATTTGTCCTGTAGCACGAGTGAAAGCAACACGGGTATCACTACCCATGCCTGCAAATTGTTCAATATCAACAGCTCCTTCTGGTTTTGTTTTTTCTAATCCATCAAAGGCATAAGCTGTTAACTCAGAAGGAGTCATGCCAAGTTGTCGTGAAAAGTCAGCTGCATATTTTTCTGCATCTTGATAAGCACTTCCTTTAAGATCAAATATTCCTCCGAATACTCCTTTTTGTTTATAAGGTTTATTTATTCCTAGATCCTGTTGCGTTTTTTGTGACACGTGGCTACCTATTGTCACCTTACGTAAGTAATCTTCTAGAGGCATATCCGTTGGCGTTTCGTTAGCTAAATTAACTACCGTATCTGCATCTGGTAATTTGTAATTGTTTAGTCTTGCTTTTTCATAAAGCGCTGCTACTTTTTCTAGCTGACCATTGCTTTGAAGAAGGCCGATCATACCTACCGAAAACCCTACATCATAATCCATTAAACTTTTGCCTAGCGTAACTGCTGTTTTAAGCTCCGCATTTTTTTTAGCTTTGTTTTCTACCGCAAGTTTAGCGCGATAGTTGAGAGTATTCTTTACAGAATCCATAATCTCTGTACGAGCCTGTTTGGCACTTTCAACTTGTTGTCCCGCAAAACCAGTTAAGAGGCCACGGGCACTAAGACCTAAAAAACTCATGTTGACTCCTCCTCTTCAGTTACTTCTGCGACAATAGCTACAGGCCGAGCCATTAAACCTTTTACTAGTGGCTCTGCCATTGCTACCTCTTCTGCTTCTTCTGTATCTGAGGTTTCTCCTGTCATAAACAAAGAAGACTTAGCTCCCTCATCAACATCTTTTTGTAACTCTTCTTCTATTAATTTCTCGTACTTACGTTTTTCACTGGGTGTTAATGTCTTTTTATTTTCGGAGTTACTAACTTTATACTTAACTCCTTCTACATCAGCCATAGCTTGTATGTATTCAACCACCACAGTACTGGCGAGTAGTCCTGACTCTAGAGTATGCAGTCCTTTCATTACTCCTACACTGATTAAAGAATCGACAAGGCTATTAATAGATGTTCCCTGTTCTAATATATTCATCATCTCGCTACTTCTTGTCTCTTCCCCTATATTATCTATGTAATGTTCTATCACATCTTCTACATCTGTATAAATAGGAGGAGACTCCCATGGGCGATTACCCGGCTCTGTAGTCAAAGACATACCGGGAATAGGAGCATCGAAAGATAATTCAGTTGCATTAGCCATTTAATATCTCATCTTTATTCTGTCGTATTTGTTTTATGTAATCTATAACTATTTCAAGTTCTGCATTTTGTTTATCAGAAGAAGGCGTTTTTTGTTTTGCTTGTCCTTTTCTAGCAAGCAATCCTTTACGCGGAGCTTGTTTAGGTATGCTATTGGTCTTGTTTAATTGTTTCTCTATATTTTGTTTTAGTAGCCCAATTCGATCCATCATGCTTTCTTACTTCCTATGGTTATGAGGTCTTTCACGGGTAAATGTTGTCAATTATTGTACCAACCCATCCGCCAACTATAGCTGATGAAGCAGCACTTTCTTCTTTTTCTGCCACTGCTAATTGTGCATCTACCGTCATTTTTGTATTTACTAATTCAGTTGCCCTGTCAAGATCGCCTTCTCCGGCAGTAAAGGCTTGCTCAATCATATCGCGTTCTAGTTGATACATATTATTAAACGCACTGTTAGTAAAGCCGTACAAATTTTGAACAGATTGTTGATTAGCAAAGTTAACTGCGGCTGTATCTGCTGTAGCTGTAGCTCTAAACCATTGTGCATTTGCTTGATCTATTATCAATCTATTCTGCGCATTAAATAATTCACGCTGGTTATTGATTTCCTCAGTGAAGCGAGTGATTACGTTAGACTGATCTGAATTGAATTGACTAATAGCGTTAGCTTGAGTAGCATTAAACTGTGAAACCTGAGTGTTTAAGTTAGAAAAGAATTGATTAACTTGATTTTCAGAAGATGCATTAAATTGTTTAGCCGCATTTTCTGCTGCTGTATCTGTTAACAGTGCTTGAATTTTAGACTGTGACTTAAATAATTCTACTTGTTGTTTATTAGTTGTATTAGTAAGATCTACCTGTAAGAATGCCTGTGCATTTTGTACAGCAGCCTGTTGCCTATTGTTTAAGTTAGCAGTTTCTAGTCCTGCAATTTGAGCAACCTCTGCTAACACGAGAGCTTGTTTGTTAGCAAGATTGTTTAAGTCTACTGTTTGGGCCATTTTAGCATTTTCAAGTGCTATCTGTTGATCTGCACTAAAATTAATATTTGCTATGTCCGCTACGCGGGCTGCATTTTGTACGCGAGCTTGAAAATCTTGATCAAACTCTTGACTCATAAACGCGGCACGTTGTTGAGCAGAAAGCATAGCACGTTGTTGTTTATTAGATAAGTTTTGCAAGTCGAATTGTGCTATGACTTGAGCATCTGCTGCTGCAATAGGAAGAGCTGCTTCCATAGCAGCTTGTACTATAGCTTGTCCCGCCATAGAAGATGCACCAAGACCACGCTGAGCCATAACAGCAGTTGCATTACGCATTGCACCAGCAGCCCACGTAGGAGTAGCTCCATTTTCAAAGTCAGCCATCAAGCTAGCTAGCTGTCCTTGTACAGTAGCTAACTCAGATGCACCTCCTTGTGCAGCCTGTATCTGCTCAGCAAAAGTAGAAGCAACGGCAGCATCAGCGGGAGCAGATACAAGTTGCTCCGGTGTGATCTGAAGATTTTGAGGAGCTGCTACTGTGGTAGGCTGTGCTAATTGAGCTGCTTGTTGATTGCTTACCTCAGTTGATGTAGGCACAGTTGTAGCTGCTTGCATAGTTCTGGGGTCAGCACCTACTGTTGCTTTAGTCGCATCGGCTAATAAGTTAGCTTTTGCAGCAGCAGTCTGGGTAGTAACCTGAGAAATAGCAGGTGGTGTGCTTACTCCAGTTGCGTTAGAGAGTGCAGCTTGCGAAGTAGCCGGAGTAATTCCATCACCTGCTAGTTTTCCAGATGCTACATCTACTAGTTGCCTTGCATCTGCGGGAGTAAGGCTCGCACCATATGTAATGTCTTGAGGGGCCGCGCCACCTGCTAAAAATTGTTGTGCAATTCCGCTTGCTGTAGTACCTGTTAGTCCAGAAGTTCCTGAAGCAGGAGCAGCAGCAGCAGGAGCAGCAGCAGCAGGAGCAGGAGCAGCAGGATTTCCAACAGTTAAAGTCTGTCCGGCGGGAAGTTCATTTAATCCTACAATGCTACCGCCTGATTTATCAAGTGTCACATTCTGTACGTTCCCTTCTAAAACAGGAGACACTGTAAGTGGCTTCTGCAATGGTCCTCCTAAAACAGGCGAAGGTTGTAATGTAGTATTCTGTACGTTCCCTTCTAAAACAGGGGGTCCAGTGGGTGAACGAGGGACTTGAAGTGGCGATTGTACAACACCAGCAGGATTTCCCTGTGCTACTGAAGCGATAGAAGAATAATTGTCAATAGTTGAACCGGGTGTGTAACCAGCTAAAGTAGGGGAGTCAGCAGGTATACCAGTAGTAGGCTTTTCTTGTGACGCTTGTAACTCTTTAATTTGTTCTAGCGTAGTACCAGTGTCAAATATATCTTCATATAGTATTTTACCATCGGGTATAGTTCCACCGGCTAGTACTTGTTCAATTCCACGGGGTGTGTTTACAAATGTACTATGATTTGCTATTGTCTTATCTAGCCTAATAGAGTTATCTGGATTTCTTATAGAATCTAAGACATTAAATGTAGCAGAAAGATTTTGTGCATCTGCGCCTGTTGCTCCGGTTGCCTGTGCTATTTCATCTTCGGTGACACCCTGCATCCGCAACTCTGCAATTATATTGCCTCTAGATATTCCGCTTTCTGCATCTGTTGTTATTTTATTGTTTATATATCGTAGTCTATCAGAAGGTAAATCAGTTAAAAATTGCTCCCCTTTTGTAGGTGGTGGGGCAAGAGGATTGTTACCTCTGTCAAACAAAGAATCTAATACATTATAAGTACTAAAAATTTGATTAGCAGCATCACCTGTTGCACCTGTAGCTTGTGCTATTTCCTCTGCCGTGTAACCGTCTGTTCGCAATTCCTTTATTAACTGCCCGCTACCTTTTCCTCCTGTTTGTGCTTCATATATCTGTCTATTTAAATCTTGTAATCGAGGACGCATTAACCCCTGCATAAAATTCTGTTCGGGGGTAAGCACTACACCAGCAGGGTTTTCCTGTGTTACTGAAGAAATAGGTGCAGCAGGTGTAGCAGGCGTAGCTGAATTTATTTGCCCTTGTGCAGTAAGTGTATTATTAGACGCATTTTGAATAACCGGATTAACATATTCTTGCAACATGCCAATGTCAACTTCACCAATTCTTCCTTGTGCATTTAAAGAATTTAACTCTTGTTGAACTACTTTAGATGCATCTTCAGCAGATAAATCTTTAAGAGTATCAGCAAATGCTCTGTACTGATCTTGTGTAAACATT
>TARA_R110000851_G_scaffold2460_3_pt1 | contig 11600 bp, 13 predicted proteins | sample TARA_R110000851 | Tara Oceans TARA_R110000851 (sample SAMEA4397627) | marine metagenome | biome: Polar Biome; feature: [DCM] deep chlorophyll maximum layer (ENVO:01000326); material: water (ENVO:00002006), including particulate matter (ENVO:01000060) such as... | depth 17 m | reverse complement strand
AACATCCTAGGGTTTCTGCGGCTTACAGAGCGGCTACTGGTACACATAACTGTATCACATTGAAGTGGTACACTACTGTAACACTACTGTAACACCCAACTGGTACACATTGGCCAGCTTCGGTGTGACGTCACACCTTTGCGTCAACCGTCCGACCTTTTCGCCCTGATGACTTGGCCCCCGGCGCACCCTCCTGAAACTTGAAATAGTTAGGTTCCGGGTGGTAGTGCAGGTGCGCCCACCGCGTTGCATCAGAACGCAATCGCTGCAGCACCTTGATGCGCAGCGTCGTCTCCTCGTAATGTATATCAGGTTCAACGGCCAGCATGCGAGCCACGGTTGCGGTGTGGAACGTCGTCGATTTGCGGCTTTTCATTATCGAATGCAGGATTTCATCAACCCTGTCGTCCATTGAGCTATTGATCTCTGGGGAGTTGCGCTTGCGTCCCTTGGTATCCTGCTTGGTCTGGCGCTCGCTGGCCTTGGCCGGTATTGCCGGCACCAGCGTCACGGTGTCTGGGTCCAGTTCCATCTTGGCCATGTCCAGCCTTATCGATGCCTGCCATTCCTCAGCATCTTTCTGCTTTGTCATCGTGAGACTGACAGCCAGTTCCTTAAGCTCCCTGTCCACCCTCACCATGGTGTCTGCATCAGCCTGAAAGACCATTGACCCTCTAGTGCGGTCCTGATTGTCATGGCCCGTGTGATGGATGCCCAGCACCGTGGCACCATTAAGGCCATTGCGTATGCTGTCGCTCATCGCCGTGAACTTTGATGCATGCTCCTGAGCGTTCTCGTTCAGCCCCTGCATGCTGCGCCCTACCGTATCGATGATGACCAGATCGTAGCCATCAGGTGACATCGCCAGCGCACCCTGAAGGAAGGGCGCTATGTCCTCACCAACATGGGGCACCGGGTCAGCGATGTGGAACCAATCGGGTGCTGCCTCCACCTGCCGGTGGCTCATCCATCCATGGATGCGGTTGATTAGCTGCGCCCTGCCTTCACTCAGCGCATAGAGCACCCTGCCCTTGCCCTGTATCGACGATCTCCACGTCTCCTTCCATTCCCAGCAGCCACCGTTCGCCAGCGTCAGCCCTATGTCCAAGGCGACAAAGGACTTGAATGTTCCCGGCGCTCCAAACATCAGCGCCTGTGTGTCAGCCATCAGGAAATCCTCGATCAGCCATTCCGGTGGCCTTGCATTACCGAGCCCTGTTGCGTCGACGAACCTGAAGCGCCCAGCGTTGACGCCAAGGCCATTGGGGAGATCGTCGCGGCTCACGGGCGCGAACATCTTGGCATGCACTGCAGCCTTGTAAGCCGTCGTGATATTGCCCGGAGGGGACGTGTTGTACCTGTAAGCGTTATTGATCTTGGATGTGAGGTGCTCGAGGTCGCTCGCCACCCATGGAGGCTTGCACCTTGGGCTCCAGTGTTCCCACATCAGGTCCAACGCCAACTCAGGGCTGATGCCGTAGCTCTTGAGGTGGGCTGCGGTCGCGTAAGCCAAGGCATCGCCGCCCCTGCCCTCGACTGCTATCTGTGCATCATTGGCCAGCCAGTAGGACGCAAGGTCCACGTTCTCCGGCATGTCCGGCTCGATGATCCAGTTGTCGTGGTCCTCGGACTTCTCTTTGAAGTTGGCCTTGGCCTTTGCAACGTAAGCTTCATCAGCCATCGCCGCCTTGATACCCTTGAGCCCGTCTTCCCAGCTACCCTCGGCCCACTCGTACACCCCATCCCTCGTGCGTGATGGAGCCACCAGCACATATGAGTTGTGAGACCTGACATCAACGTGCTTGGCCAGCTTCGATGCGCTGGGGGGTACGATCTCACCCTCGGGCAAGCGGTAGAACAGGTGCTCGCCACCTCTTGGTGTCTTGGCATGGAGCTGCGTAGCATGCATGTCAGCGCCGACGTTGCGCTCGAGCTCGTCCTGTGACCAGCCGGGGTCGAGGTCGAGGACCATGAACCCCGACTTGCCTGTGTCTATGGCCACGTTGGCGTTGGGCCACGTCTCCCACCATGTCTTGATCTGATCGGTGTCTATGGTAGAGTCCAGCACACCATGTGCCGTGTGCGGTGTCTTGTCTGCCCTGCAAGGGAAGACGTACCAGCCGCGCTTCGCATAAGCGACCGCAGCCTGTCCTGTGAGTGTCATAAGTTAACCCCTGAAATGAGAACGAACGCAAACCCTATGGTTTATGACGTACCTATGTCAATGAGGCCTTGACACAAGGTTGCCAGTGCCGGACATTGCACGTTCTTGGAATCCCAAGAGCCTTTCGGCGTGACGTCACACCGGAAGGGTCACTCACCACCACAGGGGAAATGTGATGGAAACGATTAATACCACTCCGTCATGGCGGGCTCTCATCGCTCCCATGCTGTCTGTTCTCACCAACACCGAAGCCAGCCACGAGGCCACGCGCCTTGTCACATTAGAGCTTGAGAGGTGCGCTTGCATCGCTGATGCAATGCCAGATATTTTGGACATTGTCCTGCTCAGCTCCTCGACTGTGGGGGTGAAGGCGATCCGTGAAAAGGTGCGCCAGAGCCTGATCGACAGCGGTGCTACCGCCATCGTCGAGATGAAAGGGTTGGACGATGTCTGACGTGATCTCGATTGAGAGCCGTATGGCCAAGATTCAGGCCGACCACGACAAGCGCAAAGAGGAGTGGCTCCATGATCCCGATAGCGGGGCCGAATATCTCAGGTTAGCTCTGCTCCACACAATGATGCGCAACGAGATTGAAGACATAATCATCTTCGACGAGGAAGGGGAGCAGGAGCGCTACCACGTAGGCGGCACCAAGGTTATCCCCTCCAAGGTAATGGATGACATCATAGGATATTTGTATGATGTCGACGGACAAGTCGCTTACAAGCTGACACGAATTAACCACAGCAACTTCGTCCTCCACTGTCTCTTCGACAATTCGCATGAACCAGAGGAGATCATCTTCGACTACCACGTCGCCAGTGGCGTCGATGACGCGCTGGAGTACGCGTCGCGGCAGCACAGCTCGACGCGCGACTACTACAACGGAGGAGAAAAGTGATGCACGACGACATACCAGAAGAGGCGATGTTTAGCCTCGAGAACTACAACTACTACCGTGATCCACGGGTGCGGGCCGAGTACGTGGCCCCGCCCAGCGATGGCACCCGGTTCCACTGGGACCTTTGCCCCCTATGCCGGGGCAAGGGCAGGGTGGTCAACCCCAACATCGACGCCGGTGGCGTTGACCTTAACGAGTGGCATGACGATGATCCCGACTTTGTGAAAGACTATCTGTCCGGGGCCTATGACATCACCTGCCCCCAGTGCCTCGGGCGCACGACTGTCGCAGTGCTGCGGGAGGACGACACATGACACAGACTGAGCTTTTCTCCAACGCTGGTGTCACCATATCACGCAGCCATGCTGGCGGTGTGTGGAAGATGTTCATCGACGGTGTATGCGTCGATCAGCGCCGGTTGAAGAGGAGCCTGACGAAGTTCGCTCGACGCGTGGTCGAAGAGGCCAATCGTCCGGGCGGAAACAAGGACATCCTGCTCACCTGCAGGATGATCCAGAACAGGGTGTATTTGCACCCAACCATCGCGGACTATATCCGCTATGGACCACCAAGCGGTGTGACGTCACACCGTAACATGTGACAAACAGGAGAAACAGATGACACGGGCAACAACGAAGAAACCTGCGGCGAAGAAAGCTGCCAAGAAGAAGAGCGGACCCACGAAGGCCGATCTGGCCAAGAAGGCCCACGAAGTCGCGGTCGCTGCAGCCAACAAGAAGCTGCTCCCGCTGGCCAAGGACATCAACGTCCGCCTCAGCAAGGCTGATGCCAAGCTGGCTGATGCCAACGACATGCGCCTGAGTGCTGCGCTGCAGTTGGCCGAAGCTGAGAAGATCGCGGTGGAAGCCAAGATACCGTTCAAGACTTGGTGTACAGAGAACATCGAAGGTAAGTCGTATGAGACGGCTCGACGTCTTCTCATCATTGGTCGACTCGGTGATACCGAAGAAGCTCGCATGCAGCTTCAGGACATGCGCTCGGGTGAGGCTGCGCGTAAGCGTGTGTCGCGCCAGAAGAAGAAGGCCGACAAGCAGGCTGCTGAAGAGCAGGCTGAGGCCAACGAGAAGAACCCCGTGGACGCAGTTGTGCGTTCGCTGGGTGCCTTGGATGACGGTGACCAGCGAGCCGTAATCGACACCACTGCTCGCAAGCAGGGTATGGTCCTCGTCACCAAGGACGATGCCAAGGACCTGTCGAAGGTCAAGGACGTGAAGGCCAACTCCGGCACGTTGGAGGCAGCGAAGAATGCCTTTGACGACTTGTCGGCCAAGGATAAGATGACGTTGCTTCGCTACGCTTCAGAGGTCACTGGCACCCCACTGTCAAACCCCGCTGAAGCTGTTGCCGAATCTACGGCAGCGCCAAGCAGGTCGCGAAGAAGGGCAGCAGAAGCAGCCTAACGACGCGCACGGAGAGGATCGCTAGTCCCTAGCTAGCGGTCCTCTTCTATTTTTTTTTCAGGGGAAGTATGATGATCGATTGGAATACCTACAGCTACGAGTCCTCATGGGCCAAGGCCCCCATGATGTTCTCCCCGCCCCATCCTGAGAGCATGACACCAATGCCCTATCAGGAAGCCGGGGTGGAGTACCATATGTCCCGCAACCATGCGGTGTTTGGAGACGCGCCCGGTCTTGGCAAGACAGCGCAGTCCATCATGCTCGACAACGCCATTGAAAGCGGTCGCACTCTCGTGGTGTGTCCTGCCTCGCTGCGCCTGAACTGGCAGCGCGAGATTTGGCTTTGGTCGAACATCGAAAACGTCAGCACACACGCTGTGCTCCAGAGTTCTCATGGGATCAACCCGGAAGCCGACTTCAACATCGTCAGCTATGACATGCTCAGGAACCCCGGCATCAACACCAGCATCATGGACCTGATGTGGGACCACGTCATTCTCGACGAGGCCCACTACCTCAAGGACCCCAAGGGGAACCAGAGGACCAAGGTCGTGTGCGCTCCTGACATGCTGCCTTCTGTCACTGGCCGGTTCACACTGGCCACGGGTACGCTGCTCCCCAACCAGCCCATAGAATGTTACAACGCCCTGCGGCTGCTTGATTGGGAAGCGATAGACAAGATGAGCCTCGAGGCGTTCCGCAACGCTTACTACTCAGAGGGTGAGGGCTTCGTGCGGATCAAGGGCAAGGCCAAGTGGATGAATAACGTACGCAACGTGCCTGTCAACCTCGATGACCTGCAGTACCGTCTTCGCTCTCGCATCATGGTGCGTAGGCTGAAGGAAGATGTCCTGCCCCAGCTACCACCCAAGCGATGGCACATCATGCCTCTGGAGAGTACGCCTGAAGTGCGTCGTGCGCTCAAGCATGAGGGGTTGACTGTGGCCGCGAAGATGCACGAGGTGGACCCAGATCACTTCGCTGATGACATCCCTATCGATGGCGCTATCTCGACAGCCCGACGTGAATTAGGGGAAGCCAAGGCACCGCTCATCGTGAACTACGTCAAGCAGTTGCTGGACGAGGGCATTGATAAGCTGGTGCTGGCTGGCTGGCACATCAGTGTGCTGTCCTACTTCATGGAGAAGCTTAGTGATCTCGGGGCTACCTACATGGATGGGTCCACCTCTCCATCGCGCAAGCAGACAGCAGTGGATCGGTTCCAGACAGACCCGGAGATCAGGCTCATCATTGGTCAGATGCTGCCCATGGGTGAGGGCTGGACCATGACGGCGGCTCAGGATGTCGTGCTGGCTGAACCATTCTGGGTTCCCGGCAAGAACGAACAGATGTTGGACCGTGTACATCGTATCGGTCAGACGGGCGACAGGGTGATTGGCCACATCCCTGTCGTGGCAGATTCTCTCGACGAGAGGATCATTAACACGGTGATCAAGAAGGACCAGAGCATCTATCTGGCCCTCGATCACCGGGCTTGACACAAGTATCACGCAAAATTAGCGTGGTGACAGTTTCATCACTAACAGGGGAAATAAGATGAAAATCGTAGCAATAAATACCGAATCCGTTCCTATCGGGACGAAAGTCACTTTCTATTTTGGAGACCCAGATGTGGATGTGCTCTCCGCTTTGGCTCACATCCGTGCAACACAAATAGGAGGGCTTACTAATGGAACATCTGGATCAGTGGTTGAAGTCGATGGTGCGGGCGAGCCTGACGGAGACACCGCAGCCAGTGACGCTCCCGTGGGGGGAGACGACGACGGAAAAACCGTGGAGCCTGAACCGAAGACGCGAAGCCGTCGCTCGCGCACTCGCAGCACAGGAACCGTGGTCGATGATGTTGATGCGTCGGGCGGGGAGGACACCCCCGCACCTGAAGAGAAGGCCAAGGGGCGGACACGTCGTAGTCGCAGCAAGCCCGCTGAGAGCGAGGACGACAAGGGTAGCGAAGGAAGCGGCAGCGATACTGCTGACAGTGGCGGCGGTCGTACTGCTCGTCGCTCTCGTGGTGGGGTCAAATCCGGTGTGACGTCACATCAGATGTCGGCTGAGGACCTGATGAAGGCAGCAGGTGAAGCTGCCGACAGCATTGGACCCTCTGCCGTGATGGACATCATCACTGGCTTTGGTCACGAGAGTGCCTCCGACATCCCTGCTGACAAGCGGGCTGAAGTCGCGGCCAAGCTGATCGAGGCCTGCGAATGACTGAACTCTTGGCACACAGCCCTCTGGGTGCGTCAGGTAGCTATCGTTGGATGGCATGCCCTGCCTCCATCAGGTTCAGTGAGGGTGTCGAAGACCCTGAGAGCGAACACGCTGCTCTTGGTACTGCGGCGCACGAGGTCGGCGACCGCTGCCTCACTGGACACATGGATGCATGGGAGATGATCGGCGAGGAGGTCTACGGGCGCACCGTTGACAAGGAAATGGCCATCGCGGTCCAGACCTACCTCGACGGTGTACGCCAGCGCCACCCGGATAGGGATCAGTCGAATTTCTTCGTCGAAAGGCGGTTCCACTGCCCTACCATTCATGGTTTGTTCTACGGCACGTCGGATGCTATCTTTGTTGACCAGAAAAACCGGGGAGTATCGGTCTGGGACTACAAGCATGGTGCTGGCATCATCGTGGACCCTCACAACAATCCGCAGATGATGTACTACGCCTGCGGGGTGCTGGAAGAGCTTGATCTGTGGGATTCCATCGACATGGTCAGCCTCCTGATCTGTCAGCCTCGTGGCTTCCATGCCATGGGTGCGATCAGGGAGTGGTCGATCAGCGTTGATGCGCTGCTGGATTGGCTTGAGTTCAAGCTGCTCCCGGCCATGGATACCGCAAGCGGCGATGCCACCACCGTCGTGAGCGGAGAGCACTGCAGGTTCTGCCCTGCCCGATACACCTCCTGCCCTGCTCTGAAGCGGGACATGGAAAGGATGAAAGAACTGATGGCTAAGATCGAGGGCTTTGAGGGCGGCGTCGAAGCCCTTACGAATGAAGAGGTCGGAGAGTTTCTCGATCTGTTTGACTTGGCTAAGACCCTGAAGAAGAGCGCTGATGATACTGCGTTCATTCGCCTTCAGGCTGGCCATGCTGTTCCGGGGCGCAAGCTCGCACCAGCGCGTGTGTTTCGGAAATGGAAGGATGGTGCGGAGGAGGCTGCGGTCGAAAAGTTTGGTGACCGTGCGCTGACTACCCCCGCCTTCCGATCCCCTGCTGACGTCGAGAAGTTGACTGAAGGCAGGGACTTCACCCGCCGTTGGGCATTCAAGCCAGACGCCGGACTGACAGTTGTGACTGGGAGTGACTCCCGTCCTGCTGTCAACTCAGAAACCAAGTCCATGTTCAAGCCTGCGGGCAAACGTGGAAGCAATAAGGAAGCTAAGTAATGGCTGAAGAAAAAGTACGTCACCTGACGCCTGTCGGGCGTCTGATCCACGAGTCCCTCTTCGAGAAGGACCAGTACACCACTGACAAAGGTAAGGATGGAGATCCTGCCTACAAGATCGAGGTCGCGTTCGACCGTGATGATGTCGAAGGCGATGGCACCATCGAAGACGGCATTATCGATGCCGTCGTGGCCGAGTGGGGAGAGGCTGCTGAGCAGCAGTTACTCGACGGCAAGATCAAGACCTGCCTGATCGACGGCGAGGAACTGAAGGCTCGTCGAGAAGAGAAGGGTAAGAACGGTGATGCCTACGCCGGGAAGCTGGTCATGCGGGCCAGCACCAAGTTCAACAAGCACGGACAGGACGCTCCCGGCGGCGTTCAGGTGTACGACGAAGACGTGCAGGAGATTGGCCCCGCTACTCGGGACCAGATCTATCCGGGATGCCTTGTGCAGGTCGGCTTGGTGTTCTCCTGCTACGATGTGCAGGGTAAGGGCGTGAAGGCTTATCTCGTCGCAGTCCAGAAGGTCGGCGAGGGTGAGAAGCTGGTCAGTCAGGCTGACCACTCGACCCTGTTCAAACCTGCTGCCCGCTCCGAGAGCGGCGGCGGTCGTAAGTCGCGCAGGGGTTAAGTCCTCCCTGATCCCAGCGTGACTTACTTGGGGGTGGCTGAAAGGTCACCCCCTACTTTTCCGGTGTGACGTCACACCGCAGAAATAATTCCAAAACCAAGGAGGCCACAGATGGGTGAAGTGTTGTATTTGAACATGATCTCTAGGAATGACCTGCTCCCGGATCAAGTCCTAGACGCGGCGAAGGACTTTGGTCTCACGCAGGTAGTTGTCATGGGCTATGACGCAGCGGGCAGTGAATACATGGCATCTTCAGCCGCTGATGGCGGGGTGGTCATGTGGCTGATTGAACGATGCAAGCACCGTCTTCTAGAGGTGGCAAGCGAGATGGAGACCACAGATGGCTAGCCTCATCCTAAGTATCATGGCAGCGATCCTAATACTCGGCAGTGCGGCCATCGCGGTGGGTGTCGCATGCGGCATCATTATGGTGCTACGTAAACTATAACAGCAGGGGAATACAATGAAGATAATAGTCCACGATATAACAGACACTAGCATCCTGAAGTGCTCCGTCACTGCAGTTGAGGCGGCATTGGATATGCGCAACCCCCCGAAGGGAAGCCATGTCTCCATACAGGTGTGGGATGAGATGGAAGAGATTGGCCACATCTTCTGGGTCGGGTTCAACAAGGACTCTCTGTCCGTCTACCTGATCAATGGTGCATCATGATCACCATAGATTTCGAGACACGTTCCGAGTCTGACCTGATGAAGGTTGGGGCCGCAGTGTATAGCGAACACCCGAGCACCGACATCATCTGCGTGTCATGGGGCATCGATAACTTGCCCATTCGATCATGGTGGAACGGTGACTTCGAAACCCCAGAGGATATGAAGCCTTATGATATGGCCGAGGTGTGGGACGCTATTGATGAGGGCCACATGATTGAAGCCCACAACATTGGGTTCGAACGCTCGATCTGGAAGAACGTGATGACTCCTTGCTACCACTGGCCTGAGTGTCCACCCGTGGAGCAGTGGCGGGATACCATGGCCGTGGCTGCCTACTATGCCATGCCGCAGGCCCTCGACAAGCTGATGGCAGCACTGGGCTATGAAGGCAAGGACCCCGAAGGCTATCGCCTGATCACCCGGTACTCCAAGCTGCACCTGAAGACAGCGAGGGACGAGATCACGATGGGGGACTTCGTCAAGTTCGTGAAGTACTGCGAGCGCGATGTCCTGCTGGAGCAGACAGCGAGTGATGTGCTGGGAGATCTGCCTGACCGTGAGGTTCCCAACTTCGCATTCGATATGCGGGTGATGGAACGTGGTCTGAAGCTGGATGCAGAAGGCATAGCGGTGGCCACGGAGATTGTGGACAGGCGTTTCGAGGAACTGGCTGAGGTGTACTACGACATCTGCGGGGTCAAGCCCACGCAGGTAGCCAAGTCTATTGAGTGGATTAACGCCAACGGGGGTGAGCTACTGAACCTTCAGGCGGGTACGCTTGAGGAGGAGATCGAACGCGACGACATCCTCAGACAGTGCAGGGCTGAAGACCCTGACTTCAGGATGGCTGACAAGATCCTGCCTGACGACACGAGGCGTGTGATCGAACTGCGCATGCAGTTGAACAAGGCCTCCACCCGGAAGCTGGATGCCATGTCTCGCCAGACCTGCGAGGATGGCAGGGCCAAGTACCAGACAAGATACCACGGCACCCAGACAGGGAGGAACGCAGGCTCCGGGTTCCAGCCACTGAACCTGAAGCGCAGCTACGAGGACATCTCTCCTGAACGTCTGGTCAAGGACATCATGTTCAAGGATCCGGCGTATCTCGACATGATCTACGGTGATGCCATGGAGGCTGTGAGTTCAGCCAGCAGGCACTGGATCATGGCCGAAGAGGGCTACCGGATCATGGCTGGGGACTTTGTCTCGGTCGAGGCAGTCGTGCTCGCCTGTCTCGCTGGTGAGCAGTGGAAGATCGATGCCTTCCGTGCTGGCGAGAAGATCTACGAGCGCATGGCTGACAAGATATATGGATACCCTACCGGCACCGTGACCAAGGCTACCCACCCAGCCGAAAGATTCGACGGCAAGACAGGTGAACTGGCCTTCGGGTATCAGGGTGCGCTTGGTGCGTGGAGGAACTTCGACCGCACCGACCGACACACTGACGAGCGTGTCATCGAGATCTGCCGAGCATGGAGGGCTGAACACCCCGAGATCACTAAGCTGTGGAGGAGCCTGAACTCCGCTGCCATCAGTGCGGTCAGGGACAACAAGGAAACCATCTACCGTGATATTGGGTTCGCACCCGTGGACGATTGGCTGGCCATGATCCTGCCCAACGGCAAACACATCTGGTACTACCAGCCGCTCCTGTCGAAGCGCATGCCTCGCTGGCACGACCCTGCCACTGAGGAAGCTTGTGCGGACGGTACATGCAAGTGCGAGATGGAACACGTCCTCAGCTACATGTCCATGAAGAACGGGCAGTGGACGCGCATCTATACCTACGGCGGGAAGCTTGCTGAGAACGCGACACAGGCCACCAGCAGGGAGATCCTGATGCCCGCTGCTCGCAGGCTGGAGAGGCATGGGTACACCCCTGTACTGACGGTCTATGACGAGGTCGTATGTGAAGTTCCTGAAGGTTTAGGCAGCTTGAAGGAGTTTGAGGAGATCATGATTGCGCAGCCTGAAGGTTGGTACGCCAGTTGGCCCCTCAGTGTCGATGGGTGGGAAGGATACCGCTACAAGAAGTAATCACCAGATCGGTGTGACGTCACACCACAGCCGCTTCTTGACGCAGCACTAGGAGAAAAGAAATGAGAGAAGAACTTATCATACTGGGCCACGACCCCGGAGCTTCAGGGGCGTTCGCCCTCATGACCGGCAGTGGCAAGCTGCTCAGTGTGCTCGACACCCCGGTGTTGTACATGGGCAGGAAGACGATGTTCTACACCGCCCACTTCTGTGAGTGGTACGCCAAGACGACGATGCCTTACGCTGACTGCAAGGAGATGGCCATCGTCGAGGCGGTCGGAGCCATGCCTCGGCAGGGCGTGAGCAGCACGTTCAACTTTGGCTCTATGTATGGCGGCGCGTCGTCTTTCCTT
>TARA_R110000851_G_scaffold60997_4_pt1 | contig 11602 bp, 9 predicted proteins | sample TARA_R110000851 | Tara Oceans TARA_R110000851 (sample SAMEA4397627) | marine metagenome | biome: Polar Biome; feature: [DCM] deep chlorophyll maximum layer (ENVO:01000326); material: water (ENVO:00002006), including particulate matter (ENVO:01000060) such as... | depth 17 m | reverse complement strand
TTACTGCTTATACTAACGAGGGTGGTTTTGTAGACGGAGATAAAATACGTTTTCGTTTTGGTTTTCCAGAAAAAATAGGTGGTTGGGTAAAATATACTACAAGCGTTTTTCAAGGTACAGCTAGACGATTACATAATTGGGTTGCTTTAGATGGCTCTGACTTTTTAGGTATAGGTACTGAGTTAAAATATTATGTAGAAGAAGGTCAAACACTTAACGATATTACTCCAATTAGAAACACTACAAGTGCTGGCGATGTGACTTTTTTAGCATCTAATGGTTCTACAACTATAACAGTAACAGATACTGCTCATGGGGCTAATGAAAACGATTTTGTAACTTTTTCTGGTGCTGCAACATTAGGTGGAAATATAACTGCAGCAGTATTAAACGCAGAATATAAAATTGTTTCGTTAATAAGTTCTAACTCTTATACAATAACCGCTACGGCTACGGCTAATGGGTCAGACACAGGCAGTGGGGGCAGTAGTGTTGTTGGTACATATCAATTAAACACTGGTCTTAACACAACTGTTGGAGGTACTGGTTGGGGTGCTGGTCAATGGAGTGGTACAACTAGTAGTGCTTTATCGACACAGTTAAATGAAGCCTTAGATAATAGTGAGACGGCTGTGGACGTAGACGATGAGACAGGTATGAACACAGCAAACGACGTTATCTTAGTTGATAATGAGCTTATGCTTATATCAGCAACTACAGATGATAATACAATGACTGTGGCAAGAGGACATTCAGGAACTTTAGCAGCAACTCATGCAGACAACACACTTGTTAGATTAGCTAAAGGTAATGCTTTAGCAACAGATGATTTTGTAGGATGGGGAAGTGCCGCAGCAATTACCGTTCCTGGAGCACAAATCAGGCTTTGGTCACATGACAACTTTGGAGAAGATCTAATAATTAACCCAAGAGACGGTGGTTTATTTTATTGGGATAGAACAACAGGACTAGGTGCAAGGTCTATTGAACTTAGTGCTACAAGTACTTTTTCTAACGAAACAAGTGTACCGCAAATTGCTAAACAAATAATAGTTTCTGACCAAGACAGGCACGTTATTGCTTTTGGTTGTGATGGTCTCGGTGCTACTTCCACAACAACACAAGGTAATGGCGTACAAGACCCATTGCTTATCAGATTTTCTTCACAAGAAAACCCTGTGGATTTTTTTCCTACGGCTACAAATACAGCAGGTGATTTAAGACTTGGTGGTGGTTCAACTTTTGTACAAGCCGTTGAAACTAAACAAGCTATTTTAGTTTTTACAGATAAAACTTTACACGCTATGAAGTTTATTGGTCCACCGTTTACATTTGGGTTACAAGAATTATCTAAAAATATAACAATAATGAGTCCTAAGTCTGCTTTAGCTATTGATGACGTAGTGTTTTGGATGGGTTTAGATACTTTTTACTTGTACGCAGGACAAACACAACAAATACCTTGTACAGTAAAAGATAAAGTATTTCTAGATTTTAATTTTGAAGAAAGTGATAAAGTACACGTAGGGTCAAATACAGAGTTCGGTGAAATAACTTGGTATTATCCAACGAAAAACAGTTCAGAAGTTGACGCTTATGTTACTTATAACTACACAGAAAAAGTTTGGTACTTTGGTACATTAGAAAGACAGGCTTGGCTTGACAGAGGTATTAGATCTTTACCTTTAGCAACTGGAGGTCAATATTTATATAGCCATGAGACAGGTTTTGATGACGATGGTTCGGCTATGTCCGCATTTATTGAATCAGCTGGACTAGATATTGGAGAGGGAGACAAAGTTGGTTTTGTAAATAGAGTTATTCCTGATGTTTCATTCAATGGATCAACTAGTATAAACCCTACTGTTAACTTTACTTTAAAAACCAAGGACTATCCTGGGTCTAATTTTAATCAAACGGACACACAAGCTACAACTAGATCTGCAACAAGTCCAGTAGAACAATTTACTGAAAAGCTAGACTATAGAATGCGAGGGCGGTCTTTTGCTATAAGAATAGAAGCGACGGCATTAGGTACAAAGTTTAAGTTAGGAACACCAAGACTTAATATACGAGAGGATGGTAGACGATAATGTTAGTTACAAGTATACCTCAGTATGTTCAAGGTTTAGCAAACGCAAAAATAGACTTAACAACAACAAACGCAACCGTTTTATATACAGCTCCTAGTGTTGGGGATTTTAATATTTCTGTTGTAAATTCAATTTTAGTTTCAGAAGATTCTGGTAATGCAGATACAATAACTGTTACCCTAACAAGTGGCAGTAGTGTGTTTAGTTTGTTTAAAGTAAAAGCGGTAGGAGCAAACGGTACAGTTGAACTATTAACAAAAGATTTAATTTTACAGGGTGGCGAAATATTAAAAGTCACTGCTGCTACAGCAAATAGACTACACGTCGTTGCTAGTATACAAGAATTTATACAACAGAGAGTAAGTACAAGTAACTAATTATTGTAAAAGATAAAAATGTGTGATATGTTGAAACAAGGATGATAAAATGACAGCACCGTATCAAGATATAGCTAAAGGGATAGCAAGTTTAGGTAGGTATGAAGATACCTATATTGTTCATGCTGCAGAAGGCGAAACTGTTATTCCTAAAGAGGTCTTAGCTAGTAACCCAAAATTAAAAGAAGATATTTTTAAACAAATGCGTGCTGTTGGTATAGAACAGCCAGAAAGTTATATCGTTGGCGATGCTTTAAATTCTAGGAATCCTATAACTGGACAGCCAGAATTTTTCTTTAAATCTTTAAAAAAGTATCTTCCGACTATAGGTGCTATCGTTGGTAATATCTTACTTCCAGGAGTTGGTGGTGCCATTGGTTCTGGTTTAGGAAGTCTCGCTGCAGGTCAAAGTGTAGAACAGTCTTTAGTAAATGCAGGGTTGGCTTATGTAGGTGGAAAGTATGTCGCTCCACAAATCGATTCAGCCGTTGCTGGGTTTAGTGGAGGAACTGTGCCAACAATAGGATCAACAATAGGTTCGGGTAGTCCGTTTACAGTTGCTGCAAAAGCAGGAGTTGACGCAGCAGGAAGTGCTGCTCCATCATTTCTAAGTGGGGCAGGAGCAACAATACCCCAAGTTGTAACAGCAGGACTTACTCCAGCGTTAGGGCAACAACTTATGAAACTTGCAGAAGTGCCAGAAATGGAAGAAAGTCAAAGTGCAAATAGTATTGTAGATGATTATTATGCTGCATTAGCCAGAGGAGAAAACCCAGAACTTCCAGGATCGCTAACTCCTCCTCCTAAAGAATCTTTATTTGCACAAGAAAAACAGGGTGCACCAACTGATCCACAAAGTTTACTAGCAAACGTAGATTACGAAGCCTTATTAAATAATGTATTAAGTAGAAATATGTTTTTAAATGCTGCAAATGGTGGTTATATTACTGGTCCAGGATCATCAACTAGTGATTCTATTCCTACAAGATTATCTAATACAGAGTTTGTACAAACAGGAAAAGCCGTAGCTGGAGCAGACCCAACAGGTAATAATAACCCTGACCAAGGAGCAAAAGTAATGGCAGGAATTATGAGGGCTTTTGAACAAAGAGCTGATCAAAATACGAGGAGTGCATAATGGCTACTACAGAACAAACCACCATTACAAGACAAGCCCCTTTTTTAGAGGACTATGCTCGTAAACTTTTAGAATCAACTTATCAGTCGTCTCTTACTCCTACTGATATTCCTGATATAAAAGTTGCAGGCTTCACACCTGATCAACAAGATGCTGTAACAGCAACTAGAGAAGGTATTGGAGGTTTTCAGCCTTTTCTTACTGGAGCAAATACTGCTTTAACAGGAGTCATGGGTCAACCCTCAGTAGCTAATACTTTTGGTGCATCAGGAATTTCTCAATTTATGAACCCCTATACTGAGTCTGTTATCGATGCAACTCAAGCAGACATAGCTAGACAAGGTGGAATCGCTCAAAACCAAATAAACGCTAATGCTGTTGGAGCAGGTGCTTTTGGCGGTTCGAGACAAGCTATAGCTAATCAAGAACTACAACGAAACGTAATGGATCAACAAGCTAAAACTGGATCACAACTAAGAGCAACTGGTTTTGAATCTGCATTACAACAATCACGTAATTTAGCTGATGCTCAAATAAGAGAAAGAAGTTTACAAGGTTCTCTTGCTGGTCAATTAGCTGGACTCGGTGGACTTCAACAACAGTATGGTCAGCAAGATGTAGCTAGTTTACTCGGTATTGGGTCATTACAACAAGGTCAGGCTCAAGCCCTTCTTGATGCAGCACGACAAGGCGATTTACAACAAGCCTATGAACCACAACAAAGATTAAGTTACTTTAGCGATATATTAAGAGGAGTTCCTTCTGCTCAGCAAACTACAGCTTCTGTTACTGCACCAACGCCATCGTTACTATCTCAAATAGGTGGAGTTGCTGCAACAGGATTAGGATTAGCAGGACAGTTAGGCTATAGACCTTTTGGTAATCAACAACAAAGTGGAATAGGTACACTTGGAAGGACTGCATAATGGCTTTAAATCCTTTTGAAACACTACTAAACAATCCTCAGTATCAAACACAAGGTCGTTCAAGATTTTTAGATCAAGGTACTGCAGGAGCTAACGCTGGGCTTAGTGACAAGAGACTAGTTCCTTTTGCAAACGTAATGCAAGAACCAGAAATAGATTTAAAAAGCAGTTTTAATAATGTTGATAATGCTGAACTAGAAAAAGTAGGTAAAAGTGTTTTTTCTCCAGAAGGAATGAATTTAAACTTTAATGAGCTGGATGAAAAAGATATCAATAGTTTAGCTACAGATAACCCTGAAAAGGTAACAGAAAAAGCAAAGTCTCTTTATGATGGTGGGGGAGAAATAACAAAAATATTAGGTGCATTAAATAAATTATCAACTGGTGGGAAAGAGGTTGATAAGTTATATAAAGGTTTAATTCAAAAATCTGCACCTGATGCAGCAAAATCAAAGAAAATGGTAAAAGACTTTTTTGGAACTGATGCTGAAAAAGAAACTCCTGCATGGGCTGATGCTGCATTGGCTATAGGACAATCTTTATTAAGTGCCGATCCAAACCAAACAGGATTACAAAGTCTTGGTCTTGCTTTAGGTGAAGGGGGTAAAGCAGCAAAAGCATCAAAAGCAAAGAGTTCAGCAAAAGATTCAGCGATGATGGGATTAGCTTTCGGTGTTTATAAAGAAGATAAAAAATCTCAAACTGCTCTTTTAGCAAACTATGAAAAGTTTAAACAAAAGCAAGCCGAAAACACAACTAAGTTAGGCAAAAACTTAACAGACCTTTTATATAAAGATAAAACATTTAATCAAAACGAACAAAAAGCAATAGAAAGTTCGATTACATCTACAGCAAACTTATTTCCAAAAGAAGTAAGAGGTGAGTTATTTCAATCAATAGCCAAGAATAGAAATATATTTAAGGGTGTTAGTATAGATAAAATACCAGAAGCTATTTTTGCTTTAGCTAAAGAAAGTGGAATAGAAACGAATGAAACAAACGCAAGTAATTTTGTAAAAGCTGATGTAAAAATAAATGATGAAAATCAGTTTAACTTTTTTAAACAAAAATTTCCAAGTCAGTTTCAAAATATAGTTTATGATCCTGCAAAATCTTATACGATAAAAGGTTTTACAGATAAAACGAAAACAGGTGCAATACAAGATAATATTTCTCAAGTTAGTATAAGCTCTAGTAATCTAAACCCTAATAAAACTGGGTTTCTTGCTTTATTAGACGCAGAAAAACAATTAAATAAAGCTATCTTTGCTGAAAAAGACCCAAGAAAAAGAGGAGTACTACAAGCAGAGTTGGAAAAGCTAAAAGCTAAAATAAATAAAGAAGTAACGCCAACAGATAATAGACCAGAAATATTAAAACTTCAAAGTAGTCTTGAAGAGTTAAAGAAAGACCCAGCTGGCAATGCATCGAAAATTAAACAAGTAGAAGCAAAAATTGCTAAAGCTATAGCCCAACCTGATAATAGAACGGCATTAAAAAAAGAACAAAACGATTTAACCTCTTTAGAACAAGAAAAAAAGAATGTCTCGATGGGTGATCCTGGAAGACCCTTGGAAGTAATAAATAGAGAAATAACTCAAGTTACTGATCGTATAAAAAAATTAACAGAACAAACAAAAGGTAATTTTGTTTATATGGGTCCAGATGGTTCTTTTTATAGTGGTGAAGCTGGTCCAGGAGGACTCGATGAAATAAAGAGCAAGTCTATTATAAATGAGATAGAAAAAAGTCAAGTCGGTTTTGTTCGTGCTTCTTATATAGGTGACGCTATTCTTCAAAACCTTGCAAAAGAGCGTGGTGATTCTTCTGTAGGTGCTTTTCAGGCATTAGGAAATTTAATTGAAGGAGCGAAACTACAAATAGGAAACTTCGGTTTTAATATGAGTGCGGAACAACAAGCAAAATATGATGGCAATAATATTGATGCTTTAATTTCTGGTAACTCTGGGAAGACATCTAATATATTTAAACGATTTAAAGAAGCAGCAAAAGGAAATCAAAACTTAATGTCTGCTATTATGGACTATGCTTTTGCATTAGCGTCTAGTAGAGAAACTGGAAAGCTAACAGATAAAGATGTTGCTGCAGCACTACAAACAATAGGTGGTGGTAATATTGCTGATGGTGATTGGTTCGTAAATAAAGATAAAGTTATTAACGGTGTTAGTAATGCTATTAACTTATCTAGTAATGATCTCGGTGTTAGGATGAATCAGTTTTACTCTAAAACTAGAAAGATGGAAGAGAAAAATGGAAACACTGATCTTGATCAGTTTCGATATGACCCAATTAAACTGATAAAAAGGTTATCACCTGATAATACTTTATATGAGAGAATGTATGTGGGCAAAACAGATTTTGCTCTAAATGGTTTATCTTATATGAAATTTAATAAATATCAAAAAGCTATGGGTAATGATGTTAATATAGATCCAAAGCCAGAAGTAGGAGGAGGTGAGACATCAACACTATCTCCTGATCTTCTTGGTGTAAAAAACACTATATCAGGATTAACTCAGCTTTTAAATAATTCAAATAAAAGTGTAGCTGACGCAGCAAAAGAACAAATAAACAAAATTCTATTAGGGCTGAGTAGTGAAGACGCTGAAAAATTAAAGAAAGCTCTTAAATAATGAGTATATTAGATCAAATTTTCGAAGACGCTGAAAAAGCAAGGTTACAAGCTGCAAGTAATGCTGCAAGTAAAACAGCACCCTTACCTACTGCAGCACTTGATGCTATTCAAAACAGACTTATGACTTCGTCTTTTGATAACACGCAGTTAGAAAATGATCTTTCTATGACAGCACTTGATCCTTCGCAAGAACAAATAGATATGAATCTTGCTGGTGTATCAAATCAAGGGATTCCTGCTAGTTTAAGAGCAAAAATTAGTATAGCTGGTGTTACAGACCCAGAGGTAAATAAAAAGAATGTTCTTTTTAATTTAAAAAACTACTTTAAAGAAGAAGGACTTATAGACGATAGTTATGATTTTGGATTAAGAATTGGTCCACAAAGTAAGCGGTTAGAATTTAAAGATCCAAGAAATAATGGACAATATAATGTTCTTGATCCATTAGGTGCTGCAGATTTGTTTACTGGAGACCTTGCTGATCTAGCAGGAGATATTCCAACTATTATTGCTGAAGTTACAGCAGGTATTGGTACAACATTTATTCCAGGAATTGGTCAAAGTGGTGTGGCAAATATTGCTGCTGCAAGTGCTGCTGCTTTTGCAACAGAACTAGCTAGATTAAAATTAGCACGAGAAACAGGGATATTATCTCCTGATATAACAAACGATGATATTTTAAGGCAAGCACTCGGTACTGCGAAATGGAGTGCTTTAGGTGGTGCAGGTGGACAATTATTATATAAATTTGGAAGACCTATTTTATCAAAGCTAGGGATAGTATCACCTAAACTTCGTTTTGATATGGATGAAGCATCTTTTATAAAAGCATATGATAGTTGGATAAAAACACCTGCTGCAAAAACAAGTGCAGAAGCAGGAGTTCAACCGTCGTCTGCTCAGATGATGATAGCAAGTATTGATGAGCCAGGAATTAGTGCTGCAGAAAAAGCTAATAGAATACAAATAGCTAAAGAACTAGCAAGGGAAGAAGAACTTTTAGCTAAATCTTCGACTTCATCTGTTGGATCTGCTATTTCAACACCTAGTTTAGAAAAACAAATACTAGCAAGTGGCAAAGTAGATGAGGCAGTAAAAGGAACTGTTACAGACGGTATGCCACCTAATGTAGAAACAATAGATACGAGTGAGCTTGCTTTACAAAAGGTAGGACAAGGTGTTAGGACAGGTATAACAGAAAGCGTAGAGTTAAGTAAATCTGCTGTTAATAACTTTTATAAAAACGAATTAAAAGAAATAGATACGATAATAGATGATGCTGCTAATCTTCCTGCCTCAGTAGCAAATTCTTCTCAAGTAGGAACTTCTGTAAAAGAAGCAATAGGTAGTGCTTATGAAACAGCAAATCAAAAATTTAGTTCTAGTTATGAGAGTATCTATAAAAAGTGGTCAGAAAAAACTGGTATAAGTATTGATAATGTTGTTATTGGTAAAGGTGGTATAAAGCCGACAGAAGCAGCAAATATTGCAGCAAATTTAAAAAAGACTTTTGCTGATAGACCTTTTTTAAGTCCAGAAGAATTAAAAGTTGTAAACAAAGTATATGATGCTTTCGTTGTTTCAGAAAAAGGTGGAGCGATTGGTGTAAAAAATATTTCATTAAGAACATTAAATGAAAACTTACGAGACCTAAGAAGATTAGAACGTAAGGCTTATTTAAAATCATTAAAAGGAGAAGACGCTCCTTATCCTGAAACAATAAGTTCAATGGTAGGAGCATTAGAACAGGCTAGAAACCGTGTTCTTTCGAGAGCAAACGCACCTAAAGGATTAGCCGATGAATTAAAATTATTGGACGATGGCTTTGCAGAGTTTTCAAAAAAGTTTCGTAATAGTCAACTTTCTGCTGTAGCTAAATTAAGAACGGCTAAAAACCCTGAAGCAGCATTCAACTTAGTAATGACTCCAGATAAAACTGGTAGAACAGCTGTTTTAGAAGTAGCTGACTTATTAAAGAAAGATCCTAAAAATGGTGATGTACTTGTTCAAGTTGGTGATTCTATCCGTGAGCAATGGCTAAAAAATGTTGTAAAAAGAAATAGTGATGGCGTAATTACTAAAGTAGATACTAATGCTCATAATGCTTTTGTAGAAAAGTATGGAACGGTTATGAAAGAATATCTTTCACCAGAAGCTCTTGCAAAGTTAAATAACGCATCAGACTTTGGAGAAGTTATTACTCAGATAAATGCAAAACGAACTGCTTCTTTATCAGAATTAGATGAGACATTAGAACTAGGTGGTGCATTACTTAAAGAACCAGAAAAACTATTTAGTTTAGTTTGGCAACCAGAAAATATAACTCGTTTTCAAAAAGTTATTCCTATTTTAAATAGAGAGCCACAATTAAAAAGAATATTTCAAGCAAGAGTATTTAAAGAAATGACTGATGAAAACGCAGGTTTAGTACAAAATCTAAATGGTGTGATGATTCCTGATGTAGGTCTTATGGGTAGTTATATACGAAACAATAAAGATAAGTTAGGTTTGTTATTTAGTCCAGAGTATGTTCAAAATTTAAATAAAGTTTTGTCTGCAATGAAACCTGCTTTAGTAAATGTAGGTGCAAGAATTGCAAAAGAAGAGAATAATGTTTTGTTAGTTGCCGCAAGAAGTTTTGTTGGTGTGTTTACACGTCCTGGAAGAATTTTAACTTTCGTAAATAAGTTAAGAGGGAAGGCTAGAGAAGACTCTTTAGTTCAAGCCTTAATAGATCCAGATAAACTAAGGGCAATGGCTCAAGCATCAAAGATGAGTCCAGGACATTCTCAAGCTCTAAAAGTCTTAGGAAGAATTTTTATAGGTAACGATGGAGACGGTTCTTCAAGAACTGGTGATTTAGACGATTTAAATGTTCCTAAACCTAGTGCTGCAAAAGCGATATTAGATGCATTACAGAAATAGGTAGCTATGGTTGTTGCAGAAATTCTCACAGGCATAGCACTAGTACAGAAAAGCGTTGAATTTATAAAAAGTAATATTGGAACAGTAAATGATATTTCTGGTATTGCTAAACAGATTGATGGTTTTTTTACTGGTGCCGACCAAATGAATAAAGGTAAAGGCAAAGGTATGTCTATTGCTGAACAGTTTGGCTCTGTAGAAAATAGTGCTAATGATTATATAAACATGAAACTTTTAGAAGAAAAACGAACAGAGTTAAAAAATATAATTAATATGAGGTTTGGACCAACTGCTTGGGATGAGATAATTGCAGAAAGAGCTAATAGAATACAAGAAGCTAAAGAAGCAGATCGATTACAAAGAATAGAAGCTAGACAACAACAAAAAGAATTTCTCGATACCTTACAAACAATAGGTATTATCTTTTGTGTTATAGCCGTAATTATAATAGGTTTTGTTGTTACATTTAGAGCCTTTGCTGAGGGTTATAAATACAAACCTAAAGATTACACACGACAGCAAAAGATACAAAGGGGTACTATAGTTCTACCTACCATGACCACTTGTCGATTAGTAAAACGTAAGGTGTATAAAGATAAAATGGCTTGTATATATCAAGGAGCACAAAAGACTTTTTCATTAGACTTTACAGATTTAGCAAACGGTTGCCCTAGACAATACAAATGTGTTCTCGATCCCAATGGTAAAATGCCGTCTATTGATAGTGTAATGGAAAGTTTACGGAGTATAGCTAAATGACAGCATTCATGTTATTTTGTACATTAAATGGATTTGTTGACGAAGGAGCAATTTATTTTAAAAATGTAAATGATTGTTTACGTTTTGAAAAAAAGTTAAGTAATCAAACTTATATGAAAAATAATAAAGAACAAGTATACGATTGTATTTGTAAAGTAATACCCAACGTAGACCCAAAGAAAGTGAGGATATATTAATGAAAGACGTAGCACATTATAAAAAGAACGGAACCCTTTACAAGGGAAAATCTCATAAAATGAAAAATGGTGATTTACATAGTGGTGGTAATCATACTGCTAAAAGTGTAAAATTATTTCATTTAAAAGACCTTAGTAAGACAGTTCAAAATAAAATAAAAAAGAAAAGTACATGACAGAAGAAAAAAAGAAATTAATAAATCTAGATTTAAGTAATAATTCATTTGAGTTGTCACTTAGAATATTAGGCAATGAATTCGTTGCAATTAAAATAGGTTCAACTAATTTTTCTGGTAAGTTAATAGCAGGGGGTATTTTGTTATTATTCTTTACGTTAGTTTTACTAGAAGGATTTGGATTAAATGAGGTTTTAATAAAATGAATGTAGAAATTTTTTTAAAATGGAAGATACTACCAAGATTTATGATGCTTGCTAGTACAATAATGTCCTGGAGATGTGCCGAATGGTTTATGGGTTTAGATACACCAACTGCAAGTCAATCAGCATTTGTATCTGTGGTTATGGGTGTT
>TARA_R110000851_G_scaffold74547_5_pt1 | contig 11643 bp, 20 predicted proteins | sample TARA_R110000851 | Tara Oceans TARA_R110000851 (sample SAMEA4397627) | marine metagenome | biome: Polar Biome; feature: [DCM] deep chlorophyll maximum layer (ENVO:01000326); material: water (ENVO:00002006), including particulate matter (ENVO:01000060) such as... | depth 17 m | reverse complement strand
CTTCATGGTAGGATTTGCCAATCTCACTCCTAAATAAATCCAACCTGCTACAAATAAACAAATGAGAGATAAACTCACTACTCAGCCTTCTTTTGTTTTTTATCTAACATATACTTTGGACCGGTCCAATGGAACCATTCATCATTGTTCATGAATATATTTCCTCTGACATGTTTGGCTGGTTGGTGCAGCCCTTGAGCTCTTAAAACATCACCTGTGCTACAATCTTCACCTTTGTGAGTACAAGGGTTCTTCACCACAAATCCCCAGATGCTGTTCCTGTTGAATATTCTATCAAACTTTCTACCTTTGCGAATAGTTACATCATTCAAAGTGAGCGGTCTAGCAAACTCTCTATTCTCAATACCATAGTTATATTTATCTACTATCTTCTGTCTTGTTACATTAATAAACTTATTGTAAAGTGATTCTGTGTTGGTTGGTGACATTCTCATACTGACTCCTAGATAAAATTAATTTGATATTTAATGTAATTGGGTAATGTATGTGTTAATAAATGAGCAGCCTCTAATGGTGTAATGTCCATATCAGCCATGATCATTATTGATAAAACCAACCCCCAGATATAAAAATCTTTTCTATTCATTGTGAACTCCTTTTTTAACATATCTAAATATACTATTAATTTACTAGTGAGGCAACAAGTTTTCTTTGTTTTTTGGATAGGGTAGCCAATTCAGCCAACTTGTTCATTAACTCACCTTTAGTGATCAAACTTATATCATTATTATCATAAAAGTCTTTCAACACATCACAAGCTCTATCGTAACCTCTTGTAGAATACATTTCATAAACAACTTTCCACACTACAGTGGTTTTTTTATGAGGCCTGAGGTAATTACCCACAACAACTGAACTCTGTTGAGATTGTTCTTTGCTTTTGTTATATTCCTTTAACCATTGATCCCAACTACCACTAGCCTTTTGCCCATAAGCCTTCTTAATACCTCCAGCAGCCCGTCTATCTAATCGTTTGAGATTGTCAGCTTGCTCTCCAGTAACGGGTTGAACAAAACCACCTGTCTTATGAGGAAACACTGTATGAGCTGAATATTTGACGGTTTGTGAACAATTGGTGCATTCTCTATAACCTTCTAGAGATCGATCCTTTACGATATTCACATTACATTTTGTACACTTCATTATGCGAACAACGCCTTCTTGATCTCATCTTGAATGTGGACTACATGTCTACACTTCCTTCTAAACATAAAACCTTTGCAGTTACAACTATATTTTTTTTGATACTTATCAAACTCTACTGTATAAGAGTTCCCATTGGAACCTGGAACGTTCCATGAAGTGTTGTTGATAACGCTATCTTCTGTAAGGATCTCTCCATCAAAAGTCTTTAGTAATAGATCTACAGTCTCTGAGTTGGTCATAATGTCTCCTTTATTCATAAATGACATTACGGCTTTTTATCTAAAGAGACAACAAGATTAGTCCATTATTATTTAAAACTTCATGTGTCTAATTGTTTTGGCATTATTCATTATTAACCCCAATGTCTCAATACCAATCTCTAAATGTTTAACGTCATGTTTAGCTTTGTTTACTTTATCGTTCTTCATACTCTTGACTCCTTCTGGAATCATTGGATTATCTGTTACTAACAACAGAGCTCCTATTGGAATTTTATTAGCAAAAGCAACAGTAAACAACGTTGCTGTTTCCATATCAATACTATAAGCACGAATTGATTTTAAATACTGTTTGAATTCATCATCATGTTCCCATACTCTTCTATTCGTAGTGTAGTTGGTTCCGGTATAGTAATCTTGTTCATTATATTTTAGTGCTGATGAGGTAGCCCTTTGTACTTCAAAGGATGGTAATGCTGGCACTTCAGAAGGCATGTAGTCATCAGATGTTCCTTCCCCTCTAATTGCACCAATAGGTACTACAAATGAGCCAATCTTTAATCTTTCTTTTAAACCACCGCATTTTCCTAAAAAAAGTACACATCTAGGCTGTATAGCTGATAATAAATCCATTACTGTAGCTGCATTAGAAGAACCCATTCCAAAGTTTATTATTGTAATATTTTTAGAAGTAGCAGAAGGCATATTCTCATCCTTACCATTCACATCTACATTGTTAGCATTTGCAAACTCTTCTACATATTGATTGAAGTTAGTTAGTAAAATATACTTTCCAAAATTGTTTAATTCAACTCCAGTATACCTCACCAACCAATCATTTACTATATCTTGTTTATTTTTCATTCATCTTTATCTTTAGTTTTATCTCTATTATTTGCCCAATAGATCCAGCAAGATATCAAAACAAAAGGAAGAGTCATTATTCCTATTCCTAACAAGACTATACCAACAATTAAACTTTTGGATATCACGTCTCCTTTCCCTCAGCTCCGTCCCAATAAGGATCAATCTTCCAATCTCCTTGATGGAATCCATTAGCAAAATGTTCTAATTTATCATCTGCTGTTATGTTATCATCACCTGTGTAATCTATTCCGTAATTCATATAATCATCCACATAACGCTGAACGTCTTTTGGCTGAATATACAGACCATATGTATTCATAGGACGATTTTTACGTAACACTTCTTGATCCTTACATATTCGTTTAAAAATATAGTGACCTAATTTATTTAACATAGAAGCTGTATTTCCTTTTATGTGTTTTGGTTCATACGGACACATTAGACAACCTTGACCACAACAATAACCCCGCTGTAATAAAAATTCTCTTGATAACATATCTATTTAACACGATTTCTGTAAGGTCTAACTAGATGATGTCCTATAAAAGTTTTGATCTCTCTTTTACCACACCTACTTCTATAATAGTTCTCTAACCTAGTCCATGGACAATCTAACACTCTACTAAAAGCTAAATGCATTATTAATCCAATAATTGGAACACTTACCCAAAATGGCTCGCAAAGTACTACCAAAAAGGCAGACATGCCACAAAGGATTAGATATATCCAGTGTATAAGTTGTATTGTAAATAATATTATGTTATTCAGCATGAGATTATGGTGGAGCTGATAGGGATTGAACCTACGACCTCCTGAATGCAAATCAGGCGCTCTCCCAACTGAGCTACAGCCCCATAAATATTAAACGTCTGAATAAATTTCTGAGACAATATCTGTTGGTGAGTCAGCGTTTTCTAGATCGCTTATCAACTTATATAATTCATCTTCCACTTCATACTTTTGTGTAGAGTCTGTGCAGTCTAGATCATCTAACAAATCCTGCATTAATCTTAATTTTTCTATTATTTCTTCAATATTCATTTTTTGTATCCTATTCTTTCTTTTAATTCTTCGTGGGTTAATACTGGTGAGTTTTCATGTACATGATGAAATGATCCACTAACCAGCGACGGATTGTCTTTGTAATCCTGTACTGTTGTTTTAGCTGCTGATGCTATTTCTTCTGATAATTGTTGAAGTTCATTTAATTGTTTTTTGGACAGACCAGGTTCTATTGAGCTTACTTGGTGACTTTGTACATAAAAGTCTATTCCCAACTCACTTGATACCCTGAAGTCTGCATCAGGAAAACCAATTTCTTCAACTCTTACTACATCGCCTTTATGTAGAGAACCATTGACTGTAGAGATCACATCAACCACTTCAACCATTGTACCTATCTTCATAACTTATCCCTTTTTTTTAGCATTACTTACAAAATCCTCTTGAGTTTTCAAATTTTCCATTATTACTATAATAACAGTTTGGGCACAATAACCTGACATTAGACTCTATATAGTTTTCAGTATCTCCATCCATATGATCTATCTTTAAACATACTATATCAGTAGCTATATTGCGCTCATTGAAACCACACAATCCACACTCCTCCTCCAAGTAACCTTCACTCAGCAATCTTTTCTTTGTGATTGATGCGCTGTATGGATTCTTCTCCGTACCAAGTAGTATATTGGACAAATCTACTCTATAATTAGAAGATGTCTTGTTTATACCCTTGCCAGATTGGTTAGTGTGGCTTTCAAATAATCCATACCTCGATGCATACTTTTTCCAAGTAGTATAATCTACACCCAACCATCTGGCTGCTTCTGCATTAGACTTAGTGTTTTGGATTGCACTCTCCACCATATTACGAGTTATAACCAGTCGCTTACCAGGAACTCTGAGTGGTTTATGCGATATCCCTTCTTGCATTATGTCTTTTGAAAAACCATTAGTCTGCGATTAAAACCAACCTCTTCTCCGGTTCGCAGATTCTGTCCTGAACCTTCAGTGATTTTTCTATAGACTTGATTATCGCCTCTAATCTCTTTCAACCAGAACAAATCGCTTACTTCTATTTCATCAAAACGTAAAGCATCAAATTCCGTCATTCCCATCCTGGGAGCACCAAAAGTTTTGCCGTCTTGCATTGGATCGTTGCTAGCCATTATTGTACCCTTTCCCAGACTTTAGAGTCAGATACTATTTCACTGATAAATCTAAAGGCCTCCATAGTGTCCTCGTCCAGAACATTTTTGCTTTCTAGTATGTCGTATATTCTATCTATACCATTCTTAATATGCTCGAGCTTTTCAGCTCCCGCTTTGTCTATCTTTGGCATTTGATGCCTCCTCTTTGTTAATAATATCTTTTGTTTTGTGCTCGTCTAAATTATTCTTATGCAAAAACTCTTGAATAGTTTTGCTTAATAAAGATAACTCGCTCCAAGCTAATTGTTTTACAAATTCATCATTCTCGCTGTCAATTACAACCGTCATGAGTTTATGTATGTATGATCCATATTTATCTGTCATGTTTTTCCTTTATATGTATGAGTTTCTTTTGTTACTGTAATTAATTCCTTGCTATAATCCTTTAATGATCTTATTTCAAAATCAAATATGTCATGTGACATCATACCTATTTCTCCACTATCTCGTAATATTTCACTTAAGTTGACTATAGTTTGAAAATTATCAGAAGTAAGTTTGGTTACATCAAACCGTACTATAATATCATTTGTAGCATTTATGTGGTTGGAATGAATCCTTTTCTCAATATTAAATTGAGTGTTTGGTTGTTCTTGTTCAATATAGGAATTCACACTGAATCCTTTATGTCCAACCCAATCGCCATAAATATCAGAGCACCATGGTTCTAGTTCTTTCAACATATCAACATTACAATTATCTACTATGAATCCAACGTCATACTTTGGTGGAATGACCGGCATCATTAGTGGATCATGCTTAACCATATGTCCCCATTTACGAATAAAGTTACGAGTACTCCTTAGATTTTGAGCTAACCACTCTGTTGATTCTCTGCCCTTCATGAAGACTTGACCTGCTGGATTCCTAAGTGCACCATCTTTAAATCTACTACCTCTACAAGTCATGTGGTATACAAACCCTTTCCAAGTCTGTATTAATTCATACCCTGCAAGAACAAACCTATTAAATATATCAGAGTCTTCTTTAGATTGAGGAGCATATAAAGGGTCATGACCACCAATTGCTAAGAAGTCGTCTTTGTATATAGCCCAAGGTGCAAAAATTCCTTTTGTAGTTTCTCGATTTACTGACAGTGGTCCATATAATATGTCATCATTACCGTGGTATATATCATCAACAAATCTAAGTAGTTCTACTTCTTTAAACTCTTCTGGTTCTATTCCAAAATCTTTCAATATCTTTTCAGGTCCTTCAGGATGTAAAGGTGGTTCTATTCTAGTTGCACTGACCACGGTTCCTCTCTTCATATGTTTTAATACTTCTATGTCCATATTGGGACAAGCATACATGTCAGCATGATAAATCATTACAATATCATTAGTAGCCATATCAACCAATGTATCATAAAGTATTGTGTGACCTAACCGAGTTGGTCCTTCGTTGCGGTGTATCTTTACGTTATTGTCTTTTTTTGCAATCTGTTGCATCCACTCCCAAGTTCCATCATTGGAAAAGTCATCTGCCCAACATATCTCATGTCTGTATCCTAAATTCTTTCTAATGCTATCATATGACCATTTTAAATACTTTAAATTATTTCTACTAGGCTGTATGAAACTAATTACCATATCACTCATGTCGTCAGCCATTTTGCAAAAACTACTGCTCCTACTATACTAACCCAAAATAACAGTATAAATAATAATGATAATAGCGGTTCCCACCACTGTGTCTTACCATCCTCATTCCAATCTGTAAATTGTAATATTTTTTTCTTAAATAACCTGTTCATGCATTGTCCTCCAATTGGCTTTCCATGCTTTTTCTGTATAATGTTGTTGAAATCTTTTCTTTGCGGTCTCTGAGCAGAGATCATAGAACTTCTTGTCTTTTAACCTTGAGGCCATATCTTTTGCTTTATCCAATTCACCAACTTCAATAGTTGTCAATGGATGCAAAACCTCCTGAGTGTCTAATCCTTTATAACCAATACAAGGTATTCCGTGAAATCCACAGTTCATAGCAAACGTGCCAGCTGCATGTGTTCTCATTAAATGAACACCTACATTATATTGAGATAAATTTACTATCCACTCTCTCCATGTTAAATATGGTAAATAGGTTATATCCTCTATAGCATCTTCTTGTTCTTGTTTTCTACCCATCGATGGACAATTGATTGGATCGCCTATCTCTCTTGCTACAATGTAAGAATCAAATCCACCATACCAACTAACAAAATTGCCACCAACTATCGTACCTTTACCTTTACCGCTTCGTGGAGCTAATCCGGTAGGTATCATTAGACTTCTCATTACTCTAACATCCTTACAACCTAAACCTAAGTAATAATTTACATCACTTTCATTGTGACAATACACCCAATCTGCTTCGATTAATGTGTTATAGTAATGAAATTGTTGTTGAATTGAATAATCTTGAAAATACCAATGTGGACCCTCCTGCATTACCGCGACTTTATCACAACACTTTCTCACGTATTCTAAATCTACTTTGGGATTATTTTTAGGAATAATAACTATACCTAAATCAAATTGTTCTTTAGGTAAAATTTTTAGACTACACATTGGTGCATCCAAAGCTAAACACCACGCAACTTCTGTACGTGAGTTTGGAAAATCTAATGGATATTTTTGATTTGTGCCTGTTTCTGAAAAGAATGCTATCTTCATTGTAACCCTTGTTCTAATATATAGAGTAGTAAAATCGCAAACACGTATACATTTTTACCCGTAGATGTCTTGAGAATCATAACTCACTAAATGTTTTGAAGTTCAATTTGTTATCAGTAGATAAGTATTTGAGAACTTGTTGAAAATTTGTATAGTTGGATTCATTCCAACAATTATCATTCCAATCTCCGGCTATATGGGACTGAAAGACGTATCCAGTTTCCCACATGTAAATTCTTTCTCTTTCATGTATGCCATCACAACCAAATAGAACATTTGTTTTAAACTTTACATGTTTATTGATTTGATCATGCGCAGCTATGTACCTATATTTGCTAGATACAGCATCCGCACTCTCTTGATTGCACCCCCACCCAGGCATTCTAAATCCAATAGGAAAATGACCTGTAGATGTCCATTCCCGAAATGATTCATTAATTCTATTGAGAGCTTGTGTATTATTAAGTTCTAGAAATTCTTGCTCTCCTATATTGGGATTTGTGCATTTGTGAAAGTGACCATGAGCAGCCATCTCCACCCAATCCTTAGATTTCCAAAAATCAACCCAATCTCTATTTTGAGATAAAGGATATTTGTTATGATAATTTGATGGTATAAATAACGTGAATTTACACCCAAACTCTTCATTTAAAGCCTCTAGATATTCAACAGACTCATCACCCTCACATCCCCAACCTTGCTCTGGATGCAGGTCATCTATAGCTATAACTACATTATTCATTATAACAATTGTAAATATAGTATAACCATACATGAGAGAATGATTAACATTCCTATTCTCATTACGGACTTTTCTAAATTATTCATTAAAACGTCTCCTTGATTGTTTTAAGCAAACCTGAATAGTCATTTTGTCCAGTTTTATTTATATGGTGTCCAAATTCTTTTGCTTGTTCTACATTATTTAATTCATCTATTACATCAAATACAGGAATGACAGTTGTTCCTGATAGTTTTCTCCAATAGGACTGAGGTCCAAAGTATCCTGGTCGGGTTTCTCTACCTTGGGTTACATACATCACTAGTGTTCCGCCAAACAATGAACTTAATATTCCATTACCTCCACACACACTAATAAAGTTTTCACAATTAGCCATTAGTTTCAATTGAAACTCGTTGTATGAATATTTTCTAAACTTACTATTATTTTTCCATAATTCATCAAATAACACCACATTATCCATCATGGAAGGTAATTGTCTATCAGTGATTATTTCACCATTTACATTTGCTGTAATGTCCTGCTGCATCATGGCAGCTGAAAGTTCGTTTTGATCTATAGTAAAATCAGATTCTCGATTTGTTGGTCTCTTATACACTACCAGATAACCTGCTTCAGTTAAGTGTGTAAACATCTCATAGAGACATTGAATGTCAAAGTAATGAAATCTTGGTGGACGACCGTGTTCAAAGTTATATATGTTGCTTATAAACACGGTTGGTTTATCAAACATTACTTCATCATTTCGATATATTGATTTGTAAGGTGGACATAACCATTGATCATAATTTAATACTGCAGGCTCGTCGTGAGGATTAACTCCATGTATCCAATCGTTAGGTAGACTTGGTAATCCAGCAGCTTGATTATTTATAGTTCTCTGTGTAAACAGCTCCTGTACATTATCACTAAAATAATAGTATGGGCTCATACCCGTTGATGTCACCACTCCATCCAGTTGATTATTTTTATGTAACCAATAAGCGTAAGGTACCGACAGTGCTAACTCCACACCAAATTCAGGATTAGTTTGAACTATCATGATACTGACTTCAATACCTGAAATGCTTCTGCGTATTCAACATTAGCTTGTATACCTCTGAACATGGCTAATGTTTTGAGGTTTTTTGGAACATCTAAACCAACCATAGCATATTTCTCTATTTGACTTTTATGGCATTTAGCCACTTTGATCTTATCTTCAAACTCTTCTGTTATGTCACTATAATATGTGGGTTTCATTTCATTTTCGGTATGTCTGGGAATTGGTATCTGTTCGTAACAATAAATATTTTTTACATATCGTGCGGCAGCTACTGATGCTCTGTATGTTGCTATATGATCCTGGTTTGAGTCTCCAGCCCAATGAGTATAAACTGTATCTGCGTTTGTAGCTTGTAATACTCTCTGTACGTCGGATACTGACTCGAGACTAAAAGGAACTCTTAGATCTTGAAATGATAGCATAAGGAGTCTACCTCCAATAATATCAGCTGCTTCTTTGGTCTCTTGATATAATTCATCACTAGATCGTATAACCTCACCTGAGACTCCATCAATTGATTGGGAATTTGTCATTATGACCATAGTAACATCATCCCCAGCCTTTAAATGGCGCATTAGTGTTCCGCTACATCCAAATTCTATATCATCCGGATGAGCTCCAATAGCGACTACTTTTTTTTTATTAGAATTATTAATCATATGTGTGTTAATGCTGTATAGTAATCTGGTACGTTGGGTTTAAAATACGTCACCTCAATATCTCCAAAAAGGCTAACGTCCAAGTAATTTTTTCCATGAGGTCCTGAAATGTATTCTGTAGCTCCTGTGGCTTTGCATAAGTCCACTAATCGTTGAGAGCTTGTGGAAGTGACTCTGTAATCAGAAGCTCTCTCCATTGGCGTGCTAATATCCAGTTGGTCTCTTAAATATTTAATGCTTCCCATGTTTATATTACAAATATATTCCTCTAAATAAAAATGAGAAAAATCTCCACCAAAGTTCTGATTCATTTGTTTTATTAATTTTTTCTTCCACTTGGGATCCGATGATACTTTTACATTTTTGAATAGTAAAGAATTGGCATTGCTTTCAACTGGTACGGTAAACCACTCATCTTTTCCGGATTTGTTTTGAAATCTATTTCGATTGTAAAATTCATTCTTTACATACTTCACATCATCCAATAATATAAACAAATCAGCCTCTTTCATTTTTTGAAAAAAACCCAAGTATGGAAAATGTAATGGTTGATGTATAGTTACCTTCATATCATTGACTCTACAACTTTCTTGAGAGCTTTACAAATATACTCAACCTGTTCGTTTGTTAATTTAGGATGCATTGGTAACGAAAAATGTCGGTCCATTAATGCCTCTGATACGGGATACTTTAGATGTTCTGTAGCGGATAAACTCATATATGGTTTAAAGGCTGGTTGTTCATGGCACGCTGGCTTGTATGGTCTAGCAGTAGGTATATCATATTTTTTTGTTAGATGTTCACATATTTCATTACGAGATAACTCTGGATGATTAGCCTGACACATGTATTGCCACCACGTCTGTCTAATACCATCATATGTTGGTGGAGGATCTATACCTGGTATTTTTGTAATAGCCTCTGTGTACATGTCAGCTATATCATTTCTTCTTGATATAAAGTAATCAATATCTTTCATCTGACTTATTCCTATAGCCGCAGCTATTTCTGTCATTCTAAAATTTTGTGATATTTTTGTACAAGTTACACCATAGTCTTTACCAGGTATTGGATTTTGTATCTTAGTAACATTATTATAGACACCATGATTTCTTCGTATCAAGAGTTCCTCATATAGTGTTTTGCTATTTGTGGTTACCATGCCACCTTCACCGGTTGTAATAATTTTAGTAGGATAGAAACTAAAGCACCCTGCCACACCTAGATTACCAGCTGCGTAGGTAGCTTTGTGTCCTGCTTGATATCTTGAACCCAACGAATGAGCATCATCCGTAACCAAGAATAACTTATTATCACGACATAACTTTTGTATCTTTTCTATATCCGGAGGGATCAAACCAGCCATTGTCACCAGGAGTACCCCTCTTGTCAAAGAGTTGATATTGTCGAGAATGATGTCAGCATTTAAGCACTGAGTCACTGGGTCGACCTCTGTTATTTTTGGATTCCATCCTGCCCGTAGAATAGCATTTACTGAGGCTGGAAATGTTTGAGTAGGAACTATCCATTCCTTTCCATACCTTCCAGTTTCTGATGAGTTTGATGGTAAAGCGGATAATGTTATCTCAAGAGCTGCTCCGCAACTATTTGTTGCTACAGCATATTCTGTTCCCACATAATCAGCTACCACTTGCTCAAACCGTCGAACTCTCTTACCTTGGATCATTTCTCCTGATTCCAAAATTTCACTAAAGGTATTTAATAACGATGGAATGCATCTAATGTGGGGTTTGACTCTATCTATTTTGTCCATGCGACTCCCTTGACCACACTAGTCTCGTGTGTAATATCGTGGACTCCAAAAGTACATTCCTTGTTAGGAAATGGTATAAGAGATGAAGTAGAATGATAGTTTATGAGTGGAGGTACATTTGAGCTGTTGGGTCCGTATAACTTAATCAATTCCTCAATACTGATGGGTTTACTTCCCACGTTAATAATATGTTGACGTTTCTCGGCTATAAGTTGGTCTAATATCGTAGTGACTACTTCAAAGGCAAAACACACACTAATCTCTGCTTGGCCATCTCCATCAACCTCCACAGGTCTACCTT
>TARA_R110000851_G_scaffold333541_1_pt1 | contig 11660 bp, 5 predicted proteins | sample TARA_R110000851 | Tara Oceans TARA_R110000851 (sample SAMEA4397627) | marine metagenome | biome: Polar Biome; feature: [DCM] deep chlorophyll maximum layer (ENVO:01000326); material: water (ENVO:00002006), including particulate matter (ENVO:01000060) such as... | depth 17 m | reverse complement strand
TGTGCCCAGGGAACCACTGTATTCCTGCTCTACTCATTTGATTTACAAACCTTTTATTCCAACCCATAACGCCATGGGGTACTGTGTGGGGTACTGGGTGAATAATTTCGATTTATCACCTCAACTAATAGCTTTAAGTTTACAGCATTTACTACCTCTATTGCATAAGTTTATAATAAAGCCATATTTAAAATCATATTTGATAAAAATAATGATTGATTATGAACTCTCGCATTAATATCACAAAAAACATCAAGTATGATTTAATTTATAGGCTTTTATATATGAATAGTAATTTAGTTAGTTTCTCGATCTCTAAGTGTACTTATGAAAGATTAGAAAAACATGCTGCGGGATTTAATGACACAGCTGACAGAGCTATTAATCGCCTTCTTGATTTAGTAGAAAACTCAAAAGAAAGTACTGCTGAGTTAAAGCCCGAGCTGACATTTACTGAGCAAATCGACGGTGGCTATCGTGGATTAGATGCTGATGAATTTAAATCTAGGTTAGTCAAAGTACAGAAAGCTGAAATAGTTATTCATTATTCAGATGGTTCGCATAAAGTAAGAATCTGGAAAGCCAGCAAATTTAACAGAGAATCTAAACTATTAGCAAATATATGGTCAGGACCTTTAAGGGACTGGAAAAAGAAAGGCATAGTTAGGGCTGAGCTAGAAATTTACAACGACAAGTTTATTAAAGAACTTGGGCACAACGCAACTATAGTAAGAGGTGTATCAAAACTCTTGAATATACCAAGCGGACAACTGATTCAAGGTAACGTTAAAATAGAGAATATCCAAAATCCTACTCCTCACCTTAAAATATACTTTATTGAGGGCACTCCTGCATATGCAAGCTCTCTAGGCTTTAACAAAGAAGATAACTGCTACTACCTCACAGAAAAAGATTTAGGCTTTCCACTTTAACAACCGACATAGAAGCAGGTGCGTTTGCACCTGCTTTAGTGTTTATTTTTAGGAGTAAAAAATGGAGTTATATAAACAAGAATTTGGTCAAGACTTTGCTCTAGGTTTTGACTTAAAAAATCACCCTTATCTAATAGATAAAAGCTGGCATAATGATCTTTGCCCAAGTTTCTATTTTAAAGTGGGTGAACAGTATTATGTACTTTGGGTAGATTATGCTGACGTCGAGCAAAGAGAGGACGATATGTCTAGATATTTGATTGTAGAAGCAGTTAATGAAGGAAATAATAAAGAGCCAGATATTTATGCTGGTAATAGTGAAGTATTGTTTGGATGTGAAGATTACACAGATTTAAAAGAGTTTTTCATAACCATATTAGAGAGCAGCGCTCCCCATTGATTGAACCTTTAAACTATACTAATTAGCAGAAATATAAATTTGCCTATTAAACAAAATATATTTCTACTAACAATTTTATGAACTACTAATTAGATTTTTTAACCAAGCCCCAGCCTCTGCATTTGTTGTAATTATATCAAGCCTGCTTACCGCTCGAGTGAAAGCAACATATAGATCTTCTTTTGTCAGTGCTATATTTGAATCAGGCTTATCAGCATGAATAATAATGACATGCTTGGCCTCCAAGCCTTTAAACGACTTAATCGTAGAAAAGTAAACAAAGCCAGGCTCATTAAGTTTACTAATATCTTCTGTCAAATTTAAATTAAAAGCTTTTGTTGAAGCCTTCATACATGAGTTATCTAGTTTGTATGGCGACAGAATAACTGCACCACCATCGGGGCTTAAATCATTGATAAGATCCCAAGCTTTTTGTGCCATATGCTCGGTTTTACAAGTACTAATAAGTGGTAGTTCACCTTTAGGCACTCCCGGCATAGGCTTTACTATTCCACTACAAACCTTATTTGTAGCTGCATTTACTAATTCAGTATTTCTACAATTATGATAAAGACGAAATGTTACTTCAGCACCCAGTGTTTCATTTGTGCATTGGCCATATAAATCTTGTTTACTATCACCAAAGTATAACCACTGAGAGCTTTCTTCTTTAAGAAGTTGATATAAAGCTACAATTCTATCATCGCCAAAGTCCTGCCCTTCATCGATTATGATTGCATCATATTTATCATCTTCTCTGAGTAAAGTATCTATAACCCTTTCCGGTAAGATCGTCGAGTAAAAGTCTTTTTCATAACTTCCAACATGATCTTTAACTATTCCCCAAAATAAAGAGTCAACACTAAAAATTGCACCAGCGACATTTGGGTTCCGGGCCTTTAAACTTTCAGCTAACTTCTTATTAAAACAAACGAAAATCGCATTTTTCCCTTCTTCTAGTAAGGCCTGTAACTTCCAAAATGCTAATAGTGTCTTACCTGATCCTGCGGGGCCAATAATCGCCACCCTAGGTAAGTCAAACGCACCACGCAAAGCAGCAAATTGCTGACGGGTAAGCTCATCTACATTTTTCTCATCTTCTATTGAGTCTAGCTCAGTATCTACAGCCACTACTCGAAAGCGTTGGTTAGTCAAAGCTTCAGCAGCTTTATTTGCTAAACCTAAGTTAAATTTTCTACCTGTTCTTTCATCACCTTTCGCAAGTAAAGCCTCTTTTATAACCTTCCCTAACTTATGCATACTTTGCTTCGTAACTATCGTAGTTCGGTCATAGGTATCAAGCTTTCCTTCGACTTCACCATTAGGGTATACAACCAACCAAGCATGTAAGCCAGGAAAAGTAGCGCCCTGCTCATGTGTTAGCTCTGCTTTTACAAGTTTGGCTATCTCATGAAGATTTCGTGTAGCTTGCTCTGGCGGTGGCTCTTTAATTAAATATTCTCGTTGTTGATCTTGATAACCTCCACCAAGTCTGTACCAATTTCCAAACTCATCAACCCTAACTAATTTAGTTCCCTTTACTTCAACTACAGCAAGCCCTATTTCAGGGACAAGCACTACAAAGTCAGCTTGGCCATCACGAACAAATCCTCGATCATCCTTTAAAGCCCAAGATACATTGCAGATAACTATCCAACTAGATGGTAATTGTTTTGACAATTGCCTACGAACTTCTCTTTCCCACTTATCTGATGGGACTGGCCCGATTATACGTGGCATAAATTTATTCCTTATTTGTATCGAGCTACAGCTTTTAAGCCATTCCAAAGGGACTTATCTAAAGCTCCTTTTCCTTTTTTCCTTACTAGTGTTCGCCCGGGCATAGACACTACTGTAACAATGAAAGGTGCAATCCCTTCACGTCGAACAACATAACTCCCAGCAACAGCATCCCATACGTCAATTTCAGCTACTCTTATCCAGCTTTCGCTCTCAAATTCAAATACACCACCTAGCTCAACCTTATCTATATTTAAATCAATAGAAACGTTTGAAGCAGTATTATCTGAAGTACTATTAATTGGGTGTCGAATATATATTGCTAATGAGCCTCTGACCCAGGACATCCTTCTAGAAAGGTTGAAGGAATCTAGTAATCTCACAGACTCAATACCCGTATATTTTTTAGCAAAAGAGTCTATAGACTTAGACACATTATCTCTTAATAAAGGATCGAATTCCCATAGAGGGTGAGCTACTACTTCTAAGACTTTTTCACTCTCATTAATCCAACCATGAATGAAAGAACCATTACTTATAGGTTTTATATTGCCACCACCAAATGCTGAGCAATAATTTTTTGCCAGCTCAGTAGCTTCTTCTTGCCAACTTTTTAAACCTAAACCCCACAGTTCAAAGTGTGGAGTTACACCAGGGATATAAGAAGAATCCTTCATAACAGACAATAGTTCCAGACCAAGCCGCCAATCAAGCATTGGGTGTAAATGGCGATTTCTGAAACCTTTTAATAGTAAATCAGGACTCCTCCATTCGTGTCCCAATTTTTGTGCTCGCTTACACTCATCTTTTATAAACATTCCTAATTTAGAAAAGTCCTGATTATTAAGAGGGTCAATGCAGCCAGCTAATAATTCTTGCCATTTTTTGCTAGCCCAATCTACTAATCCAGCACCATTAGGATGCTCATCTGATAAATATAACTCGGCACCGGTTTCATCTTTGTCGCTATATTTATGTACAGAAGCAATTTCAATATCTAAAGAATCAACATCCAGCTCCAAGGCAATAGCTCTTTGGAGAATTGTTGCAGCAGAGAACCATGCTGCTTTGCGACAAGCTATGTCTTTATGATTATCAAAAAACTTAGTACCAGGTCGGTCGAGCAACCTTAAACTCAATAAATCAGTTGTTTTAGGTGCAACAAGTGAAGCGTTAACCTCTGGATGTCTTTCATCTTTGATCCACATATCAGCATTTAACCACTGACCATTCGGGCATGGATAAGTATTTTGCTCCCTAAAAGGAAAAGGCTTTGATTTTTTATTCTGAGTAATTCGATAAACCTTTTGCTGTCTAGAGAAAGCTAAAGAAACACCACCTATCGACTTTCTCTCACTACTAATAATTACCGGAGAAGCAACAAACGATACAGCCCCGTCACCGCCATTAGATTGACCTTTATTAGCTGGTTTACTGAGGTCAAAGTCTGTCATAAAGCCATTTGGCACTACAGCTAGATATGCATTGGCTTCCTCTGAACTACAATTAGGACATAACTCAATTTCAGGCCTACTTTTAGCCTCTTCGATAGTTATTGGCTCAACACTTAAGTTTCTACACTCTCGGCAAAATATTTGCCACTCCATACCACCAACAGGTTTGACTTTAGAGGCCCAGTTGTTACTATTTTTGTGATGAATTGAGCCTACAAGACCTATTGGCGTTAGTAGCCTTTTATCCCAAACACGCTCAGCCCCTGGCGCATAATCGGTTATAGCTTGCTCAATAGAACGATCTAAGGTCTTTGCCTCTGAGAATTTTCCACCATTGTTTGGAAGTGCAAAGTATAAGTTTCTAACCATCGTAGGCATGCCATACATTGGTAGTACACCCGCATCAGCTAAAGCATTCGCAAAACCTCTAGTTTTATCTTGTTCACTTATCGCTATATTATCCATACGGGCAATTAAAACATTTACGTTTTCAACAAGTTTAGCTGCTTCAATTTCTGTACCTCGAGTTATAACGTCAGCAACGTCTTGGACTATTTTATTATTCTGACATAGCCAACTAGCTACGCTGTCTCGCCGATCGCAACTATTAGCCAAGAAATCTTGTACATTTCCCATCTCACCGTGAGTATCTGGTTGTAAATTAGAGTCAGTCCAAGTCAGCCCTATTGCTTTAAACGCACGTCGAAGGACTTCTTTATTAAATAACCGTTCAGCTAATATTTCTTGATCTTCACTCATAGAAACACTCGGCTGAGGTGGTATCCCGCTTGTCATTTCCTCAGGATGCTCAAAGTGAATGCGATCATGAGTTTGTCCTCGGCAATAAGTCAGTGCAGAAGAAAAAGCCTGCTTTTTCCTTCCTGCTCGCCCTGCCCTCTGTTGATAGTTAAATCTCTCTGGCGGCATATTTGCTTGAAATACAGAGAGTAAAGCACCAATATCAACACCAACTTCCATAGTTGTTGTTACTGATAATAAATCAATACTATCTATATTTGGATTAACCAGCCGAGGAACTACATCATCTAACTTTTCATTTGCAAAAAATATATCTCTAAAATGTCGTTGCCTTTGCGCTTGATTATCTGTCTGTCCAGTTAACTCTTCAGCATGAATACGAAATGCAGACGAAGAAGTTCCAGAAAGATTTGCATAATAGTGTGCTTCTTCAATTTCCTTAGCCGTTTTTTCGCCATTCGCTTTATTTGTAAGTAATGAACAACATCTAGAGCAGACACCTCCTGAAAAATGCCAATGTATCTGTGTACAATTATCACAAACCCAAGGAGTATCTTTTCGTTCTACCCTGTGGACCCATACCTGATCAAGCCTTACAACTCCCCACTGATGACCAGCCTCGACAATTGAACTGCGAACAGCATCTCTGAGCAGTTCGAAAGTAGTATTATGTTTTAATGAACACGCTTCTAAAAAACGCTTTACTCGCTTTTGAGCAACTTGTTGTGATCGTTCATTAGGTTTATCGTGAGTCCAACCCTCTCTTGGAGAAAGATCATCATACTCATAAGGCGCTGTGAAATACTCTTCTGTGAGTATACGAAGTACGCTTGTAGAGATACCTCTCAATGATTCATGCGAAACCCCATCAGGACCTAACATTTTAAGGTCAGGTGGTAACGCTAAATAACCAAAACCTTTAGCCTCTAAGTTATATAAAAGCCTACCTGAAATAGCTTTCCAAGCTTTCCTTCGTAACGTGCTATCCATTTTATTAATTAAAAAGCTCATTTTCTCTTGTGTGAGGTTTTCTGCTAATGACATTTTATGAAAATTAATGAGCTCTACCCAACCAAACTCATCACTACCCCTCGGCTGAGAGTACTTAGTATCTACACCAGAGCCTCCGGGGTTGAAACCCAATTGAAGCATTCTTTTCCAAATAACAGGTAACTCTCGAACTTGCTCATTCAAGGGGTGTAAAAAGCAGTCAAGCCTTACATACCCTGGTTTATAGCTATTAATTAGCTCTACTTGCTCTTTATCTTTTGGTGTAGCACGTCTCGGTTTGTAAATAACTGTCTCAGCAGCGTTCGTAAACGCTTTCAATTCATCTTGAATATCAGTGTCAGTTTCTTCATCTATAATCTCATCTACGCTATCGTCATCACCTTGCTTAATTTTATCTAAAATCAGCCCTTTAATTGCTTCTATTGGACTTTGAGATCTATTCCTTATTTCATCCAAAATGAAGTATTGTAATAAATTATCCCATTGACCTGATTCAACGCCATTTGCTAACTTTGCAGCTGCTTGACGGCTATCTGAAAATGCAACTAATTTTATGAAATCTTTTGGTAATATACTCATTAAATGTTTAGCAAGTAATAAGGACATTTGATCTAAACCAGTTGCAAATGCGCGTATTGGAGATGGCTTCCCGCCTTGCCTTTCAGAATAGCTTGTTTGGCAGGATGGACACATTTGCGGCATAGCAGGTAATTGGTAATCTTCATCCCAACCATTTACATCAGCATTGAACCATAAGCATTTAGTTTTATTTTCTCCCCCTTCTCCAATTTCAACTACCCCAGTATTTGAATCAATTGTAGCCTTCAGCCATGCCGCGCTTGTTTTCTCACAGGGGCTGCCTACGCGACCATCTCTTAATTTCCGCTCAGTTGAACCTTGTTCCCATATTAACTCAGCTACATCAGGGTATTGATCAGGTACTAAATATACAACTCCAAGCGTTTTATAGTTTTGTACATCTGTACGCCCTTGAGGAACAGATTCTGGCATACTGGCAATTGCCGAAGGCATAGGAGCGAGTTCAAATCTTGGGTGATTTAACGTGCCACCAGCATTCATTTTATAACCAGCTAATAGCTGAGTGCCGCAACACTCACAGTATAAGACTTCTAATACACGCTTACCGTGCAAGGAAATTATTGGTTCTGGTAATAAATGCCCAACTCTTCGGTGGCTATCCTCACTTTTTGGCAAATCAGCTGTTCCCCAAAGTCCGTCAATATTTTTAGCCATCCAATGAAAGCGTAGTCTGGGTAGGACATCTGTAAGAAAGCCTTGGCCACTATTTTTTATTACAGTTGCTTGTCCAAATGCATAAAAAAAGCCTCTCACAGCCATATACTTATCTTTCTGCTGTAAATTAGGAAACCATTCTTCAATTAAACTTTCTAATGATAAGGAGGTAAAACGATTGCGAGCTTTATCAAAAAAGCTATACGCTAACGTATCAATATTACTTTTTGTTACTAGCTTCTTCACCAGTTGATCATTGGGTTTATGATTCATGCTAAGAGCAACGCCTAATTGCAAGCAGGCGTTACCATCCCTTTCGGAAATAGAACGAGGAGTCTCATCTGGTGGGTAGATGGACTCACCACTTTCTATATGAAATTGCCTCTTTGCCTCATCAGTAGTTAAACCAAACATACCTCCTAGAAAATTGTATGACTCATCTTTATCATCAAGCGAAGCACTAGAAGCTAATATTTGAAGCTGCTTACTATCAGGCGATAATCCTAATCGATCCATTAACAGCCGGAGTAAATAACCGACTTCAGTTCCAGATGAACCTCTATATAAATGCAATTCATCTATAACCAATTGAAATACATGATTATCTCTATCTTCTGCCAACCACTCTTTCGTTGACTCAAAAATCATTGAATCAGCTCTGTCTCCAAGGACTTCCTCTTTATTATGGCGCATTAACATTATAGAAAGCATGCTAACGTTTGTTATAAGTAAATCTGGCGGTGAATCTTGCATTTCCCAGCGATGAAACATCTCACAAGCATCAACATCCATATTTGGAATAAAGTCTCGCTGCTCCATTAAAGCCTCAAGCTCACTTTGAGCTTCCTCAACTCTAACTCCATCTATTTTAGCTTTATTAAAACTATTTTTCGCAACTTCTAAACGCTTTTTATAATCAACATGCTCTTCTCTAGCAACATCAATTTTTTTTCTAAACTCATTTCTCTTAGATGTATTCGCCTTACCATCTGCCTTAAAAGGATGTCCTGAAACAGGTGTAGAACCATTATATCGGCCAAATCGAATTCTATTTCCAGCTAACGCTGAATCCATAGCCCTATGGGATTCTTCCGAGTCTAAAGCCCCCCTAAGTCTTGATATTTGATCTTCTACTAACGCATTCATCGGATATAACAATAAAGCACGCACAGCAGGTCTTCGCGTCTCTTGCCTAATATCTCTTCTGCTATCATTCCATTTTATCTTAGATGGCCACTCCGCCTTTATAGCAGCTGGAGCTGCCCATTTTGCTTTTGCTTCTTTAATTATTGATGCTATTACTGGTAATAAGAAAGCCTCTGTCTTTCCAGAGCCAGTACCCGTCACGACGACACAATGTTTCCTTTCTTCTGCTATCGCTTTTTTCAACATTGCTTCTTGATGTTTATGCAAATTTACAAAACTAGGAATAAGTCCAGATCCAGCTACTTTACGAAAAGCATCAATTACATCTTGAGATAATGCGGGCAAGTCTTTAATACTTAACTCATCTAACTTTTTCCCTGATGCATAGGTTGGCAACATCTCTAAAAATGCTTCTTGAAAAAAAACACCAGGAGTATTTAGTAAGCGCTCTCTTTCCTCTTCAAAGGATTTTGAATTAGTGCCAAATGCCGATTTTATGTATTTTTTTAAATGGCTTTGCAAGTCTTCCCAAGCACCAATAGGATCTTTATCTATACTAGCTGACATTTTTCATCCTTAAAATTTATTGTGTGGGAGTTATTCCCTACTTCTTTGAGCTCACCGCCTAATAAAGATACGACAATCAGTGCAATTTTTTCTGGCACCCAACGATAGCAAAGCCATCTACCATCTGACATATCATAATACGCAGAGCTTACCTCAACGACACAATTATCATTAGAATCATAAAGTGAAATAGAATCGTCATTGTGCACTCCAACAGTCTTAATCAATAAAGGGCTACTCCCAGAGCAAAGTGTTAATATTCGCTCTATGATAAAGGGGGGTTCCATTCTAGCTGGCAGCCATAAACATCCACTTTCTTTATCGAAGTGAATTGGCCAAGGACTGGCATCATCAAAATTCATTGTACGTTTAACAAATTCAGCAAAAGCATTTATTGCTATCCAGACTCCCCACCTGGAATCTTCAATGAAACTATACCTAGAAAGATGGTCCTTAAAATTCCACCCTAATTTATAGACTCTAAGTCCTTGTACTTGTGGATCTTCATATCTGAATAACTCAAATACTCTTTTAGGATCAACCATAATATTTTCCGAAACACCAAACACTCCATTCCCAGGGTTAAGCCGCTCCAGATAATTAGGTGAATAGCCTTGTTCGTGATACCAAGACAAACTTTCCTTCATTTCTTTAACTGAACCAACCCATTGAGATAATTTTCTAATAGGAAGCTCTTCTACTAAAAATTGATATTTTTCAGCTATCTGTTTGAGCAAACCGGGGCCATCTATGTAGAATCTGACTACTGGAAGGGTATCTGAATTTGTTTTTTCAATAAGTATATGACAATGAGTTGTTAATTCTTTCCACTGTTGCAATCTCAAACTACCGCATACACCATAAACCTGCCTGTTTCTATTATCTGTAATTGGCAAGCTATAAATTGTTGGGGGAACAGAGCAAACTCGTATCATATGACCTTTAGCATCACATTCAATCTCAACATGTCCTCTTCGCCTTAACTCACGTATCAATAAAGCAGGTGCAACATCTTTAATATTAACGTTATTAGCAAGACGTCTAATTTGATCTCGAGCTACACCATAACTCATTGATCCATAAGGAGTGGCAGCAATGGAGTCTAAAAATTGAGCTGAAATATTAGGCTCTATACTCTTCCAAACATCTTCACCATCCCAACTCATAAAGGTTAGGGGGGCAGTTTGAAAAGAAGTAATATTTAAACCTTCAGTAAATGCCTTATTTATTGTAGCTCCACAGAGCCCTGTATCATCAGGCAAGACCTTGCCATAACGATCTAATGAGAACTTAGTTCTCTTGGATGCAGACAGGCTGCCAATCGCTAAAACCTTAAGCCCGGCAGTACATAATATTTCTTCTGCCAGCCTTACACCTATTCTGAAAGCATTTACACCTTCATCATCTAAGGAAAATTGAAAGCGCCTTATTAATGTTTTGTCGTCACGGTTAATCTCTTGAAAGGTTACACCTGGACAGTTAAGTTCTGCCCCCTCAGGTGCTTCAACTTCAACTATTGGTAAATCGTAATATGCATACTGCTTACTACCTGATCCAATAATAGCTTTCCCCCCAACAAATCGGATACGAGCTCTAGGTGGATGGATTGGTTCCTCATCAAGGATCAAGGCTCTTTGCTCTGCTGTAACTTTAGAAATATCCGGAATACAAATAAGGTTACATTCACCGGGCAAGCCGGGGATATCTACCGGGTCAAAATCTATTTTCTCATTATTTAAAAGCTGCTCTAGATTTGAGTATATCGAGGGGAAATAAAGAAGATAAGCAGGGCCTTGTAGAGGTATTTCTCGCTCTATTAACGTATCTTTTAATAAGGGGTCAGGGCTATCCCAAACTAGTACTCGAATTTTATCCTCTCTTAAATAAATTTTTCTTTCGTTACGTTCCCCCTCTCTATCTGAGTAAGTTAATAGTGAATCAATTTTCGCCGTTGCAGATTTCCCTAATACATTTCGCATATCAGATTGAAGATTAGAGGGAACTGTAAAAATGTGACTTCCACTTAATTCTAAATCTGCTCCAACTTCATTCGAGCAACCAGCTTTAATAGCGTAATTCACTCCAGTAATTGTTGCTGGTAAGCGCCAACCAATCTCCCAAGAGAAAGAATCCTCCTCATCCTTCATTCGTAAGATCAACGTCAGTTCATCATTTTCACTGTTTACTGCTTTTCCATCAAAGTAGCTATTATTGGAGCTATCGCGGATTGGAACCTGACCGTCCCAAAACTCTAGATGTGAGTTAAGTGATTGCTTTAAATGCTCTGTGTAATTCTTATTACTCATAGCATCTTTTAGCCCCAAACTTAAATAGTCCGAGTTCCGGCCAACTTCTAGGGGCTGTTGATCTTTGTAGTACATATATCAATCAGCCCAC
>TARA_R110000851_G_C13100504_1_pt1 | contig 11675 bp, 7 predicted proteins | sample TARA_R110000851 | Tara Oceans TARA_R110000851 (sample SAMEA4397627) | marine metagenome | biome: Polar Biome; feature: [DCM] deep chlorophyll maximum layer (ENVO:01000326); material: water (ENVO:00002006), including particulate matter (ENVO:01000060) such as... | depth 17 m | reverse complement strand
TTTTACCACCTACGTTGGTGTCCGGGATTAGTAGACCACTACAGCAGGCAATGAGATTTTTGCAGGAGCAAAACAGGAAGGAAGCTCAAAAACAAAAAAATTCGTGACGGCTTGGAATCTTTTCATAGCCTGGAGGTAGACCTAAAAAAATTTAGGTTCGGTGGTCCACTTATTTCAGACCCTCTCATCATCGATGCTTAATCCTCATTTTTTACGATCTTAAACGAGGAAAGCATAATGCACACTCCAACTGCTGCAACAATTGCGGCAATCAAGACCGAAATCGCCGTTCAACTTGGATACGGAGGTGATAACCCACCGGTTCACATTGACGAAAAGCAGGCGGCCAAAGCTCTCGGTCTCAAGACTGCCACCTTGGCTGTATGGCGATCGACTGGCCGCTACGAATTACCGTTTTTCAAAGTAGGCCGCCTTGTAAAATATCGGCTTAGCGATCTCGCTGAGTTTCTAGCAAACCGAACCGCCAGCCACACCAGCGGGGTACGCTCAAAATGAAAAAGAGCCGCCCCCGTTTCCATCAGAGCAGCCCATCGCTAGGCGGTTCTATCACCGTCGTTACAAATACATTGTCCCGCCTGGCGGGACAGGCATCGGCTTGGCTGTCGAAAGCTGCAAGGTCGCACCTGCTAGTATCTGAATTAATAGTTCTGATCGCTTTGACCTTCATCGTGGTGTTGGAGGTGCTGAGATGAACAATCCGGTCTCTCAATTCGGTGCAGAACTTGAAGCAGCATACGGATGCCTTGGCTTGACCCCCATTCCTAACAGCCAGATTCACCGCTTTCACGTTCCGGGTGACAAAAAGGACTCAAAGAACGGCTGGTATATTCTCTTTGTAGACACAATCTCTTGCGGCTGCTTCGGCAGCTGGAAAGAAACAGGAACAAGCGTTTGGAAAAGCCGGCTACCTATAAACCATTTGGAAGAAAAAACAGTCACCCAACGCATTGAGGAAGCGAGAAGCAAACGCGAAATCGAGCAGCGACAGCGTCATCGGGCGGCAGCAGTCACAGCTTCAAGTCTTTGGAGAGGCGCGCAGTCCGCCGACCTACGTCACCCGTATTTGGTTGCGAAAAACTGCAAACCGCATGGCCTACGTCAGCTCAGCTCCGATCTTTTAGTACCTTTGTGTTTAGAGTGGAACGCTAAAGGTCAGAATCTCGACGAGACATCAAAAGAAATCAAGCCTTCAGTAGTCAGCTTTCAACGTATCCGACCGAATGGCACAAAACGATTTTTGCTAGGTGGTCAAGTCAAAGGGTGCTACTCGCCGATTGGCCTGCTGGAGATCGATCAGCCCATCTATATCTGCGAAGGCTGGGCAACCGGAGCAACCATTCACGAATCGACTGGGGCAGCAGTAGCTTGCGCCATGAATGCCGGCAACCTGCTGGCCGTGGGCGAACAGCTGCGTTTGGCTTATCCCGATAATCCACTTATCGTTGCTGGCGACGACGATCGCCAAACGAAAGGAAATCCAGGGCGCACCGCCGCCGTTAAGGCATCGGCCATGTTGGGCTGCGCACTCATCTTTCCACCTTGGAACGGCACCGAACCGAAAGAACTGTCGGACTTTAATGACTTGCTAAGGTGGCGGGAGGCAAACAATGAATAGCGCATTTAACTTGATACCTGAGCCTACGGCGCCGCCACTCACTCGTCCCTGCTATCGAGTGTACGACCACCACATTACCCTTGAAGGCGAACAATTACGGCCTGGCGTTTGGTTTCACGGCAGTAAGCGCGACGGCGAAAACGGAGAGACGTCGCTTAATGAATGGCTCTGCGGCCCACTTCACGTCGACGCAGTAACACGCAGCGATACTTGGGAGGCAGATTACGGTCTGCTTTTACGCTTTCGTAACGTTGACGAGCGCTGGTTGAAGTGGGCTATGCCCAGCGAGTTACTAGCAGGAAGGCCTGAAGCTGTTTTGGCCATTCTGCTGAGCATGGGACTAAAGATCGCACACCGCAATCGCGCTCGAGTAGTCGGTTACATCGCTGATCAGGAGCCTAGAGGTCGCATCACCGCCGCAACATCGACTGGATGGCACGGGCCCGAGCTGTTTATTACTCCCAACGGCAGTATTGGAAAGGGCGACGCAATATACCAAACGGATAGTACGGCAGATGGCGACTACTCTACAGCGGGCACCCTAGAGGGTTGGCGCGGAGGTATTGGAACCATGCTACCAAGGAATCCGTTGCTTCAATTGGGTATAGGCACTGCTCTGGCGGGACCGTTGTTGCGCCCCCTTGGCATTCATGCGGGAGGTGGATTCCATCTGCTTTGGGATAGCTCTAATGGTAAGACCACGATTGTCCAATGTGCATCTTCCGTCTGGGGGCATGGCAGCCATTTCACTCTAAAATGGAATGCTACAGCCAACGGTCTTGAGGGCATTGCTGCCTTACGCAATGACTGTCTATTGGCGTTAGATGAACTGGGGCAGGCCGACCCACGTTACGTAGGCGACGTTGTATATAGCGTAGCCGACGGTATTGGCAAACAACGTGCAGGGCGTTCAAGTGCGGCACGCAGGGTGCGTCGTTGGCAGGTGATGATGTTGTCAAGCGGGGAGATAACACTGGAAACCAAAATGAGCGAAGCTGGCAAGCGCATCCGTGCCGGGCAAGACGTACGATTAGTAACGGTGTCAGCTGGCCGTGACTTCGGCGCCTGGGATAATCTACACAACCACCAAACCGGCGCCAGTTTGTCTGATTCACTCAAACAGATTAGCACCACACATTACGGCCACATGGGCCCAGCTTTTATTCGAGCGTTGATCGATCGCGGCGAGCTGGGCTCACTACCAGCCAGACTCAAAGCCATCCTTGATCTCTTCACCGCCAAGTCAGGGCAAGCGGCTCGCGTGGCAGAGCGCTTTGCAATAGTCGCGCTTGCCTTGGAGTTAGCCGCCGAGTTTCAGCTGCTGCCACTACCGGACGGCGAAGCCACTGCCAGCATGATTGCACTGTTCAACGACTGGCAAGCAGAGCGCGGCGAAGGTCCTAACGAAGACAGTCAGATTGTTAAAGCAGTTGCCGACTTTCTTGATCGGCACGGTGGGAGTCGATTTCAGCAGCTCGCCGCGGAAACCGATGTGGTGCGTGATCGTGCTGGCTACTGGCGAAGCACTCCCAGCGGCCGCGTTTACCTTTTTACGGGGAGCGGCCTCAGGGAAGCCACCGAAGGTTTCGACACGGCTCGAGCAGTACGTGCGCTTGAAAGCGTCGGAGCCATCGTCCAGCGTGACAAGGGTCGGGCCCAGGCCTCAATTAGATTCCCATGGGGAGGAACGAAAAAGCTGTATGTCATCGATCCGGCACGATTGGAAGGCGGGAGCTAACTGCATAAATGGGGACACTGACAACACAGGGGACACCCTAGCTAGCATGGGCATTTTAGACGTCCCCTCCGTTCGGGCATTTCCATGGACCGTGGGGACCATGTTCTGAGTATCCCCACTGTACCCATGCTGAAGCTGGCGCAGGGGACAGCACAAGAGACCATTATGCTTAGGTCGTCCCCACTGTCCCTAATGTCCTCAATTTAGAACTTACTCCTGCCACCCCAATTAAGGTCATGGGCGCGACAGCACTCAATGCGAAACATCCGAACGCTTATAGACTAGCAACAACAAAAGATCGAAACATCTTGATCCAACAACGAACGCACCAGCCTGGGTGAGCTTGCTGCGAAAATTTGAGTTCGATCGGAGGGAGCTACAAAGTTTCAGATTTGGCCCAACCGAACTTTTGCGTCGAGGAGAAAAACTACGCTTGCGGTTAGGGATAGTAAGTGAATTTTACTGAATGAAACCACAAGTCAGCATTGAAGGTACTTACTCCGTATAGCGATCACAATGATAAATTTATATCGGGGCCGGTCAGTCGACAGGGGGAAATGGCACGACTCCGCTGACGCGCCGTATTTGAAGCTATGTCGGGTATTCGCCGCTACGCCAAGCGCTCTTCGGCGGTGGCACGATACAAAGGTCCAAGCGAACCAATTTACCGGACTGGACACGGGCCAGGACAACGCCGACGAGGTTGTCACAACTATGCTGGGCGAGCACTACGCATGGCTGCAGCGCTCCATATGCATCGATTTCGCCCATTTCCGCAAACACAGCAGCTCCTTCATTCTTGATGGTCTGCATCTTAGGACGTATGTAATCCAAGTACGCCTGTTTGGACTCCAGGGCGCTGAAAACCATCTGAGATTCGCAAACGAAACCTTCCGCAACCAATGGCTCCAGCACATCAGCATCCAACGTGTTCAGCATTTTCGCGTAGGCCCGAAGCGCCTCATATTGGGTAAGCTCCATCATCATCCATCCTTAAATGACATGACTGGCGGTATAGCCATCTATCCAATTCACGATCACCCCGCCACAGCGGAACCATTAATAACGCAGCCTAGATATCAAACACGACCCAAGCGATGCTTCTAAGAGCTCGAATCATCGTGGAGGACTCAACCCCTCTATTTCGTTGGCCAAGTCGTCCAAGTGTCCGCAGTTACGGGGTAGAACCCACCCCCCTTACTCCACAAAAAATAGACACAGCCTAACCTCTATCGATTAATAGCTAGTGCTCCTCTTGGCTGGGCCCAGGCTTCCTGGACCCAGCAGTTTTCAAAGTGATAGATCTGAGGCTTTATCACAAGGCTCAACCGGCTTGCAGCAAAAGACGAGCCAATGGGCTCAGTGGACTGCTAACGGAATCAAAGGCTCTAACAAATGACACTCCAAACATAATGCGCTTTCGCACTGGATCAACTCTAGCTTGGCATCCCATCGAGCAGCTATAGGAACAATTCTAATCCGCAGGCAAAGAGCCCTATAATTAAAGATCAAGTAATCGAGCTAACAACATCCATTAGCGTGCCATAGTCCGTCACCACGTCATACTTTACCTTCTCGTCGGTTACTTGCTGACTGATCTCATGGAAGAACCTCCGGGCGCACTCGATCTTGGTCTTCTCTATCTCGCGCAGCTTCATGGACGACATGCTGCCCTTTGTCTCCGCGACAAAGTAGATGTGCTTTACGCTGCCAGCACGGAAAGAAATAGCCCAGTCTGGATTGTAATCACCTACGGGAGTGGGGATCAGGAAACCTCGCGGCAGTTTGGCGTAAACCACCACTTCACTACTGACATCCAACTCTTTCACAAAGCGACGTTCAACATCCGAGTCAGTGATGGCGTAATCGTAGACATGGTTTTTCAGCTTCTCCGTGGCGCGAGAGAAATCCTGGCCGGTCTGGTTGGCAGTGAAGATATCCACATCGTATCGTTCCTCGACCTCATCATATGCAAGGCGCTCGATCACCATTGCTGCTTTCTGTTCGGTGATTAGCCTTGAAGCCTCAGCAATGAAGTGCTCGGGGTTCTGTCTGAACTGATCGAACACAGCAGACTGAATGCCCCGCAAAATGTTGGCAGCAGTCGCGCGTGTCAGATGAGCATTTTCGGCCACTTTGCCCAGCAGGTCATAGCGAACCCTTGAATGGATGGAATCGCCATACTCGGTAGCAGTTTCCTCAACTTCAAAGCCATCCCCCCCGCGCAACTGGTCGTCGGTCAGCCCGTCCTTCTGGATGCCCTTCTGCACGGTGTACTGCAAGGGAGTTACTCGCAGCTCCTTATCCAGCGCAGCAATGCACTTGCGCACCAGCTCATCAGAGCTAAAATCGACGCGATACACGGCTTTACGGTTTATGAGCTGCCACAGCGCCTGAAACTCTTTCTTGTCGAAGTTGGCGTTGAGCGGGTTGGTTTTTGGCTTGCGGCCATCCTCTATTTTGGGCAGTTGACCTTCACTGAATACAGTGTCGATCAGCGCAAAGACCTGCTCAGCATAAGGCTTCAAATCATCAGGCAGCTCGGCTAGCAGCCCGGTTGCCTTAGCCTCATGGTACTTATCAACAATGTTCTTTTGCCGGTCCACGTAACCGTTTTGAACCAGGTAGAACTCAATCCCTGAGCCCATATCTGCGTTAACTTCAACCTGACCATGCTCGGTGTGTAGTAGTTTTCCAGTAAAAAAGCCAGCGGTGGCCTGGCGTGGACGTGCGCTGAGGGTTTCACTGATCTCATGCTGCAAGCCTGCCACAAAGTCTTTATAGCTCTCACTGGCAATGACCGTCAGAACGTTAATGTCATGCACAACCGCGGGGTTATCCATTCGGTCCCCGTGCTGATTCACCGACAAGCGCAGGCCACGACCTACCTCTTGACGACGGGAAATCGTATTGTCGCTGTGCTTTAACATGCACATTATGAACACATTGGGGTTATCCCATCCTTCGCGTAGAGCGGAATGGGAGAAAATGAACCTTGTCGGCTCCTCGAAAGACAACAGGCGCTCCTTGTCCTTCAAAATCAGGTCATAAGCGTCTACATCATCGGAGTCAACGGAGCGAGCTCCCACCACCGGGTCTTTCAGGCGACTCGTCTTCTTGTCGATGGAAAAGTAACCGTTGTGCGTATCAGCCGGGGCAATACCACCAAGGTACTTCCGGTAGGCCTCATTATCGATCACCAATTCGGACAAATACTCGTTCTTTAGCAGCTCATACTCGTTTTCGAAGATACGCGCATATTCGCCCTGCTCATCAGGCTGACCGTAATCGCGGTACTTGGCCACCTCGTCGATAAAGAACAGTGACAGCACCTTGATGCCCTGCGCAAACAACTGTTTTTCCCGGTCCAGGTGGGCCTTGATGGTTTCGCGAATCTGAATACGACGAATGTCATGCTCAGATACATCACCACTGGCTTCTCCAGCTTTAAGTACCACACCGTTGGTGAACTCCACGGTGTCATTAGTGGCGTCGATTTGGCTGATGGTAAAACCGTCGCGGTACTGATCCAGCTCGCCGGACTCGGCAAACAAATCATCCCGGAATTGCAGACGGCGCAGCTGGCGTTTGATCTGTCCTGACTTGAGCTTTACCTCCAGCTCTATGCGAGCGACCGGGGCCTGCCTGGAGATGTCGATGCCCTCCAGATATAGATAGGCATTGGTGCCGGCTAGACCACGTGTCTGGATACCGCGCACGGCAATCTTTTTGACCAACTTTTGGTTATAGGCATCCAGGGCGTCCAGCCGATGGATGCGGTTGTGATGTGTACGGTGGGTTGCCGAGTAGCGCAGGATCATCAATGGCTTGAAACGGGGCAGGGCTTCCATCGTTGCACTGCCTTCCATTTTCTGCGGTTCATCCAGAATGAGAATGGGCCGATTTGCGGCAATAACATCAATCGGCCTGCGCGATTGGAAATCATCCAGCTCGTCGTAAATACGCCGGTTATCTGCTCCACGGGCATTGAATGCCTGGATATTCATCACCATCACGTTGATGCCAGCGTCGGATGAAAAGCTCTCTAACTCATGGAGCCGCTTCGAGTTGTAGATGAAAAAACGCGCTTTTTTGCTGTAACCCTCAGTGAAATGCTCCGCAGTTATCTGCAAAGACTTGAGCACCCCTTCACGGATGGCAATGGAGGGCACCATGATGATGAACTTGCTCCAGCCAAAGCGCTTATTCATCTCGAAGATGGTTTTGATGTAGCAATAGGTCTTGCCCGTGCCGGTCTCCATCTCGACGTCCAGATGGATGCGCGTAGCAGCCAGCGCATCCTTCTTGTAGGCTGCCTTGACCGGTCCCCGGTTACCTTTGGTGTCGTAGGTAGTGAACTCGGTCAGTGAGGTTGAAGCTGGCAGGTTCTGACGACGCTGGACGGTCTGAATGTTCTCCAGCACCTGGGCTTCGCTGAGCGCCAAGTCGGCGTTCTTGAAGCCCTCATCATCAAAGGCACTTGCCTGGGTTTGCTGGCCAGGGTCGATGCGGTAGGTCAGACCGTCAAGCAGCGGCTGACCGGCAAAGCAGTCCACTACAGACTCCACAGCATGCGTCTGGTAGACCTGGGTTTTAAACTTCAGCTTCATAGCATTCTCTTTCTGCATTCTTTCTGCATGTGTACGGAATTTCGTCTTTGCAGAAAGGCGTAGGTATTTGATTCTTATGCAGTCTTACTATTTCAAAGCGCTGATTCATTCTGCAAGCTTCCATTCCGGCTTACCTCGCGACCCGGTATTAAGAATGCGCCCGCGTCGTCTTAGCTTGGTTAGCAAGTTGCCAATCTTGCGCTGCTTCTGCTCTGGACTCAGCGCGTCACTGAGCTTATCGATCAATAACTTGTCGATATCGGCGCGGCTGGCCTGACCAGACTGGCGCAAATAATCAGTGATCTGTTTAGCGTAAAATTCATCATCTTGGGCCCGGGTACGTATGTAATCCACCATGTTTCCGGTGGCTTTGGCAACGCTGGCCGATACGTAGAAGCGAGGCTTACGACCCTCGATCAGCCCGGCACGCTTCAAAAGGGCCACCGCTTCATCAGGTATCGACAACTTTTTCTGCACCCGGTCCAGGGCCAATACATCAGCCAACGGAAGATCTGTCTTCTGGATCAGCAGACGGCTGTAGGCAGGGTCCACAACGCCACCATAGATGGTAAGCCCAACAGCATCAGGGTTCGTGAGGTCGTAGTCTGGCATGGGAAAGTAACGCTTCGCTTGGCGGGCGTACATATCGTGAATGCCGTAGCCCATGGTATCGATCATATTGAGCTCGGCCATGGCCTGGGTCAGGAAAGGATTGCGGTAGCGGCGAGGTATGCGATTACCTTCCAGATAGTCCCCTGGAGCACCGTCAAAGAAGCTGCCTTCATTTTCAAACACCAGTCGGTCGGGCTGCTCAATCACCGTTACCCGACCGTTGCGCGTGTAGTCCTGATGGGCAATACAGTTATGCAGAGCTTCCAGCACAATTTTCTGATCGTACTTGGAGACCTCAATGGGCAACAATTCATCCTGGGGCAACAAGCGCAATTGGATATTGCGGATGCGCTGATACAGCTGAGTGGTAGTCAAGAGCAGCGGCGGCGCAAAGTGTTGGTAGGCCCGTTCGGCCCCTTCCAGCTTCCAGGTCATCTGTGCCGGATGTGGCGAAAGGTGCCAGACCGACTCAGGTTTGCCCAGCAACAATAATGCTGTGCGGGTGATCTGACCGTTCTGGGTGATACGCGCCCGGTCAAGGAAGGTAGTAATTGGCCAACCCATGACCTCGTCAGCATTGAAGCGATTGGCGTACTTCTGGGCAAAAGCTTCCCGCGCCCTAAACAGCGCCGCCTCATCCAAATCGGCCAGGCCAGCAGCCGGCACCAGTTGTGCACTCCAGTCTTGTGCCAAAGTCTGTTGCCGAATCTCGTCCTGCTTGTCCAAACCAAGAGGGCCAAGACTTTCACCAGCACGCGCGTGATAATGCCCCTTCCAAGCAATCGGGATACCCCGTGGCGCTGCGGGCATCTCAAACAGCAACACCCGACCACCCGCATGCTGCAATACATGAATGTCGCGGAAAGTGACACTGGGGTCGGTGCTTTGCGCCACCTGCTGCTTCAAGCTATGCAGGCGCTCTGGCTCTTCACGATAATTAGTCCCAACGACGCTGCGGGTTTTGTTGCTGACGCCAAAAACCAGCCAGCTACGTTCTTGCCCACGCAGGTTAGCTTCGTTGCTTAGTGCCGAGAAGTACTCACCAATCTTGTTCGTGTCATAGTCGTTTCCGGCTTGCTTGAACTCCACCACCTCGTTTTCCCAGGTACTGATCAAAGCCTCAAGCAGCGCATGCAGGGCTAGCTGGTCCATGTCATAGCTCCTCAGAGGCTTCTGACTTCGGTGCTTGGAGAAAGCTGACGGAAGATCTGCTCGACATTGATTTTCACCGCATCAGAAATAAAGCCATTGTCGCGAAACACGACGCGCAAGGGCTCATGCTTGGCCAGCTCTTTAACCAGATCTTCACTAATGCCGGTATCGAAACAGGCGACCAGGGCATTGTCATCCACAAAGAACACCGTCTTTTCTTGCAAGGTTTCACTGCGAATGGGCAATGTCAGATCCACACCCCAGTCCACCAGCACCTGGAACAGCAAGTCTTCAGGGGTGCGGTCTGGCTTGACGTTGTCCACTGCCTCAATCAAATCGCCTTGGGACAGCTCATCGGGGCGGTAGTAGATGCCCTTCATGTTTGAGGTATCGACCTTGAGCACACGAAAGCCAACATCGCGGTTCCAATCGGAGTGAGAATCACCCTCGCATATCTTTTTGCCGGCTCGACGAATACGTTCTTTAGCGATCTCTGTTATGTATCTATAGCCTTGCTTATAAGCATCTTGATTTGGATCAATCTCCTCAGGAATCTGAGCAACTATAAATCTTCTTCTATCTCCGGTTTTTGAATTCAGACTTAAAACTGCTTCCGCGGTTGTCCCAGACCCGCCAAAAAAGTCTAAAATTATATCGTCACCCTTAGTTTTTGATATTTCAGCCAAGTACTCAATCAGGGAAGTGGGCTTAGAATAACTAAAAGGGATTCCGAGCTTTTTTAATTCATGACTGCCAAGCTGGTTTATGTGCCCTTCTATGAAGCTGTTTGGCTTCGCAGTCGCGTTTTCTATAACATCTGCCAGGTATGTTTTGGTGAAAACATTCCATAGTGCTGGCTCACCACTGTCTGACACGAGATTAGACGAACGAACCCTTTTCACAACAATCCGATCCCTCTCAGCCTCAAACTTTTGCTTACTCCAACGCCAGATACCGTCACCAAGGTTTGGCCTTACAGGTGGAAAGGTTGAGCCTGGCGGTATCACTCTAGAACCGTCAGGGCACTCAACCCAAAACCTCTGGTCAGGATTCCTGTTTTGTATAGTGGACATATACAGTCGAACAAGTTGGTATGGTTCGCCCGCTCTAGGCCCTTCATCATCAATCTCTTTATACGCATCGAAATTAACACCACCAAAGAAGGGCTCAGCAAAATCAGAACTTTTTGCATATGTCAGTATATAGTCGAAATTGGGCGCCCAAAACTCACCTTTATTATTGCTTTTTTTTGTAATTCTACCAGCACAACCAATAAAATTACCTTCCCCAAAAACCTCATTACATACTTTTTTTAGATTATCAACTTCGACGTCGTCGATACTAATAAAAATAATTCCATCTTCAGAAAGAAGATTACGAGCAACCTTTAGTCTTGCATAAATCATGCTAAGCCAGTTAGAGTGGAATCTTCCAGAAAACTCAGGATTAGCGATAAGCTTTTCACCTTCGGCGCTTTGCTGCATTGATTGTCTGAGATATTCCCTTGAGTTTTCTGCAAAATCGTCCCTATAAACGAAATCTCTCCCCGTATTGTATGGTGGGTCGACATAAATCATTTTAACTTTGCCAAGGAAATTTTCCTGAAGAGTTTTTAGTACATCTAGATTGTCACCTTCGATGAATATATTTCTAGTTTCAAGGAAGTTTTCGCTTTCTGAAATCAGAGGCCGTAAGGTCTTACCAACCGGCGCATTTGCAAGGGCCAAAGCCTCCCGCTTTCCAGGCCAATCAAGCCGATATCTCTCCTGTGGCCCCTCCACAATCGAATCGCTTAACTCTTGGCGTAACTGATCAAAATCTACAGCCAAACGTAACTTACCGCTTGCTTCATCACGCGCCTCAGTCACACAGCCAGGAAATAACGGCGGCGGCAAAAACTGAGTGCAACACCTGACCTTTCCGGTAC
>TARA_R110000851_G_scaffold106932_3_pt1 | contig 11683 bp, 3 predicted proteins | sample TARA_R110000851 | Tara Oceans TARA_R110000851 (sample SAMEA4397627) | marine metagenome | biome: Polar Biome; feature: [DCM] deep chlorophyll maximum layer (ENVO:01000326); material: water (ENVO:00002006), including particulate matter (ENVO:01000060) such as... | depth 17 m | reverse complement strand
TATGTTTGCATCTATAGGTTGATCCGCCAACTTTCTTGTAGCAGAGCTTACCTCATCGTTTAATCTAGTCTTATCAAACGCAGCTTCAGCTTTTTTAGCTCTCTTCTTTTGAACGGCTCCTGAAATCATTTTAGCGGCACCCAAACCAGCGGTTAGAGCAGCCCCAACAAAAGCCTTAGGAGCTTTTTTCTTTTTATTATACGATACTTTAGCTTTTATCTTACGTGCCATGATTTTTTATTTTTACAAATATACTAATTATTTTTTAATTACTTAGAGCCACTTAGCCCACTCTTATCTATATCTACGTTGGCAGCATACAGGTTAAACTTCCTTTTAGATTGATCCTTATTGGTTGCCAAGATAGTTCTCATATAGCTACCCTTCATTCTTTCTCCTTCAACGTTTCCGTTTTTAACTATAAATAAAAATCCTGTAGGTAGGTCAACACTCACGTAGTTATCCTTCTTTATGAAAAGTACTTTAGACGAGCTGGCAGTAACTACGTAACCTAAGAAGGTGGTGTCGTTATTAGAATGTGATTTAAAGTATAATTTATTCCTATTTGTCGGAACAATGGATACGTCACTATTACTAGAAGAGTACTTAGAAGTAAACACTTGACCTACTACACCATCTTGAGAGTCTAAGGAAGGGTCAATGCTTGAGACGTTAAAAGTGCTACTGTTATTTAAAGAGTATATAACATACTCAGCTCCAGAAACCATGCTTACAGGTGTCGTAATATTATTAGTCAAAGTTAAGTTAACATCATTAAACACATTAGGACCAGTAGCCTCAATCATAGAGTCCCCAAAAAGATTTTCAAGCCTAGGCGTACCAAGGCCTGTTATCTCAGACCCGTCACCAAACTGAACGTTATCCTGATTAGATTGCACGCCCGAACCAGCAAAAGGAATGCTAGAGTATTGAATACCCTCTTTAGTCTTATAATCTATAACTAACATATAACTACCATCTATATCTAGATTTAAGGGCTCGTTAACTATGATAAGATTATTTGAGACCACCTTCGTAACTATAAAGTTCTTACTCATGTACGCTCTATCTTTAAGTCCAAAAACTCTAACCAAATCTCCTGGAGCTACATCCTCATAAAAAGCAGTACCAACACCAGAGATAAAGTTACTGGTAGTTCCTTGGTGGTTTTTTACAGTACCTTCTACCTTTCTAAATGCTATACCTGTTGTAATTACGTCATCGTAATTCCCGTAGTATTGCCCCATATTGGAAAACATTCCAGTTATAAATTTAGTATCACTTTCTAACCCTATAGCGTTATAAGTTTTAACAGTGGAAGGCTCTATATTGAAAACAAAATCTATATAAGACAAGTTATGGTTACCATAAAACTTATTGAATTGAGTCTGGGATCTAGAGTAGATGTCAGAGTCGTTATGTCTATATATCCTACCTAACTTAAAGCTAACAAACTGTCTGTTAATTTTAGAATAAAAATCAGGAACAAAGGAGTAGAACGAGGTCCACTTATTAGTTGCCTCACTAAACCCTATACTTACAGGGTTGAATATAGTCTTATCAGTCTTTAGGTTAATTAAAGATGTTGAGTCATCCCAATTGAGAATACCTTCACTCCAATTCTTAACCGTTCCTGCGTTACCAGTCGAGTAGTTTCTTCCTCCTTCAATTCCAGGTATCGTTATAATATACTCGTCATACTTAGGGTCATAACCACCTATGAGTGCGTAAGGAGCAGCATTACTATTAACTAAACTGTCATAGAAAGTTGCTATCTTATCTGGATTGTATTTTATATACAACTCGCCAATATCTCTAAAGTAATCCTTCATCCCGTAATCAGAGATTATAGTTAACCCATCTGTAGATAATCGAAGAATTGAACCCCTTCTTATATCAGCAAAGTAGAATTTATTATTATGCTTAACAATAGACTCAGGATTTAACCCACACCCAAACTGACCAGAATACAAGGTTACGTAGTTATCTATTACGTTATTAGATAAAGAAACTAACCCCGCTCCTGAGGCTGTGGTTAAAACATCCTTACCAACAAGTACTCTACCTACCTTGCTCTCATGAAACACGATTAAATCGTTATCATTAGTCTTTAAGGATTGGATAGACCCAAACTCTTTATTGTAATCAAAGAACGGAGAGTTAGCTAAATTGAATGAAGATAAACCGTTTATAGACCCAGTACTAACGTAAGTCTCTGAGTAATAAACAGAGGTGTCTAATCTCCTCTCTTCAGCGTTGTTATTTATAACGTTTATTCTACCTTTATCATAATGGTTGGTGTTATGGAAATCGTTTAAATAGTAATCTTCACTAGAGAAAATCTCAAAGCTACTACCGTCTTGCTGCGTAAACATATTCCTAGGCTTAATATAAATATCACCAGACTCTATAGAGATTTTAGCAGGACTTAAAGATACTAATGTGTTTACATCTTTATCGTAGAAGTACTCAGTATCTTGGTCTTCATTTCCAGTGTGATAATTATCAGCCTCACCAGGATTCCCTATTTCCATTCTATCCCCTATCTCATAGTAGACCATGCTTTCAGGGCTTACTGTTTTTTTAGGTCTGTAAAGCTCTGCCACTAATAAGTCATAACCACTACCGTTTAAAGAAAAACCAGTATGGTCAAACACTACCTCTGAAGCTGTACCATCCAATAAGGTTACTGCTTGATTTCCTGGGTTCGGTATAGAAATATAAAACCCTCCCTGGCCTGCAGTCGTGGTAATAGGTTGAACATCAACGTCTGCTGCTGTGCTGTCTTGGTAGTAGTCAAACCCAGTAATTGGAAAATCTAAATACTCTGAAAACCGTTGTCTTGTACCGTTAACGTCACAGCTAATAAATCTAATCCTATCACCTTCAGCAACATCAAAGTCAACTAAAGAGGGCGTTGCCTCTGTATAACTAGACTTATGTCCTTTTAAAGACTGAAGACTTAGGTACATTTGATTATCTCCGTTTCCAGAACCAGGGATGACAAAAGGAACCGTAACCTGCATAAAGTCACTTACAGAGGTATTCCCTGAGTAAAGAAACTGATAGCTTGTAGCCCACACTGGCGGTTTATTGTATATCTCAAAGTTAACCTTAGTAGATTGTCCTACCTCTGGACCTCCAATCTCTGTTGGAAAATAATTATAAGGTCTAGTACCGTTTAAGTTAACGTTTAAAGACGCGTCATTATACCCATCTTGAAGAGTTATAATACCGTAATCAGGAGCAGCATTAACAAATGAACATCTATTGGTTTCATCGAAATAGGCAATACCAAAATCATGGAAAGCCCCTGACTTAAAAGAAGATATACCTGGAGAGCCACTAACTAACCTACCCTTTATAGATAGTTTAGCTTTTTCCCAATTTGGGGGTGAACTCCAAACCACACTACTAAGACCAGCAGCAGAATCACTATACTCGTTATTATTTTTGTGTACCCATCTAAGCTTTAAGTAGGTGGCTCCATAACTAGACAAAGAAACATTTGACTCTCCTCCTTCATCTTTTATGCAATCATTTACAGAGGTAGTACCCCCTGCGGTTCCACCATCCCAATTACCTAAATTAAATTGATCTACTACCTTAACCCTAACTTGATTTATAGTATCAAGGCCTGTAACGTCTACGTTCATAGAGATTCTACCAACTCTTTTTTTACTTTTACCACCACCAAGAGGTGTACCTCCAGCTTCTCTTTGAAGTACAAAACTAACATCGAAGCTTAGGTATTGAGAGTTTTCTAAATTCAACTCAATACCAGTAAGGTCTAAGTATAGGGATAGTCTGAGATTTTTGTTTGGTCCTGGTTGCCATATTGACTCGTTAGGATCAGTACTACCAGTATTATTCCCTCCAAAAACTAGCAGTGCTAAAGGACTATTCTCCACTACAAAACTTCCAGAACTACCCCAGTAGTTTTGCTCAAATAGTTGATCCCCTTCGCCTTCGCTATAATCAGATAGGTTATAAAGTTTTAACCCGTTTATATCCGTAGTAAGTTGAGGCATCCCTTCAGAGCTAAACTCACTCTTTAAGACTAAAGGAGTGTTGTCATAACCCTCAAGTACGTTCCCGTAAGATAGCCTGTTGTCAGATATAATTGTTTGAGCTTTTGCTAGTTTAGGTACAGCGTCAAATAACTTATCAGACTCTGATTTATTAACAAAAGGATATATCCCGTTATTTCTAAACTTAATAAAAGACCTATCTATATCGAAGTAATAATCAGGACTTGTTATAACCTCGTTTTTTAATTCCTTTAAGTATTTTATAAAGTTATTCTCAACAGTATCTATAAGGAAGAACTCACCGTTATTACCTTTCCTAGCTACAATCTCTATTTTCTTAACGTCAGATATATCGTCAGAATAATAAACCTTTAACATGTTTTTAGTTAAGGCATATTCAACATGAGTTAGTGGCGTGTTTCTAGCAAACTCATCATCTATCTCTATATCAGATATACTACTGTAAGCTGTGTTTTCTTTATCTTGGTGTATGTTCCTATACTTAAACTGAAACAAGTCGTCTAATAAGTTGTTCTTCGCATATCCTGGATCTTCATCTGGGATTATTGAAGGCCTGTTATTAGGTTGGTGTTTTACAGCGTCAAAGTAAAGCATTTTGTTTTTATAGTCTCCATAATTAATTAAAGGAGAGTAAGCGTCTGAGGGATCTGCTTTTAAAATAATCCCAGGGACTACATCATAAGACTGAAAAGGACAGTTAGTTATTAAACCTCCTATATTATTTCCATCAAACTCTAATGGTTCAGCGTTAGTAACCGTAAACCATATAGGTTCTACAGTGTTTATTGTTGTCCCTGATATACTTTGAACTTGATAGAATCTAGGGAAGTCTTGATCATCCATTATCCCTATCCACTCACCCGCCTCTAGAGTGCTGTCATTTAAAGCAACACTACTAGTAACGAAAGTATCACCACTAGTGGCAACCGTAAGGGTAACCCCTTCTGGTATTAATCTTACGATACCTAAAACTTCAGCGTAACCATTATAGTCAAAAGCGTTTGAAGTGTAAGAGTCAGTATACACATCATCCCCTATACTGTAATTGTTATGTAGTTGACTGTCATAAGAAAGAAAAACAGAGCTATCGTTACCATTCCAGTTTGCGTCTACAAAGGTTGTTGCGTTAGCTATATTGACCTCACTAGCTTTAGCTAGTTTAACGTTTATCTTTCTAGGTCTATTAAGGTTATCCGTCCAATAGAGAATATCGTCTATTTTGTTAACACCAGTAATTAAATAATCTTCACTAAAGTCTAGTATAGTTTCAAACTCACCATTAGAGCATCTCCTTCCGTCTTGGTAAACAGTCCTTACTTTATCGTCTATAAGGTTATACTCAAGGATACAGCTATACTTATTGCTTGACTTGTTGTTTACGAAATAGTATATAGAATTACCAGGTTTATCCTCGTAGGTACCAATACATTTATAGTCTTCGCTTGAGTTGTCTCTAACGGTTGTTTTATTTAATAAAGTGTTTTTAATGTAAATCTTAGCACCTACAACAGAGTCACTTAAGTTAGGTTTTACATCAAAAGATTTGTTTAATATAATGTCAGAAGATCCTGAAGGGTAAGTAAAATTATCGCTCACCTCAAGGTCAGACATAGAGTAGTCTGGACTTATAACGCTAGCTATAAAGTTTCCTACAGTACCCCTAGTTTCTGCTCCCTCAGGTTCGTATCCTGAACCCTGAACCTGAACCTGCTCGAAGTAAAGACTATAGTCTAATCCGTTAGGGGCTGGAATACTGTCATCATTTATACTCCAACTGTAGTCGTTAACATAATCAAGTCCTAACTGAATCTTAGACCCCGAAGTTAAAAGTGTTTCAGAACCCTCTAGTTTAGTATAAAACTCCCACCCAGTAGAGCCATCGACAGCTTCAAATTCTATCTGCACTCCGTTATCAACATCTTGAGCTGTTAAGTAGTCAGAAGGATGCAATATAGGGGTGTCACCTTTATCGCTAATTATTTTAGTACCACCATGATTAACTGTAAAAGTCGGCTCTATACTGTGTACGATTACTTTTATTTGCTTTGTACTTCCACCGTCAAGACTAATAAAAGGAATGTAAAAGACGACAGGAAACTCCATAGGGTTGTCGTCATCGTCTAACAGGTCGGTATTGTAGTTAGATATAGCCTTGCTAGCAAGTTGTTTTAATAGGGTGGAAAGTGGAGTGCTACTAGATGTATATGAATTACCTCTAACGTAATTGTTAGTCTCATATCCGTACATAAAAAGTTGCATGGATTCTTGCAACCCGTTAGCGGCCATCTCGTACCCAGGAAGCTTTATAAGTAAATTAATCGGGTCACTATTACCGTAAACGGTTTCCGATCTTACGGGGACGCCTCCACTAAAGGTCATCATCCATTTATCAACCTCATTACTACTTAAACCATCGTTATTTAAAGTGTCAGTAATTTGACCTTGCAATAGCAGTACTAGCTCTGTGAGTGTTGATATTTGTGCGTTTAAATTATTAGTGTTGTCATTATAATCAGCCTCTAGAGCGTCTAAAGCTGCTTGAGTTATAGTGTCCGTAATGTTTAACTCGCTTATAACACCTAGTAACGATGTTTGTAATGATGTTAAGTTATCAGCCGTTAATAATAAGTTACTTGTATAAGTCTCTATAGCTTCGTCAGCGGTAACCAACCCACTACCATTCCCTATTATTGTAGAGATTAACAAGTTGTTTGATGTTGTCAACGCTGAGTTTGACTCTTTAAGTGTGGTAGTAAACTCTAATAAAGACGTTATAGTCTCTGAAGTAACAGAAGACTCTCCTGTAGCTTGAGATAAAGACAACTCAGATATAGAAAAATCAGCAGAGGAGTTGAAAGGTTTAATTTGAATACTATCAGAAGGATTGATAATGTTTATAGTTAAAGCTTGCCTTCCAGTAGTTGAGTAATATCCATGAGATGTATAGTCATAGAAACCTCCAGAATTAAGTACTCCTGTTCGGATCTGAAAATAAGAGCCTACAGAAATTGCAGAGCAATTAAAACTAAGGATATACTCACCTGGACTTATGCTTGGGTTAAAAACTTGATATAGGCTATAAGCAGCCCCCGAACCGAAACCATCTTTAAATGTTGCACCTTTCTCGTCAAAAGCCCAACCATTACCTACAGTCCACTTACTTTCATCTTGAAATGTAGTGTCATCTACGTACTCCGTTAAGTCAAGTATCGTAGGGTTTTCTTCGTGGTATAAAATGGTAGCTGCTATATCGGCCTCAAGTCCATCTATTTGAGCTTGTAATGATAGAACATGACTTGCAGCAGTAGCTGACGCTTGTCCCGCAGTATCTAATGCATTATCTAGTATTTCTTGAATTGCATCTACATCATCTTGCGTAATTCCATCCTCTTGATTTAAGAGAGCAGCATCTAATTTTACTTGAACTTCGTCTACGTCTGCTTGCGTAATCCCATCTTCTAATACAGCAGCATCTAATAATGCTTGTATGGCATCTACATCAGCTTGAGTAATTCCGTCTTCTTGATTAGCCATTGCAGCATCTAATTGAGCCTCTACGGAAAGTAAAGTAGCTCGCATGTCTTCAAAAACAATTAAAGCCTCGTTAGCTGCGTTCTGCAAAACTTCCTTATCTTCCTCAAGACTAGTTATTTGTTCATTGTGCTGAGAAGTAAGGTCTGTAATTAATATATCATGTGTGGCCTGAAGTAAATTTAAGTCAGATTGACTAATACCGTCTTCTTGATTTTCGAGGGCTGCTTCTAAACTAGCCTCTAGGTCGCTTATTTTAATATGTAAAGCACTTAAAGATGTGTTGTTTGAGTTAATCGTATTGTTAAGATTGATTATAGTTTGATCAGCTGTAGCTAAATCTAAAGCAGACTGCTCTAACTCAGAGGTTAAACCATTATTTATCTCAATATAACTAGCTATCTCCTCTTGCAAAGATTCGTTTGTAACACTAGATACACTTAAGGATGTTAACGCTTCGTTAATAGCTGATAACCCTAAGGATATATTCCCTAAATTATTTGCGTATGCCGTTAAATTAGCGGTATCATCTAGATTATTTATAGCGTCTACTAAGATTATATAACTCTGGTATATATTACCTAGCTCACTGTTTAATACTGAGTTTAAGGTGTTAGCAGCCTCTAATTCATCCTGAACCTGTTGTAGGTTAGCGGTAGCAATATCTAACTGAGATTGAAGGGCAGCTAAATCAGTCGCGTGAGTTGAACTTAAGCTAGACATAGTGTTTTGTAGCCCAGTTATTTGAACTTGAGCTTGAGCTAACTGTTCTTGTAGTTCAGCTATACTACCACCCAAATTAGTAACATCACCGCTACCTATAGATTTCTTTTGAAGTTCTAAGCTACACCCAGCAAACCATTCTGGAATTTTTTCTATAGTCTTTCCTGCAGCGAGGTTACTCTTAAGTTCTTCTGAGCTACTAGCGAAAGCTAAGTTAAACTTACTAGAATTAATAGAGGATATTTTAATCGTTAAACTACTAACGGGAACGTCCTCTAGGAATAACCTAAGACTTGTGATTGTAAAAGAGTCTGACGATGAAAAATCATCTTTAAACTTTAAATAAATAATAGAAGAGTTTCCTGTTGGTTTAAAGTAAAACGTTTTATTTCCGTTAGTAGATACTGAACCTATACTAGTGTTACCAGAAATTATTTCAAAAGATGTCCCTGTAGCTTCTAGTCCAGAAACTGTAAACGTTAACAAGTAGTTCTTGTCTTTTATTAGGTTAGCATTTAAAGGGTAAGTGAAGTTTGATAAAACCTCTTCCCCACTAAACGTTAAAGTACCGTCTAGTATACTAAACCCGTCACCCTCTATAACCTCATCGCTACCGTAATAATACTCCAACTGGTTGTAACTTGAGGTTGAAGAGTCATTCCTTGACGCAGAAGTACCCGATCCCTTAAGGCTAGTCGTAGATAGGAAGTCAGTTTGTATACTACCTATAGATGTAGTAGCTCCATTACCCCCTGAAATTAAAACATTACCAAAATCACCTTTATCTATTGCGTTTATAAAAGCTTGAGAGAAGCTATCTTGATTTGAGTCAAACTCAAACTCTCCACCTACCTCAAGGCTTGACTCTATACTTTGAAGGTCAAGAACTTCGGAAACTAAATACCCATCAGGAGAGTCTGGCTCCCCTACTAGATCGTAGCTAAATAAGTTTGTGGTGGTTTCCGCTGTAGTGCCACTAGTTGGTTGAGCTCCTCCAATTAGGAAGTCGTAACTAGTGTTAGTAGAACCAACCCCAGGTCCTGGACCAAATGTGGTAGGTGAGTTGTCAACGCTTCCACCTACAGGAACGTCTCCTGTAAATGGTTGTGCGTAAGTTGCAAACATCCCAGAACCTAATTGCTCTACGTCAGTTGAAAAGAAGTCTGATAAATCGTTAGTAAATGGATCTCCACCTGCATTAACCCCTGCGTTACCACCATACATTTGAAGCGTGAACGGATTATTTGGGCTTAAAGCTGTAAAAGTTATCGAGAAAGGAGACTCGTAGGCGGGGTCAAACACTGAGTCGGAATTAAAGTCAAGTTCCGCTTGAATTGTTACTTGCCCTCCCGATAAATAGTTTTGTACGTTAATAGTATTCAGGGGACCTCCTGGTCCGTATATACTATATAGGTTTGCAGCTGTATTTGTTTGAAAAGAGTTACCAAACCAACTAAGAGTACTAGCCTGAATTATTTCGAAATTGTTATCACTGGTTGCGTAAGCAAGACCAGAAGCGTAACCTTCATTAGCTACTTCCCTCCCGTTGAAAATTATAGTCCATTGGTGATATATATCCTCAGGTCCTATCTCTTCGATTACGACATGACCGTCAGAAGACTCAACCTCAATTAATTGATCTGTCTCAGTAATAAAAGTATAAGGAATAAGGGTATTACCCTCTATGTTTTCGACAGAACCAGACGTACTATCTGATGAAGACATATTTCTTATATTTAAAGCGTCTCTATAGTCACCATTCTTTATTAAGCGAGGTTCAGAATCTTTATCCATCCCACCCGTAAATACTCTTTTATCTTGTGCCATCTATTATAACTTAGGAGATTGCTTAAATGCTTTTCTTGAGGTCTGTAATGCCGTCTCTTTATTGAAACTCATCATTCTAGCCCTTGCTAATCGTTTCTCGTTGTAGAAGGCTCTCTTAGCCATCTGCTTCTCGTTTGCAGGTATACCTCTCTTTCTCTGTATGTACTTGTAATATATGTAACAACGCAAAGCTTCCTCACAAAATTTGTGAACCCTAGGGTCTTCTTGAGAAACTGGATCAGATAGGTACTCTATAAATAATTTCTTCCCAGATAAGCCTGAAGAAAAGTTTATGGTGTTATCCTTTTTGTTTAACCTATAGTAACCTAAACTATTGTTACCACCACCTATGCCAAACTTTTTACCTAAGTCAACATGATAATAAGGGTTATTCTCGTTATAGGAGTTGTCTCCAACTTGAGCCACCACTTCAGCGTCTAAGGATAGGTTAGGGTTAATCCCTAAAGCGTGAAACTCTCCGTCACTCCCTTTGTACCCAACGCGTAGTAACTTAACGAAATCATCAGGTAAAGTAATATTAAGGGTACTCGTACTGACAGTCCTCTCTACTGTATAAACCTCCTGCCCTACGTCAAAACTTAACTCTCTTAAGCCTTGTAAGGCCGTTAATCTAAGTTGGTATACGTGAGCCTCTTTATCGTAAGAAGTGTCGTCTATCATCAGCTGAAAGTCATTAATCAGCTCCTCTATACTTGTATAATCTAACGCCATAATTATTTATCTTGTGCTAGTTCTTTATTCTGTGCGAAACTAATAACATCCGCATCTCTAATATGTACCCCTAAGTATTCTAGTATTTTAATGGCTAACTCTCCATGCAACCTATTAGGTGACCTAAACTGAACAGAGCTTCCAGCGTCATACACAGGCTTACCTGCGATTGTTACGTAATCCCATTTTGGGGAGTAATTGTAGACGTAATGAACTACAGTTATTTTAGTAACGGTATCGGGGAATATGTTAATCAGTTTTAAGTTAGTTGCCTCACTACTATTACCTATTAACGCTATAGGATATTGCGTTGATGGTTTAGCCAAGCTACTTCTAAGTACTTGGTTAATGTTAGCGTTATTAACAATCTCTATTGGGATGTTTGTAGCCATAGATTGGGTCTCTGAATCAGAGTGAGACATTGACACAATGTAATCTGTAAGTAAAGGTACTGAAGCTCCAATATTTGCTGCGTTAGGGTTTGAAGTAACCCCCGTAAATTCAGACTCAAGGAACGCTGCTATATCTTGTTCGGCAACGCCAGGACTTAAACTCTCTTGGTAATAACCTGCGGCTTTTTTGGGTTGAGACTTCTCTATAACAATAGATAACCTCTTATTGTATAACTCTAACTCAGCCTGTTTAGCTAATAAGTTAAAATCAACTGGAGTTAAAAATCCTCTCTGCTCCTTATTGGCAAAGGTCTGTACTAGTCTGTATGTTTCATCAATCGTCATTATATCGTATTTTAATAAAGACAAAAGTACGAAATAAATTGGTATAACAAAAAAGGAGGACTGTTAAGTCCCCCTTTAGGT
>TARA_R110000851_G_scaffold250706_1_pt1 | contig 11686 bp, 16 predicted proteins | sample TARA_R110000851 | Tara Oceans TARA_R110000851 (sample SAMEA4397627) | marine metagenome | biome: Polar Biome; feature: [DCM] deep chlorophyll maximum layer (ENVO:01000326); material: water (ENVO:00002006), including particulate matter (ENVO:01000060) such as... | depth 17 m | reverse complement strand
GTTGCTTGGTTTAAGCTGTCTGGGTCGGTGATTAAAGCCATGTTAATTACTCTCTTCTTTCTCGGGTTTGACTATAATTTAGAATAACAGAATATAAATTATAGGTCTATAATATTAAATAATACCTATAAAAGAGGCGCTTCTCAGCCATAGGCCACCGTCGTCTTGTGTATACGGTGTGTTAGCCGCTGCCGTTGGTTGCGCCTCGGCATATAGATAGTAGAATTCGAATTCTCCAACAATGGGGTTGGTCGTGCTGACCGTCAACTCTGTATTACTCGTTACTGCCACGGACGTTACAGGGTTATCCACACCGTCTTCAACTATCATATAATAACCCTCACCGTTGGTCGGAACGTTAAGACCCGAACCTCCGTCGTGAGAGACGGTTAACTTGACTGTCGTGCTTGTAAGTTTTTCGACCGCTGTAATCTCCATACCTTTCGTCCCCACGATGGAACGCTGTCCGAGTTCTGCAAGAAGTCTCTGACCCATATGATCGGTGAATAAAAGCTCACCTGCAGCGTTCGGGTGGACATCGCCTGCGTTGTAATCAAGATAGTAAATCTCCATACCGTCAGGGTCAACAATAACGTCTAAGTCAGCTACGGACTTGTTCAGGTCGCGCATAATCTGCCAATCCTGTCCGGTCGCTCCGAGCTGTCTACCCATCACATATTGAATTATCTTGGTCATATTCGGAAAGTCAATTTTCAACTGGTCAATGAGAACTTGAAAACAGTCTATGAACAAGTCAGGGTCGGCAACATTCGCCGCTGTACCATTAGTGCCGAGAGATAGGACGGCGATTTTTATATTTTGGGGGTGTATATTTGCAGCAACATAATTATTATAAGCCGTGGTGACTTCTAAAGTTGTTGAATTAACAAAACCGCTTGAGCCATCAGAAGAAAACAGAGGTGCGCCGCCTATGGCCATATCATGCGTATGCGTGTTAGCTATTCCCGTATCAAGTACTGTGCGCAAAGCTGTGTTGTTGACGCCTGTGGCGTGCGTATTTATCAGACTGTCACCTAATAAAGCTATTGAAGGGTGCGCCCCTATATCGCTAAAAAACCCGCTACCTATCCTCTTATCCCAGAACGTCATGGTATCAGCGATGTCTTCCGTGGTCTCGGCATCCCTAGTATGGAACCACTCAGCCCAACCAGCATTGACAGCGCCATCGGTCGACGACCTTGCGCCAAGCCGTACTTTGTTCTGAGTCCCTAATGTATTTCTAGGGTTCATTGTTGTAGTTACGGATTTTCCGTTGACAAAAACGTCTAGTAAGTCATCACCGTTCTGTCTGCATATAATTAATACGGGCAATAGATCAGCATCATTATAGACGTCCACATTTGCCGAGGCTTCGTTCCTGTACCACCTTATCACCCCCGGTAAATCATGAAACAGAGCCGCATCCGATCTATACCCAAAATTAAGGAGCCATCCATCGACAAGGTGAGTGGGTAGCCATATAATACCCCCGAACGTCTGTATGTTAGTCGGGGTGAAGTTGGCGCTATAGGTCATAACGGAAAGATTCGTCGTGTTCCTAGCTCCGCCTTTACCGTCGAACAGCGTCGAATCGTATTGTGCACCGTTGGCACCGGTAAGTGTATGCGTACCCATCACAGGGGCTATGCTGGCAATATCCACACCAGAAGAAAACGTATAGGCATCTGGGTCGGTAAAGTCGGTGTAGTTGATTACGTTATCAAAACCAAGTATAGGGCTGACCAACGCGACACCTTCTTCACGAGCAGGGTTCTGTGATAAATTTCGAGCAGGATTTCGAGCAGGATTGAACGAGTGCATTACTGTTTCCTAAAATTACTGTACAGGAATAGGCGAAGCGTAAGCTGTAACATTAGTTGAAGTTCCGCCGGTTCTCTTAGGTCTGATAAAACCACGACCGAGCTGGACGTTGTAAGTCTTGCTTGACGTGAATACCAGGTTGTCAATATCTATGGTGTGGTAATTACCATCGACATCTACTTTTGCATATTCCCATTCAATTGAAGCACCTCCAAAAGCACCTTCGATGGTAAGACTGTAGAGCCCGCCATTGATTTTAGCACCTGCGGCATCATCGTTTTCTGTGAAATCTGACCAGATAGTTTCCGTCTGATTAATATGTATTGTGTTTTGTCTCTTGTCCATGTTTTAGACCCTTCAAGGTTTTATTTCTAAACATCTACCACACTACACTCATTCATAGCCTTGCGCAACACCATAATTATTTACATCCAACTGACCACTTGTGCCAAATATATTAGGTTTATGTGTTAAATCTTCCTGCACGTAAGGTCTGTAACACTTACCAAGATGTGCGTAACCCATACCTTCAATACATGTCTGTATGGTCATCTCGGACGGTGTACGTATGCCTGAATTTTTACAGTGGTTCTTGACAGCAATAGAGCTCACATAGCCGCCTCTGAAACCTGACACGTTGTCGGCAACACAATCCTCGATAATAACTTCCATAGGAGAGCGAGACCTTACAAGTGCTTCTTTGTACGAACTTGTATGAGGTGCGCGGAAAGGTATATGACCCATCTCGATAGGGTAATTCATAAACCAATCTGCTATAAAATCAAGACCGTCTCCATCAAGCCAGAGTTTAAATTCTGCGAAATAAGCATCGTCCATACCTGCGTCGATCAAATCCTGAAAAGACTGGATCACACTGTAGAATATAGAGTAACGCCGACCGCTTCTGTTAATGGGAATGGCGTCCTTATAGTTGGAAAAGAACATCCAATTTGCGACGTTATCTTCCATATCCTGATCGACACCTTTACTTTGGACTTCGATCTCAGCGTCAGTAATCATAGGTTTCAGTATTTCAATAAGTTCTCTGCGCTCATCAACTTTAATCTCGTTGACGATAATTAAAAGTTTCGACCTCATCCACGCGTTGAAAACGTTGCTTGATGATATTAGCTGATCGGCTTTTGGTATGTATACGTAATTTTTACCGAGCGAGTGTTGCATAACTTTTGTAAACACGCCTTTACCTGCGCCTTCTGTTGACTGTAGCATCGGCGCCCAAGGTATTTTGTAACCTGGAAACTTGACGCAATGTGCCATATAATCAAACCATATTTTTTGATCACCGGGGTCGGGTAATATCTTGGCCACATGTTCTAACCAAGGTGTCACGTCACCCTTCTTGCGTTTGATGTTGGCAGGTATGAAAGTGTTCAAACCCTTTCTCCCCAGATCGTCGATAATAATCTTCTCGTCGCTTGCAGGCAAGAACCTAATATGATCAACCTTCGGCACAGTCCAAACCGTAGAGCGTAGAGCGGCTTTCCATGCTTCATCAGTCGATTTACTGGTACTGGAAATAATAAATTGTTTACCGCCGTACTTGCCGTTAAATTGTGTTGAATTCATGAAACGTGCGGACGGTGAGAATATCTTACCTTCACGTTCAATGAAATAACAACCCTCAAACCATTTTTGACATTCATAACCGCCGAGAATTTCACCGAAATCTTCAACGTTCTGTTCGTCTACGGCAGGCATGGATATTAGAGGAGGTGTACCCTGTACTTGGGGCTGTACGGAAGGTTTACCGAACATCGACATTGCGCTACTCTGTTGGGCGGGTACCTCTTTAGGTGGTTCCTTGTGACCGAACTGTATGTATGCTTCGATAGGCGTACGATATTTAAACGACTTCCAACCAAGCTCTGTGTCTCTGATACTGTTCCAAAGTTTCATGTTAACGTCAAGGTCTGTCTCGGCGTACCCTTCACACCATTTAAGCCATATGTTCAAAAGCGAATCGGGGTCTGTTAATGACCATCCCGACTGTTTATAGGAGGCTGTTAAACTCATCCATTCTTCATAGGCAAGTTCATTAGGGTCAACTTTACTGAGACCAAACTCCAACCATGCCAGAGAAGGTGCTGCAAGTGATTCGTCACCAAGTTCTATGCGACCACCCGACATGTCGAAAACGTTAATATGTGATAGAGACTGTTCCACCTGATCACAAGTATATCTAGGATGGTCACCAACCTGCCAGCATGACACGAGGAACGGGTTTGACGGGTCTTTCAGGTGTAAGAACCCCGGAAGCCTTAAAACGCGTGAGGCGTCAATCACGCTCTTGTCACCGTCATACGCTTGTCTGATCTTACGTTGCTGTGTGCTGTAAAAATCGTTACCTTTGTACGATTCGACCAACCAGTATAAATGGAATTTGCCAAGGCTTGTCTGTACTGCAAAATGTGGTTTGAATTCGGACGATATTGCAGCCTCATAGTTAGCCTGTGACGAAAGAAGATTGTCGAGGTCGGCTATATGTGTACGTATATGGTCAACGTTCGCCAGATGTCTACCTGCACCGTCCATCGCGTTAATACATGCAAAGACACCGTATCCATTCGCGTTATATTGCACGAGTGTTTCATACGCATATGCCAGAGTGCCGCGAATCGCTTTACCGGGGTCGCCTTTGTTTGTGTCATGAATGCAACGGAAATCCATCACCGTGTTCACGTCACCTGTTAATGCTATTATATAAGCTTCTGTATTCTGGTAATTATTCAAAACTCTATCCTTTGTTTGTACGCCATGCGTCAACTGTTTCCTTGTCCCACTTGCGAGGCTTGGTACCTTTTATGTGTTCAACAGAAAACGTACCGTTCTTTATCATGTCGTAAAGGGTTCGTTTTGGAATACCTATATAGACAGCAAGTGCTGTAATATTTAAGGTGGGTCTGGGTTCTATCATTAACATCTCGTTCTGTTTTATGTTTCTGCGGCAAGGCTAGTCTGAAAAGTCAAATCTGTCAATGCACATTTTCGCACACTCTCGCACATATTTTAATTGACAGCCCTGACAACTTATGTATGCTGTATTTCAACGTAAACAATAAATGTATAAAGGCAGAACGATGAAAGAATTTGAATTAATTGCTACATGGGCCGAAGATCGTAACCTCATAGAAGGTTCTGATACCGGCGCACAGATGTTAAAGCTATACGAAGAGTTTGGCGAGCTTGCCGGCGGTATGGCACGTCAGGACGAGTTAATAATTAAAGATAGTATAGGTGACATAGTTGTCGTGATGACCATTCTTGCAAAACAAGCAGGTCAAACGATTCGCAAAGGCCCTAATATAACAATTGCAGGTGACGAGCGTATGACGCTTTGCCAGATTGGTGAATATATAGGTGACCTCGCCACCGCTGTTAGAACTGGCGCAGGTACCGAATCTATGCTCATCGGATTCGTAATGGGTGGTCTACAGTTCCTATCCAAAGAGTTAAATCTTGACTTCGAGGAATGCGTACGATTCTCTTACGACGAGATCAAAGACCGCAAGGGTAAAATGGTTGACGGCGTATTCATCAAGGAAGAGGATTTGATCTAATGGGTTACAAAGTAGAATTTAAAAGTCAATTGGGTATTGAAGTCAGAACAGACAACGGCCTCAAGGGTAGGTTAATATCTCGCATAATCCGAATTAACGGTTGCCATCAGTATGTCGTACAGCCTCATTACCTTGAAGATGATAAGATAGCCTTTGTCGATTTCGAGGATATAATATTCCCTGAAGACTTTAAAGCTGAACCGCAAACTGTAGAGTTTGAATTCCAGACCGGTGATAAAATCAGAAGTCGTATCACAGGAAAGCAAGGTTTCGTGACTGCTGCCAGAGAGGACAAGAACGGTTGTATTCATTATTTCTATGAAAACGGTGAACAGAACCCTGAAAACGGTCGACTGCTCGAATTCTTATCATTTGAGCAAGAGCTTGAGCTAGTGGATCACGGTTTGAACAAAAAAGGCGAGCCGCCAGTTAAAAGAAAGAATACTGGTTCTGCCAATATTCAATCTTCGGGTAGACGATAATGTGGGTCAGACGTAAAAAAATCAAGGCGGCACAGGAAGCTGTTGAAAACCTCACAAGGGAACTTGAGAAGTTGAAGCGTAGGTCCATGCTCATAGGTATTGAACGCAAGGGTCGCGTCAACATTTTCACGTTTGTACGAGGTGAAGAGATCGTGCAAATAGAAGCAATGGGTATGATGAATGACCCGCTCGGCATTTGGAGAAAGCAGTTGTTGGAATAATGCGATCACTATTTTACATGCCCACAAGGGTTGAAAAAGAAGTCAGGAGACGGACGAGGCTTGTTATAGCTGCGTATCAGTACGAGAACAGACCAGAAGGTAATACAGTCATGACAGACGCTGAGTTTGATGCTGAATGTCTGAAGGTCGACGTAAATATAAAAACGCCTCGTCCCGACCTTGATGAATGGTGGGGGTCGAAATTTCAAACCTGTACAGGACAGTGGGTACATTCACATCCTGAGCAGGATCGTATTTCAGAACTATACAATACATTTTACAATACATAAGGAAATAAGATGAAAGATGAATTGGGAGACGACATCCTTGGAGATTTGGTTAAGGTGATGGATAAGAGTATTCTGGTGACATATAAATACCGCGCTAAAATATTAAAACTTGACCGGGATGATGAAAATCTTGACGTCAATCTTGTCTCTCTAATAAGTTTATACAAAAAAGATATGGAAGAAGTAGGAAAATTATCATGAAAGAAGCAATGACAGACACCGAAACACTCGGTACAAAAGCAGGTAGTGTAATTCTATCAATCGGCGCAGTGATGTTTGATCGCAACGGTCAAGGACATGGCGATTCATTTTACTGTAACATTAATGTCGAGAGTAGCTTAATGGCAGGGCTCACATACGACCCTAGAACTATAGAATGGTGGAACAGTCAACCGGCTGAGACAAGACAGCAGTTGAGTGTCGACACTTTACCTGTCGAAGATGGGTTGCGCGAATTTGCAAATTGGTACAAGGCACGTAAACCTCAGAAATTCTGGTGCCAAGGTCTAACTTTCGACGCACCTATATTAGAAGCTGCGATGGCCAAGTTCGACATTACACCACCGTGGAAATTCTGGGAGACAAGAGATACGCGTACGGCTTACGACGTTTATAATTTCCACGACAAGTCAGTGAAGCGTGAAGGTACATATCACAACGCACTGGCCGATTCTATTCACCAAGTGGATTGTTTACAGAAAGCTTTAAAGAATGTCCGATAATAAACGAATTGTCGGTCTACACAGACCTGAAGGTGTTGAGCGTGAGGAGCATGATTATTACGCTACGCACCCTATGGCGGCTGACCACCTTCTGAGATTACTCGGATGGAATGACGCCTATGATCGTAGTGCGAAACTAATTAGAGAAAACTCGTGCGGCGAAGGTCATCTGTCTAAAATGATCGCGGCGAACGGACATAAGGTTATAAGTACTGATTTGATCGACAGAGGTTACGGTATTACGGGTGTGGATTTCCTTGAGGATAACTTCTATGACACCTTACCGTACGACGCAACTATCATGAACCCTCCCTACAAATATGCGCTCGAGTTCATAGAGAAATCTCTTGAGCAGTCGCCTATAGTCTGTGCATTTCTAAGGCTATCATTCCTTGAGAGCAAGAAGAGGAAGCCATTTTTTGAACGCGTACCGCCTCATACAGTAGCGGTTTTTAGCGAGCGCATGGCATCATCCAAAGGCGGTAAGTTCTCCAAAGATGAAAAGAGCACAGTTGCTTATGCATGGTTTATATGGAAGAGAGGTCACGAAGGCGACACCGTGATCAAATGGATTTAAGCGAATACAACATCTATATGTTTTTGACGCTCTGCCTTGGTCATATGTGCCACCATACGGTCTTTTGAGGCGATAAGCCCTACGACTACGTGACTGTCACCCTGCTCTACCGCATAAGAGAGGACGGCTTGTTTGAGGTCAGTTCCAAAGTGATAATGAATTTTAGCATTGGATATACCAAGCTCTTTGGCCACAAAATGATGGTTCAACTTCGCCGGATCAGCTTTGAATATTTCAAGGCCTTTTGTTAAAATATCTTTCCTTACAGTTTCACTGTAGCTCAAATTATTGGCAGTCATGTCTTATTATCCTTCTGAAGTCATTCACGTTAGTAGCAAATCCTGCATATCCGCCAGCATTTAATACTATATCAATATATTTCTTTTGTGCAACTGAATGCTGATCTTTCGGGTCAAAAGTCCAATTTTCCTCTTTGGTTTCGACGGCTGTAAAAACACCTAAGACCTGACCCACCATGTTCTGCGTTATCATTACGGGTGTGATCCCTATAAGATCGGACGACTTTATTTTCTTGTTGAGCTTCTTGCTATCGTTACATAAACCGAATCGAACAGGTGTGCCAAATTTATTCAAAAGCACACCCACGTTGTTACGCCAAAGCTCGATGGCACGATATGCTCCGTCTTTCCTTATTCGTGAGGATACACCCGATTCACTCATAAATACCATCCTTCTACTGTCTTACGAATCTTCTCTAATTGTGCGCGTGTCTGAGTGGCGTCGAGCGCACTTAAAACATCAACACCTAATGTAAGATAAATACGACGTTGAATTTCACTGTCGTTATATCCATTGACCTTCTCAATACCTGCCCACTGGTTCAGAGCATCAACAAGCTTACCATGTTCTTCGATCTTCTCCATCTGACGGTTCGCCACACCTCGTGCTGCTATAGCACCTGCCGCTTTACCGACACGATCAGCCACGCTACCTGCGCTCTCGACCACGGTGGCCTGGCGCATTTTAGCAAGAACATCTTTGTCCAACAGTATCAAATCTCCGTCAATCATCTCAAGTGTACGACTCGCAGGTTCAGGTAAAGGTTTCTCAAAACCGCAATGCGGGCATGCAATTCTAAACTTCTCGTACGGCTTCGCACACTCGGTACAGACCGTCAAAGGTATTTCTTCAGGGTCGGGCTCTGACGAACCTCTCTTGTCTCTCCTAGTGAGCGACCAGACCATATCTCTATCTGGTAGTTTGTGGCGAACAACATTGGACACCTGATCAATTATCAAAGCAGTCTTGCCGGTCATAAAGCGTAGAGCGCGACCAACCATTTGACGGTACTTACCAAGTGAAGCAGTCGGGCGGGCCAGTATAACAACGTCACATGCAGGTACATCAAAACCTTCATCGAACAGATCGACGTTGACCAATACCCAAATACGACCTTCTCTAAAATCTGTGATGTATTTCTCACGAACAGCGAGAGGTGTTTTAGCACTCAATGATGCCGCAGGTATACCCGCAGCCATAAAATTGCTTGCTATCTCACCCGAAGTTTCAACGTCCGTAGCAAATACAATTGCTCTACGACCATATGCGTATTTACAATAATTCTCCACCGTATCACCTACGATATGAGATTTCTTAGCAGCTTTACGAAGTGTCTGGTTTGACCAATCCCCGTTTGCGCTCTTGTCTTCGTCGCTAACCTTCAGATCAGAACTAGGGCATACGATCTCATAATCACATAGAAATCCGTTCTCCATTAAGAAGCGCATATTAGGCCCTGAGACCATATCATTAAACACGCCGTCAAATTCTGCACCTAAACCTTTACCGTCAGCTCTCAAAGGTGTGGCTGTAACACCGAGTCCTTGGGCGTGAGGCATCATGACGGTCGCCTTACCCCACTTATTAGCACGTAGGACGTGATGTGCTTCATCAATTATCCACCTATCCATCTGCTTAAATTCTTTACCTATCGTGGTCGCACGAGCCACCATGGTATCAACCCCAACCACTGCCGTAGGTGCGTTCGGGTTAATTAGACAATCACCGAACATTTTACGATGTAACCGTCTCGCCTGAGCAATCGTACTATCAGAACCGATAATCTTATGAGGTATGCCACGATTCGCAATATGACATGACATCTGCGTCACCAACTCATTGCGATGGGCAATAACTGACTGACGCATACCCTGCTGTACGCCGTCGAGCACTACGTCGGATACAATAATACTTTTACCGCCACCAGTATCCAGACGAGCTAGGACATTCTGGTTTCCAGATGACCAACTGTCGTAAATATCCTGTTTAAGAATTTTTTGGTAATCGTGTAAGACAATTTCACTCAACGGGAAGGTCTCCTATAACACCGACAATATATGATCCGATACTATGGGCGCCGACAATTTCCGAAGCTATGACGGATGGGTCGTGAATCACCACGTCGTTCTTGCATACAACGGCATGATCGGCGTGAGCCGTCCTACACAGAAGGATGTAAGGTACACCTGGATTGTTTGCGGCCATACTCTCGAATGGTTGGTCATCTTGAAACAGGACGAGAGATTTACCTTGTATTTTAAGATAATCTCTAATATCAGACCATGCTTTTATAGCACTGACACCATCATATGTATGCGGTACGTCATCACGGTCGATAAGTGTGGCGATACATGCTGATATACAGTCACCATATGTATGAGGAGGGTTATGGGCTACTTTGCACATTCTCTTATTCATGTTAAATCCAATCTGGTTTGACGGCAGGTTTAATTGTATCGTAACTTACAGGTATAAATAGACCAACCCAGTTAGGTGATTTTGTATCCCTCAATATTACAGGGTTGTTGACATTTATAAACTCGGGGAAACTTATCTCACCGGACGGGCTAGATTTAACTAACACCTCCACATGAAAACTGTTCCAGCACATTGCACCTTGCGATTCGGTCGCAACATCTTCTGGGAACCACGACGACCAGTCGTTCAAGGGTGAGTCGTCAAACCAATAACAGCAGTTTCCAGCCTGTGTATAACCGAGAGTGGTTTTAGCAGTGGCGACCGCAATTTGTTCCACGGCAGTGATGTATATATCAGAATCAAGCGTCATTTCTATTTCACACTGTTTCAATAACGCAGGATCGAGGATGATGTGAACGTATCCGTCCGGTTGATCAGTATTATGCAGATATTCCACAGCGGCGATCTTCTCGTTGGTCGCAACAGCGAAACATTTACCACCTTTATTCTCAATACGGACGGTGTTTATCTTCTCTTTAACGTCCGGTCTTATATCAGGTTCAAAGTGGTTGCATATAGAAGCCATTCTTATGAATGTTTGACATTTAATTGTGAAGTTCATAATTTATTCCTTGTAAATAATCTAACAACAGTGTTAAAAAAATCTTGCACGTTGTCAAGTTCAATGTTACAACTTGTTTAAATTAATTAGAAGGAACCCGATATGAATATCAATTTAACACTAAGTATTACAGACATGAACCGTACGGATGCGGACGATGTCGTTAAGAGACTGGCTTCTGTTGGCTTTGCGACAAAGAAGAGCAGCTTCACACCACCTGCCGCAGAGACTGTTGTTGAGAAGGTAGAATCGGTAGAGATTGCAATTCCCGAATCACAAGCAGCATCTAACGTCGATGTAAATTCGACCGTGGCAGAACAAGGCGTTATACTCGCCGCCGCTGCGACAAATCCTGCCGCTGTAGCAGTACCAAACGACCTAGGTCTTGATAAAGAAGGTCTACCTTGGGATGAGCGTATACACTCAAGTAATCAGAAGACGAAAGCAGACGGTACATGGCGAGCACGTAAAGGTGTGGACGATGACTTGAAAGCTGCCGTTCGTCAGGAACTTTTATCTAATCAAGCACCTGTTATGCCCTCTGTTAACGCAGCAGAAATGGTTGAGATGATCGACGCCACCGTAAGACAGGCGGATACACCTGTCATTGACACAGGTGCACAACTACCTACACAGACACCTTCCATGCCTGTTA
>TARA_R110000851_G_scaffold807_6_pt1 | contig 11718 bp, 23 predicted proteins | sample TARA_R110000851 | Tara Oceans TARA_R110000851 (sample SAMEA4397627) | marine metagenome | biome: Polar Biome; feature: [DCM] deep chlorophyll maximum layer (ENVO:01000326); material: water (ENVO:00002006), including particulate matter (ENVO:01000060) such as... | depth 17 m | reverse complement strand
AATTCTTTTAATTCTTTATTTGTTAGTTTATTTAATTTATTCATAATATTTATTTTTAGTTATTAATTTATTTAGTTTGTTTGTTTGTTATATATATATAATCATATATGAGTCGTATTTAGTTTGCAAGTAATGAATTAGCTTTTAAAATCAGGTAATTCATTATGTGATTGCATAAATTTATAATGCATTGGATGATTTGTATAATGCCATTTATTTGAAATCATTTCATATAAGTTAGTAATTTCTTTAGTTTGTATTTTAGTTAAATTATTCATAGTATTTATTTTAAGTTATTATTATTATTATTATTAGCTTTGTTGCTATGTTTATATTATCTTAAACGCATCGTAATTATATTGTATTGAAGTGAAATACGAAATGCAACGCAATATCGTTGTGGAAAACGTAAAACATATAAAACAAAATTATGAGAGCAAATGGGGCCCGCAAAATATAAAACCGTTTTGTAATGAAAAATCAAAATAAAATTGTATAGGGCAACACTTTACTTCTCTATTTCTAATACTTTTCAAAATATAGTGACATTAGGCTCTTAATAAGGTAGGTAAGGGGCTATTGTCACACCCTATATAAATGTAAATTATACAAATAACATGTAAATAGCTATAATATACAGAAAATACTAAAAAATAAAGATAATAATGGCTATAATATATTCATATCCAACAAAAGCAACGCCAGTAGGCGCAGATATGGTTTTAATAACGGATAGTGAGAGCACTAATCCTAAAAATCAAACAGCACAAGCTACAATAGCATCGATACAGAATCTAGTATCAGGAGTTTCTACTATAAATGGGCTAGCCGGTGTTTTAACTCTAACAGCTGGATCTAATATAGCGTTTACCACTGTTGGTAATGATATATCTATAGCTTCTACTGGCGGTGGTAGTGGAACTGTAACTGAGGTTACTGCAAACACTCCTTTATCTGTCACAAACGGAACTACAACTCCTGATTTAACTATAGCGCAATCTAACGGTACTACAAATGGATATTTAAGTTCCGAAGATTGGACTACTTTTAATAGTAAGACTGCTAACACTGGTACTGTTACAACTGTTTCATCTACTACTGCTGGAGACGCGCTTGCTGTTGCAGTAACTAATGCGTCTACAACTCCTGCTATAGCCTTAAGCTGGGCAGGGACATCTTCTCAATACATAGATGGTGCTGGTTCTTTAACTACTTTTCCAACTATACCTGCTAACACTAATATAGCTAACACTCAATTAACTCTTGAAGCTAATAGAATTCTTGCTCTTAGCTCTTATTCTTTAACTTTTACTGGTACTAATTTAGTTCAGTTTAGTAATCAAGGATCAGCGCGGAATCTAAGCGTTTTGGTTGATAATAACCTTGAAGTAGATGGTCAAGCATGGGTTAATTCTTATGCAGGCGGTGAATCTACAGGAACGGTTAATGTAGACTGGAACGATGGCAACATACAAGAATTTACTTTATCTGGCGTTACGGCTTGGACATGTACAAACCAAAAAGCTGGAGGAACTTATATAATGATTGTTAATCAAGCAGTTGGTCAATCTTATACACAAAGTTTTTCTCAATCATTTGACTGGGCAGATGGCAATGTTGCTCCTGGAACAACAACAGCAGAAAGAGCTGACGTATACTCATTCGTTTGTAGAACGACTAGCGGAAGTATGTTAGGTACTTTTTCTCAAAACTTTATATAATGTTTGTATTTCCAGTAACAATGATGCAGCAATGGTGCGTTCCTATAGAAAACTTAAATGTTATTCCTCAAACAGGAACTAATAATCAAGATGATATACCTATGGATACATGGTATAGATATAACTTTGCTGCAATACTTTTTCTTCAATCTGAAATAGGTTCTGGACAAAAGCAGATAAATGGACTACAATGGATGTTTGGTACATCCGTGTCAAGTTTTACTAGACCTAATATAACTGTAAAATTATACCATACTACTGACTCTGTTATACCAGCTTCGCCTACTACTAGTTTAGAAACTCAAATGAATGGAGTTACTAACCTAACTAAAGTCCTAGACGATGGGACTATGACTATAGCCGGAACTAATGGAAACTTCTCTACTCTTTTCACGTTTGATGAGAACTTTTGTTACAATGGTACAGACAATTTGGTAATACAGCTTGAAGATAGATCAAATCAAATGGGAACTAACTATACTAATATGTGGGAAGGAAGCACAGCTACAGCTAGCGACAATAAAGGGTGTTGGGCTAGAACCGACAGTGGCTATGCATCGCTTAGTCCTGTTAGAGGTGATTTTAGAAATAATGTAAAATTATTGTACTAATGGACATAAATGGATTAGAAACAGCATTAAATGCTAAAGGAACTTTACAAAGTATAGATATAGAGTCTAACTTTGTAGGCATATGGTATAATGATATTAGCGGCACCAAGCAAGAATTAGATGACATTGTACTACTGTATATAGGAGATACTTATTCAGACTTAGACTCTACTTTAGAAAATATACCAGAACAAGGTAATAGATATAAATGTAGAGCTAAATAACCAAACTATCATGTGATAGTATAAATAACCAAACGTTTAACTAAAACCAAACAATGACGTTTTTATACACCCGAACTAATACGTGGGGTAGTTCACCACAACCAGATCAAAGTATGATCAACCTTTGGAAACATATAACCATAAAGAGAAACTGGAGAATAGTACAGTTACCAAATGGATTTTTACAAACCGAGTATAGAAGTATAGAAGACGATGAAGAGTGGATCGACGTGACAAGACGAGAAACAATCGCTGGAGCTGAACAAGCAATAGATGCATCGATAGAACATTATATTAAAAAGTTAGAGTTCTTGCAAGGACCTAAAGTAGTTAAAACATTTAATGATTAAACAATGGCATTAATAAGAAAAAAGTTATATCAAGAATTAGTAACTGGAAGAAGTGAAAGACTAGCAGTCTTAGAAGCAGCAACAGATAAATTAAAAGCAATAGTTGCTAGTATAGCTGAAGAACAAAGCTTTGTTGATGGCTTTACTAAAACTCAACAAACTTTAGCAGCATCAAAAACTGCTTTAGAAGCTAAAGTAGTAAGTGGTAAAGAAGCTTTAAAGAAACTTAAAGAAGCAGCTCCAGCATTACAAGAAGCTATAGCAACAGCAAAAAAAGAGGTTTCAGAAGCTCAAGCAAATCTGAAAGAGCAACAACAAAAACTTGAGAAGCTAAAAGAACAAGGAGCAAGTGCTTCTGATCAAGCTGCTCAACAAATAGTTATTGATTCTGCTGAGGCTGTTTTATCTTCAAAGCAAACTAATGAAGTAGAAGCAAAAGCTAGTTTAGAAGTTAACGTCAAATCTCAAGAAACTGAAAATACAGCTATTGGGGTAGCTGAAAAATCTATAGAAGAAACAAATAAACAAATAGAAGACAATAACGAAAAGAAGAAAAACTCTACAGATAAAATAGCTACATTAACAGCAAATAAAAATAAAACAACAGCTGATAAAGCAGCTGCTCAAAAATCATATGATGACTTTTTAGCTAAAAACAAAGATACTATTAGTCTTTATGAAGCTCAGCAAATAAAAAGAGATGCTAACGTACCTAAAGTTTACGGTAGCACGTCACAAGTTTTTTATAGAGCCCCAGACAATTCTACAGTTATAGCTGAAGCTGATACAGTTATGAAGGGTGTTATTGACGATGAGTTAGCACCTGCAGATGAAAAAGAAACAGAAGCTTTAAAAGGCTATATTACAGCTGGTGCTTCAGAAGCTGTTAACCCTGATTTTTTAAATGCTTCAAGCGCTAAAGATTTATCTTTATCTGTAATATGGTCTACAAGAACTGTTGCTAGACAAATAAGGAAAGCATGTATGAGAGGTGAATTCTCTACAACAACCGGGTCGTTACCTAATAGTGTTATTTACGCATTGCAACAAGCACAGTATAAAATATATCTAACTGATGCTAGTAACGATTTAGATGCATCAATAATAATAAGCTGGGAGAATGTAGCAAAATCAGCTTAAAAAATAGAAACAACCTAACCCCTCAATTTAAACCAAATATAATTTAATCAAATCAAATGAACGAAACAATAGTAAAGCATCTCAACTTCGGTGAAGATGCAAAGTCCGCTATATTTAGCGGTATAGAGAAACTCACGCAAGCTGTTAGCTCTACATTAGGAGCTAGCGGCAAGTGTGTTATACTAGAAGATCAAAATGGTAATCCACAGATTACTAAAGATGGTGTAACAGTAGCAAATAGTGTAATACTTTTAGATCCTGTAGAAAATATGGGGGCTAAGCTACTTAAAGAAGCTGCGCGTAAAACAGTACAAGAAGCAGGCGATGGTACCACCACGGCTACTGTACTTGCCCACGCTATCTTAACAGAGGCTTATAAAATAAAAGGTATCAGTCCTAGAGACTTAAAAGAAGGTATTAACTTGGCTGTTAATAAAGTAGTGCAATATCTTGAAAAGCATTCCTCAGAAGTAAAAGGAGATGTAATTGAACAAGTAGCTACCATCTCAGCCAATAACGACCGTGAGTTAGGCCAACTCATTGGTCAAGCATTTAGAGCAGTAGATGAAACTGGTATAGTAATGATGGAGACACATAGTGAACCTGATACTATTATAGAAAGAATAGAAGGTGTTCCTTATGATAAAGGTTTTTTACACAACCACTTTGTAACTAATAAAGAAAAAGGTACATCTGAGCTAGATAATCCTTTAGTACTTATAATAGATAGCAAGGTAGACAATGTAAGGAAAATACAAGGAATACTAGAACATGTTATAAAGAAAGGACATGCCTTGCTTATTATAGCAGACTTAGAACCTCAAGTGATGACTGCTTTAGCTATGAACAAGGTTAAAGGCAATATTAAGGTTAATGTATTAGAAGCTCCTACTTATGGTATAAATAAAAAGGAAACATTAGATGACTTAGCTATGTTAACTGGAGCTACTGTTATTAATGAGGATTTAGGCGATGATATGGATCTTATACAAACAGAACATTTAGGAACATGTCTAAAGTCTGTAAGTACGCAAGACGAAACTATTATCCAGATCGAAGAGACGCCTGAAGAAGTAGAAGACTTAATAAAAGGAATTGAACAACAAATAAAAGATACTTCCAATCCTAACTTAAAGATTAGGTGTGAAAAAAGATTGGCGCGTTTACTAGCTAAAGTAGCTATTGTAAAAGTTGGTGCTAATTCAGAAGTTGAATTAAAAGAAAAAAGAGACAGGGTTGAAGATGCTATTTGTGCTACTAAAGCCGCGATCAAAGAAGGAATAGTGCCAGGAGGAGGTATTGCTTTGCTAAATGCAGCAATTAATATAATACCTAAGTCTAAGTCAGAACAAGTTCTACTAGAAGCTATTAAAGCTCCATATAGAACAATACTAGAAAATGCTGGTATACAAGACTACGAAGTTCCAAAAGTAAGAGGAAGAGGATTAGATGTGGTTACAGGGAAAACGGTTAATATGGTAAAGTCCGGAATAATCGATCCCTTGCTTGTTACGAAGAGTGCACTACAGAACGCGGCATCAGTAGCTACTACTATATTATCAACTGATTGTGTAATTAATAATTTAAGAGCATGAAAGCAGTAGGTAAGCATATAGTTATAAATCCAGACAAAGATATAGAAACTAAAACTAAAGGTGGATTACTCCTTGGAGAATCTCACCGTGAAGACATTAGATATAGAAAAGCTACCGTATTGTCCGTTGGGCCTATGGTAGCTGGAGTAGAACCAGATGATAATATATATTATGATCGTCATGCTGGATTTACTATTGAAATAAACAAAGATCAATACAAAGTAATAAAAGAACAAGACGTAGTCGTAATATTGTAGATATGAGTAAACTAAGAAGTAAGAAACCTAAAGTAAAAATGAGAAGCTACGGTGGTGGTGAAAAATTACCTGTAGTTAAATCAGGTGGTAATTTTTATTTAAGTGGTGGAGATTATGACAGTAAAGGTCATGGTAAGTTCATAGGCGAAACTACAAGTAAGCTAGAAGGACCATCCAAAAGAGCTATTAAAGGTAAAGGTAAAAAATCAGGTAATGTTAGAGTTTCATCAAAGCTAGAAGGTGGAGATCCTATATTTTTAGAAGATACTTCTCCTATGAAGATGAAAAACGATTACAGCTCTATGAAAAGTATGGGTCAATCTGTAGCTCAATGGACTAGTCCAGTTAGACTAGTAGGCGAAGATAAGAAAAAAAGTAAGAGTTTTGGAGTTTTAAAATCAGATGAAAGAGAAAGAGGTTATGGAAGAGTAGATGCTGAAGGTAATTACGAGTTTTCTCCTGAAAAAGTGATGATTAATGGATATAAAGAAAATACTGGCGAATTTGAAGCAAATCCTAAGTTTGCATCAAAACCTCAACCTGGTTCTAATCCACAAGCGGCTGCAAATGTTAAATTAGGCATAGAAAAACAATTACCTATAGGTATTAGAAATCCAAAAGACTTACCAGTTTCTACTAATAAAACTAAAGTTTCAGTTAGACCTGAAGAAGAACCTTTAGAAAGAATAAAGAAAAGAGAACCTGGAGCTATAATAGATAAAGATAAAGAAAGAAGAGACAACGAAAGAATGCAAAAAGCAGTTGAATTAGCAAACGCTTCTGAAACATTATTAAAAGGTAAAGAAAAAAGAAAAGTAGCTAAATACGATAGACAAGACGGGAGAAACAGTGACGAGTCTAAATTAAAAAGAAGAACTGGAGCTACTGAAGTAGTTCAGGCCTTAGGTTCATTATTAAAAGATATAGGTAAACCAACATCAAAAGTTAAAAAAGCTGGTGTTGCTGCTACTGAAACACCTGAAGAAAAGCCTAAGACTAAAAAACCTTTAACAATTGACAAGAAAAAGAATAAAATTACTACTAATATAGTTGAGTTTAAGGAAGAATAATATCAATGCGAAAACTTACATCTACTGACGTTAAAAATCTTAATTTATTAAAGCATTATAGAATTATACGTAAATGGGCATGTAAAACATGTGATCTTAAGGATGCAGACCTTGAGTTATTGATATATCTAGATTCAATTGAACATTTTACAAAGCAAGATTTTTTAACAGGTCAGTTCTCTTACAGCTGGGATAATAGAAGATGGAACAAGCTTCTTAAGAAAGGTTGGATAGTAGTTTGGAGAGAAAGAAATAGAACTACACAAAAATTTAATATATACAAAACATCGTTTAAGTTTAAACATGTATTAAGTAGAGTATATAGAATAATGTTAGGTGAAGAAGATTTACCTTCAACTAAAAAAGAAAAAACATACACAGATAAAGTTATGGCGTTTGCTATGGCCAATGTTAATAACGACAAAACAAGATAATATGAAAAAATCACCTTACGAACAAGCTGGCATGATGGATCCAATGCTTACTAATGCACAGGGTATGCCAGTAGACCCGATGCAGTCTATAGATCCAATGCAACCAATTAATGTTGGTATGCCTGGAAGTACGCCGGTACCAGCAGGTGTTGCTCAAAACTTAACCTCACCTACGCCGGTTGGAGGAAGAATGTTAAGCCCTATAGCTCCAATGGCTATGAAAGGTGATTTAGACAAAGATGGTAAAATGTCTTCTTATGAGCAAGCAAGACAAACTGCTATAGAAAAAAATATGTCTCCAATGAAGGTTAGATCTACAGATCCACCAGAAAAGCAGAAACAAATAAAAAGCTACATAAAAAGCAACATGAACAAAATGAGTGATGCTGGCTTGATGAAAGGTGTTGGAAGCTTTAAACCTGACGGAAAAACAGAATATAATTGGAATAAAAAAACAGGAAGTGTAGAAGCTTATGACAAGCAAGGTCCATCTAGTATTAGTGGTGGAAAAAATCCAAATGTAGGTAAAAAATATAAATAAAATAAATAAAAGTATTATGCCAAATTACGGAGAAGAACAAAAAACAGCAGGAGTTAAATTAAGCACTCCTAAAAGATGTATGCCAGTAGGTGAAAGAACAATGAGATCAAGAAACTCTAACATAGCACCTGGACTTACTATAAATAATATACCTTATAAAGGTAATGCTAATCTATTAGCTAACAAAGGGTAATGGCTTTAGCAGATCTAAAGTTATATTGTCTTAATATAACTTCTTTCACGGTCGCAAGTATCGACTGGTTAGAGCCTACATTAAAAGTAATGCTATTGGTACTTACTATTGGATATACTGTTCACAAGTGGTATAATCTTAAGAAAGGTAAATAGTGGAGATAAGACTCAAACGTATTGCAGACAATGGAGACGCATCTATAAGTTTATTCTATATAGATGACGTCTTTCAATGTTTTGTAATAGAAGATGAGCATAGAACTAAAAAAGTTTACGGAGAAACTCGTATACCTAACGGTATATACGAAATAGGATTAAGATCTGAAGGAGGATTTCATTCTAGATACTCTAAGAAGTTTTCTGATCATAAAGGTATGTTATGCTTATATAACAAGCCTAATTGGATCCTGGTTAACTCAGGTATGAGTTTTCAATACATATTAATACATACAGGTAATACTGATGAACATACAGCTGGATGTCTACTGCTTAACGATGTAGTAGATGCTAGTAAATTTACTGGTAGTTATTCTACTCAATCATATAAAAGAATCTATCCAAAGATAGCTAATTATATTGAAGAGTGTGGACCAGTACAAATAATAGTAGAATGAATAAGTACGACAAAGACATGATGCATGAAAGAGAATTAATTCATGATGCAAAAGGTCAAATACACAAAGCAGATAAAGCTTATAAAAAAGGAGACAAAGGTAAAAAGCAAGAAATGATTCATGATAGAGAAATGATTTATGATGCTAAAACTGATATACATAAAATAGATGTATTAAAACATTCAAGAAAAAATAGAAGATTTTAAAATGAAACAAGGATATAACGCAAGATTAGATGATTCTTTAGGTGCTAAGCATGGTAAGAAATCACAAAGTATGAAAGCTCGTAGAGACGAGTCAGAAGGTATGGAAAAGTCAATGGGTAAAAGAAAATTCTCAGGAAACAAGTCCAGCGCTCAAGGAAGACCTGAAGGCGTACATAAAGTATTAAAACATATGAACGCTGATTTAGCATTTATGCCTGTCGTAGACAGAGAAAAAGATGCTATGAAAAAAGGGGACATGTAATGAAACCAAAAGGATTAGGTGACTCAATCGCAAATTTCACAAAAGCAACAGGTATAAAAAGATTAGCTGATTCTATACCTGGCGGCTGTGGTTGTGACGATCGTAAAGATTGGTTCAATAAGAATTTTCCTTATAAAAAATAAGTTATGGCAAAAGAATTTCCAGAAATAAAAGAAAAAAACGAAGGCAAGTTTACAGCTTGGGTTGAAAAAAACATGCCAGGTAAATCTACTTGCGCTGCTGCTTCTGCTGTAATGAAAAGTAAAGACAAATATAAACCAGCTGTAGTTAAAATGGCTAATTATGCTAATAACTTCGGTTGTAAAAAGAAATAATTATGGATAAAATAAAAACAGCATTGAGTTCACCATTATTTAAAGCAGCTTGCTGTTTAGGTGTAGGTTTAGTTTTAATAGCAGAGAAACACCCTATGTATGCAGGTATGTGCTTTGGCTTTGGTATTAGAGAATTTTTACTAGCGTTTAGATCTATATAATGGGTATAAAGCTTAAACCACCATATAAAATAGATAACACTCCAATATATAGAACACTGGATGAAGATGGTATATTAGGCTTAGCTAATAAGAACGGTACTATAAGAGTACATAAAGATATTCAAGATCCAGCACAAATGAAAGAAGTGTTAGATCATGAAAAAGTTCATATAAAAGATATGAAAGATGGATTACTATGGTATGATAACGAACATATGTATACTCGTGAAAATACTAATAGCCCTTTCACAAAAATAAAAAGAAGTGCAGAAGCTGACGGTAATCCAAAACATAGTCATGAAAAACGTGCTTACAAAACAAGTAAAAGAAAAAACAAATAATTATGCCATACGATAAAAGTCCTCTTAAATTAGGAAATAAAAAACATAAAGGAAACTACGGCGCGATGCAAGCTAAAGGGTTAATTAGTCCTATGTATATAGAAGATAAGAAAGATGAAGCTGAGAAACAATATGAAAAAAATGTAGCAGAAGGAAGAACAAATCCAGATAAAGGTGCTAGCAATAGAGACGTAGCTAATTTAACTGCCGTTAACCAAAGAGAAATGGATATAGGTAAAGTTAGAGCTGGTTTATCAGAAAAAGCTAAAGCAGATGCTAAAGCTAAAAAACAAGCGCAGCTTAAAGCAGATATAAAAGAGGCTAAGAAAAAAGCTTACTTAGCTGCTCAGAATAAAAAGTAATGCCTAAGAAAAAGTTTAAAGAAACTAAAATAGGGGCTTTCCTAAAAGACAAGGCCCCTAAAATTTTAGATACAATCGGAGACGTACTTCCAGACAATGGAGCGTTTGGCGTTGTAAAAAATCTTATTTCAAGTGATAGTAGTATTAAGCCAGAAGATAAAGAAATGGCTTTAAAGCTACTAGAACAAGATATAGCAGAGATGAATAATATATCTGCGCGATGGAATAGTGATATGAAAAGTGATTCATGGCTTAGTAAGAATACAAGACCTATGACACTTATATTTCTAACTCTAGTAATGACAATATTTATAGTATTAGATTCAACGATACTATTAGAGATAAAAGAAGGGTGGGTTTCATTAATGGAAGCTTTACTAATAACAGTATATGTAGCGTACTTTGGATCTAGAGGCGCAGAGAAAATAACAAAAATAAAAAACTAAAAAATGGCAAACTTAACAGAAGTAGATATAGCTGGCTTAGAGGGCAATGAAGCAGCTCAGCCCAGGGTATTTGCTCATGACGCTACAAAAATATTAGAAGCAAACATAATTGGAGCTACTCCAACTGGTCAAGCTTTATTTACAACAGCCGCTCCAGTAGCTGGTGACACCGTGTCTACTTTAAGAAGAGGAGCTTGCTTATACGTAGGTATAGCTTGTGATATAACAGTAGTAATGGAAAGTCAACCTAATGATACAACTCAAACAAATGCTATTACATTTAAAGGTTGTACAGCAGGTTCTTTTTTACCTGTATTAGTTACTAAAATATTTAGAGTAACTAAAACTGATGGAACTGACTTCTCGGCTACAGAAGTAGGAGATGGAACTATCTTAGCTTTATTTTAAGATATGTTTATCGGTATGGGGATGCCGATCCCCAATTTATCTAATCTACCTGGGGTTTCAAGACCTGGAGGTGGTGGCGGCGGAGATGCAGGTTTAGCAGATATAGATAATTTGTATTCCATGGATTTTGATGGAGTAGACGATCATATAGTAACTAATTTAAATTTAGCTTATACAGTTTATCCAAACATTACAGCTTCTTTCTGGATAAAAATAGACCCAAGTGACATTACTGCTACTAATATTTATTACCCTATTGGAGTTGAAGCAGGGGTATATGTTAATGGAAGTCTCGGTAGATTGTATGCAGAAAGCGCGTCATCCGTTAAAGTTTTGATTCAAGGTCAAGGTGGTAATACCTTTAGCACCACTAATTTAGCAGACAACAACTGGCATAATATAAGCGCAACTTATGAATATGATTCTGGTGGAACAATTGTAAATGTTT
>TARA_R110000851_G_scaffold227048_1_pt1 | contig 11743 bp, 7 predicted proteins | sample TARA_R110000851 | Tara Oceans TARA_R110000851 (sample SAMEA4397627) | marine metagenome | biome: Polar Biome; feature: [DCM] deep chlorophyll maximum layer (ENVO:01000326); material: water (ENVO:00002006), including particulate matter (ENVO:01000060) such as... | depth 17 m | reverse complement strand
AGGGTTATCGGGCTTTGATTTGATCTGGATCATAAGATCCAATTTTCGGGATAAATAATCCTCGCTCGATAGTAATTGTTATTATAACTAAAAATAATCAAGAGAGAGAAAACCATGCCTTTAAAACACGTCATCTGGTTGGGGGGGCTTTTAACTATATTATCCCTGCCAGTTTTAGCAAAAGAGATTGAGTGGCCCGTTTACGGTGGTGATGATCTGCACCAACGGCACAGTAAGCTGACGCAGATTAACAAAAGTAATGTTATGGGGCTGGTTGAAGCATGGGAGTTTGATACCGGTGTAAATGAGACTTTCCAGGCGACACCGGTGGTTCAGGATGGTGTGATGTATGTTTCCTTGCCATTTAATGATGTGGTTGCGCTGGATGCTGCGACAGGTAATCAGTTATGGCGCTACGAACATGATTTAGATGAAGATTATCCCATTTGCTGTGGTCCTGCGAATCGCGGTGTGGCTGTTGCAAATGGGATGGTTTTGACCGGCACTATTGATGCCAGACTGATTGCACTGGATGCCAAAACAGGCGAAAAACGCTGGGATAATCGTGTTGTTGATGAAAACAGTGGTATTCAGGAAGATGTCAGCACGCTCGACGATACGGAATTGGGCAGTGTATCCGGCACCTCCGGAGCGGGTATCAATATGGCACCGATGATTTATCAGGACACCGTCATTATTGGTATTACTGGTGTGGGATATGGATTACATCTTGATGCTACAGACTCTGATTCACCTTTGGGCGCTGTCGTCGGGATAGCCGGGAAATATGGTCGACGCGGTTTCATGGCTGGCTATGATATTGAAACCGGTAAACAGAAATGGCAGTTTGATACCATCAAGGCTGAAAACTGGGAAGGTGATTTTGTTACCAAAACCGCTGATGGGGTGAAATTACCGCGCGATATTGCAAAGGAAAAAGCCTCGCTGGAACAGCATAGCGACGCCTGGCGCTATGGTGGTGCTTCGGCATGGAGTACGCCAGTTATCGATCCTTACACTGGCATCCTGCATTTTGGTACTGGTAATCCTTCACCGCAAATGGAAGGCTCATCCAGACCAGGAGATAATCTTTACAGCAGTTCACTACTGGCACTTGATGCCAACAGTGGAGATTATCGCTGGCATTATCAACAAGTCCCCCATGACAGCTGGGGATACGATGTGGCTAGTCCCCCGGTTTTATTTGATATTACAATCCAGGGAAAACCTACCCCCGCCATTGGGCAAGCCGGTAAAACAGGCTGGTTTTATGTGCATGATAGACGAAATGGTAAGTTTCTCTATAAAAGTGAAGCCTTTGTCCCGCAAAAAAACATGTTTGAACTTCCCAGCAGCGAAGGAACGGTTATTTATCCTGGTGTAATGGGCGGGGCAAACTGGTCTCCCGTTTCAGTCGATGCTCGCAGACGTTTGGTGTTTATTGCCGCCATTCACTGGCCGGTGGAATATAAATTACACAAACAGGCCGCCAAGGAGGGAGAAGAAGCAGTGCGTTATTCTTCAATGTCTCCGTTAAATACTCCTGAAAAACATGGTTTATTAACTGCAATTGATTTGGATAGTGGGGAAATAGTCTGGCAGGTCAAAACTGAAAACCCATTAATAGGCGGCGTTTTAAGTACAGCCAGTGGTCTGGTGTTTACCGGAGAAGGGAGCGGTGAACTGATGGCCTTTGATGCTGATTCGGGAGAAAAACGCTGGAGCGGTAAAACTGAAGCGGGCGTCAATGCGCCACCCATTACCTACAGTGTTAATGGTAAACAGTATATTGCTGTTGCTGTGGGTGGCAATCGTCTGTTTGGTTTTAAAACCGGACAGAAAATCAGGGCCTGGAGTCTACCCTGAAACTTTACAGGATTGATAAATCCTGATGAAAGGAGTTCAGATGGCTGAATATGCTGCATATTATGGAAACTACTTTTAGATGAATAGCATCCGAACCAGGGTGATTCTACTTTGTGTCAGTCTTATTTTACTGACGGCGTTTGCCATGCAGCTGAGCCATGGTTGGTTTATTCATAAACATAATCAGCAGCAAATTCATGAACAGGTGGCAAATGCCTCCTATTTTCTGCATCAGTACATTGACAGCCGTGAGACGAATCTACTTTACGCAACCAGAGTTATTATCCAGGATTTTGGTTTCAGACAAGCTGTTGCGACCAATGATGTTCCTACCATTACCAGCATGCTTACTAACCATGCTGGACGGATTCAGGCAGATTTGATGTTGGTGGTCAGTGATAATGGTGAGCTGATTGCAGCGAATGAATTGGATTTCCCACTTTCTGATATGGCCGATATCAATTGGCTGGCGTTTAATGGCATCAGCCAGCAGGGTCAGTTTGTGGAAATAAATAATCGTTTGTATCGTTTATTCAGCTTACCCATCAATGCACCGCATCAAGTCGCTATCAGTATTATCGCGTTTGAAATAAATGCACCCTTACTGGAAGAATTAAAGCTCAAAACCGGGTTGGATATTGTGTTTGAATCTACCCAGACAGATTTCTTTTTAACTACCCTGCAAATTTATAAAGCTGAGTTCGACCGTCTTCTACAAAAAACGAATGTGCCTGATTTGTGGTGGCAAAGATCCCAATTCTTATTGGAAGAGGTCAAGTTAAAAAGCGTTAATGACCAGCAAATACAATTATTTTTGTTGGCAGATTTATCCATTTTTTATCAGGTTTTTGATCGACTGAATTATTCTCTGCTGGGTTTAACGTTATTTATTGTGATAATCAGTGTGGTGCTCAGCACTTTGCTGGCCAGACGTCTGGCAAATCCACTTTCTCATCTATACAAGGATTTGATTTACCGAGCAACTCATGATCATTTAACGTCCATTCTTAATCGACATGCTGCTATCGAACGAATCACTGAAGAACTCGCACGCTCAACTCGTAGTGATAAAATTTATTGTGTCGCATTATGCGATATTGATAATTTCAAAAAGATAAATGATACCTATGGTCATGCTGCAGGCGACGAGGTACTGCGCCGCTTTGCAAAACGCCTGAAATCCACTTTGCGAAGCTATGATGTATTGGGACGCTTTGGAGGGGAAGAGTTTTTGGTCGCTTTGCATTTAAAACCTGAAGAGGCAACAGCATCTTTTGAAAGATTAAGATCAGTTATAGCCGATGATCCCATCCCGAGTGGTTCCCGTTTAATTCCGGTGACGATGAGTTGTGGTGTTTGCCTGCTATGGCCTGAAGAGGCTGTGCCCCCGATGGATGTGATTTTGCATACGGCCGATACGGCGTTATATAAAGCAAAGAATCATGGCCGTAATCAGGTGATTTTTACCCATGTTCCTGCTTTCCCGGTTGTAGAATCTGATATTGACGATAAAGTTGAATCATAGATAGATAATGTTTTCACGCAATGGTGCCAGACGAGCAAGCAGCTGATTTTGAATACGGTGAGGTATTCCTTCAGCATCCATGGCATTAATCAATAAATCCACCAAGTGATTAAAATCGCTTTCATTAATATTCATACCAGTATGGATATCGGCCATATTGTCACCGGTATATTGGCAGGGGCCGTCAGAGATCGCACAAAAGTGTTCGATGAGATTTTCACGGAATCGGCTGACGCGGGCTTCGGCGAAATAATGGAAAATCTGCTCATCCTGACCAATTTGCTGGATAAGGTTTTCAACAATATTATTCACACCTTGCTCACCACCCAGTTTATTGTAGAGCGTGGATTCTGAAGTACTGGCACAAGCGGTTAATATCAGGCAGCAAGCCATCAAAAAGCTATATTGGAATTTCACTAACATCAAAAGTAACCTGTCACAGAAAAATAAGCCCCTTTCTGGTTTTTGGCGCCGGCAATTTCGCCCAGATCAAGCCAGGCGGCCGTGACACTTATAACCTTATTGGGAAACCAGGCCACAAACACGTTAGACCAGTCATCTTCTTTTAAAGCAAGATTATCGGGTTTTTGGCGATATTCAACACCAAGGGCTAAATGGCGACCAAATAGTATAGCTGTGGATGCTTCAAGGACAATTTCACGCTGACTTCCATGTGCTGCATCACCAAAACCTAATAAGCCGGTCTGATTGGCTTCTGTAGAACGGGCCGTTACATTCCATAGCCAGTTATACCCGGCAATTGCACCAAGATGCAGTTTACTGGCAGCCAGATAAATATCGGTTCCGGAATCATCATCTGCGCCCAACAAATAGGCGACAGTAGGATCGTCAAGTTTTTTATGCTGGATCCCCAGGCTTATCTGCGGAAATTGACTATAGACAATATCGCCATAAAGTCTGGCTTTGACACCCAATACACGTTGTTTGATATCGAGGTCTAAGGCATCAACATGAAATTTTTGCTTGGCAACTGAGAATTCAATTCGGTCATAGAAAGTCGCCTGTGCGCCGCAGACACGTAAATCATAGTCATCCACATTCGCACCACTACAAAATACATTGGCGGCTATTTCATCTCGACTGCCATAACCGGCTAATTGAGCCCACGGTACAAAACCGCCACCGCCGGTCCCTTCAATTTGGGAAATGCCGGGCGTGGCGATCAACTTGCCATCTGCGGCGAAAAGCTGACTAGTGAGTGATACTGTCAGCAGAAAAAGAATAAGTCGCATTATTTTCACCTAACCAAGCAACGAGATCTTCAGCATCCCGTGGTTTACTTATTAAATAGCCTTGAACACTATCACAGCCCATTTCCAGCAGAATAGAGTAGGTCGCAGCATTTTCAACACCTTCAGCCACCACCTTTAAACCCAATGAATGGGCCAGATAGATAGTGGATCGAACAATTTTTTGATCCGTTGTAGAACTATCGAGATTGCGAATAAAACTCATATCCAGTTTGAGTTCATCGACAGGTAGGATTTTTAATTTCGATAATGATGACTGACCTATTCCGTAATCATCTACAGCAATCATATAGCCGGATTTTTTTAAGGTTTTAAGTACCTCGATACCCAGCGCTTCATCGTACATGATATCGCGTTCGGTGATCTCGATCGTGACCGAGCTGGCGGGAATATTGTAAAACTCAATCTGTGTGTCCAGAAATTGACAAAAATCCGGATGCGCCAAATCCTCTGCCGACACATTAATGGCAGCATTTAATGCCAATCCATTTTCCCGCCAATCGCTTAACTGCTTGAGTGTCTGTTTGATAACCCAGTGGGTTAACTCAACGATCAGACCGGACTGTTCGGCCAAGCCGATAAATTTATCAGGTGCAACTCGGCCTAAGCCTGGACGATGCCAGCGTATAAGAGTTTCTACGGTTTCCATTTTGCCATTTTTAAGCTCAACTTTAGGCTGGAAGTTTAAAAATAATTCAATATTAGTCGGTTGTCTCAGCAGTGCTTGAAGCGCTTCAATAAGGCTTAATTCTTCTAGATGATTTTCGTCTTCACCGGGCATATAGACATGTATGGTTGTACGATTCAGGCGGGCATGATCAGCAGCAATTCTGACTCGACGAAGCATCGTTTTACTGTCATATCCATCAGCTGGATAGCAACACACCCCAGCATAAAAATGAGCGCTTAAACTGATATTACCAATTTGAAAGGGCTTATCCAGGTTATTAAGCAATGCTTCAACAACCTGTTTAGGACTTTGTCCAGGCAGCAATTGAATAACGGATAGAAACTCGATTCCTTCCAGACGTGCATTAGTTTTTTCTCCAGCTGTAGCAAACTGGTTAAGTCGTTGAGCCAGAACAGTGAGGCAGGCATCGGCAACTTCAGGCCCAAGCCGATCATTTATCTGTCGGAAATTTTGAATATACGTCGCCACTACAATACATTGACCATATTCCTGCATTGTTGCTGAAAGTGTGCTTCGCATGGTGTGGATATTGAATAAACCGGTCAATGCATCATGTCTGGCCTGCCATGTCACAACCTGTTCACGCTGTTTAACTTCTGACCCCATGGTTCTGAGGGCAGCAGCCAAATCACGGATTTCACTACTGGCCTGGCCGGGTTCCTGCCAGGCATCGTAATTTCCTTTGGCAAACTGGTTGGCGATGCCGACCAGTTTAGCGAGCGGGGTGGTTAAGGTATGTGCAATGATGGTGCTGATGATGATGGAAACCAACATCACCAATAAGACTATCAGGATGATGCGCCCAGACATCTCATCATATTGTTGATAGGTGGGTCTTAAGTCAGCTGATAAAAGAATGCTGACAGGGTTTATGCTGGTGGTCACTGGCATAAAATCAGAATTGATAAATGTAGGTCTTTCCATCCAAAACCATTCTGTGTGAGCTGAATTTATCGTCTCTATAAATTCTGAATCATTTGAAATATTTTCCAGTGTGGAATAAACCGGAACTGAATGTTTAAGCAGGGTTATGTCCAGACCGGTGAGTTGTTTGAGCTCATTAAGGTTTGTCTGATTCAGCTCAAATCCTACTAACGTATAGGCAATGGTTCTGGGGGCCATTATTGGTAACAGGATGAGCTCATAAACCCGGTCGTCCAGCATCACAATATGAGCAATGGCAGGTTTTTCCAGTAAATCTTTAACTACATAGCTCAGTAGGGCCTCATCGTTAATGATCGAATGACTACTGGAGATCAGCTTACCGGATAGATCCGTCAACAACATTAAATCAGCATTGATTCGTGCACCATGATTCATTAATACGCTGGCGATAGTATCTTTGTCGCCGGAAGCCACCGCTTGTTTAAAACCAAAGTCTGCCGTCAGTACCTGTGCCGAATTCACCAGATTTTTTTCTGTTGAGCGAATGTATTGACGCAGAATATTTTCAGCCTTAATGGTATTTTGCTGAATCTGTTGCTGATTAAACTGGTTGGCAGACCACCACGAAATAGCCTGAATGACCATTGTGGTCACCAGAACCAGTGAAAGCGCAAATAGCAGAATTTGCGTGCGTAATTTAGTGATGCCCAGGCGCACCAAAGGTATCCTCAAATGACTCACGCGGAGGTGGGGGCGCAATGTCCAACTGGACTATGTGCTCACCTTTATCATTTTGTTCAAGCTGATCTATTTCAAAATACTGACGACTTTCGGCACCATCAGTCGTATAGGGATGCCAGACACTTATCCGGGAATTCTGCTCGGTTGCATTAAATTTTGCGTAACCTTGATCAGAGGACGTCACAACCGTTTGGTGTTGTGCGATATAAATGTAGCCAATCATTGTGTCGTGAATGTTACAGCCCACTACAACCACACCGGGCTTTTCAAATTGGATTGGCTTTTCCGGTTTGTCGGCATATAGCTTGAGTTCAAACGTTTTAGCTTCAGAAAATGAATAAACGTGATGGCGTATATTGTCGCTATTGGGAAAATCAACTGCCTGCCCTTGTTGAATAACAATTTGCTCAGGGACAAACATCTTATCTATCTGATCGATAACATTGATTGAATCTACTTGACCAAAGCTTTCGGGCGAACTCAATACCTCAATTACCGCACTGGAAACAGCCTGTTGTTGTTGATCAACTATTTTCAAAGAAATGGACTCTGCTCTGGCTGTTAATGCCTGAGTTAATGTGGCGAGGCCTATGCTCACAATTAATAGGTTTGTGAATTTCAAAATTGTATTCCGAATATTAGTCTTTATCGATAGATGTAACTGAGGTTACACCAATCCCTGTTCCAGCATCGCATCCGCAACTTTTCGGAATCCCGCGATATTTGCCCCCAGCATAAGATTGCAGGGTTGATGGAATTCAATGGCAGTCTCTGCACAGCGTTGATAGATATCTTTCATGATAATTTGCAAACGTTGGTCCACGTCAGCAAACGACCATTGCATCATACTGGCATTCTGCGCCATTTCGAGCTGGCTGGTGGCGACGCCGCCGGCATTGGCAGCTTTGGCTGGAGCATAATGAATCCCTGCCGCAATAATATGTGCCTGTGCTTCAGCAGTGCAGGGCATATTGGCGCCTTCAGCAATGCAGCTAATACCATTTTTGCACAGTGCAACGGCATCAGCTGCCGATAATTCATTCTGGGTCGCGCACGGAAAAGCGGCATCTGCTTTAATACGCCATACCGCATGACCACCTTCAGGATACTGTTTGATAGGTGTAAACTCAGCGTCAGGGTGTGATTCCAGGTATTTCGCCAAAGAGCAATTTTGATCCTCTTTTAATTCCCTCAGCAGAATTAAATCAATACCTTTTTCGTGATAAATGGTACCGGTGCTGTCAGAGCAGCTTATTGGCAGTGCACCACATTGATAGAGTTTTTCAATAGTATGTATCGCCACATTTCCTGCCCCTGATACCAGGCATTTTTTGCCATCGAGACAATCATCATTGGCTTGCAGCATATTTTCTGTGAAATAGACTAAGCCGTAGCCTGTGGCTTCAGGGCGAACAAGTGATCCCCCCCAATTCAGCGATTTTCCTGTCAGTACTCCTTCAAAATGACGATTCAAACGTTTGTATTGTCCAAACAGATAGCCAATCTCACGCTTACCCACGCCAATGTCGCCTGCGGGTACATCGATGGTCGCACCAATATGCCGTTGCAACTCGTTCATAAATGCCTGACAGAAACGCATAATTTCGTTATCTGATCGATTTTTGGGATCAAAATCTGAGCCACCTTTGCCCCCACCGAGTGATAAACCAGTCAATGCATTTTTAAATATCTGCTCAAAGCCCAGAAATTTAACGGTACTGGCAGTGACTGAAGGATGAAAGCGGATACCACCCTTATAGGGGCCCAGTGCGGAGTTGAACTGAACTCGATAGCCTTTGTTAACCTGGACGTTACCTTCATCATCTTGCCAGACAACTCTGAACATAATCTGGCGTTCCGGTTCAACTATGCGTTCGATGATATTTTGTTGTAGATACTGAGGATTTCTGTCCAGCAAAGGGCATATAGATTGGAGAATTTCTTCGGTAGCTTGATAAAACTCTGGCTGACTTGGGCTGCTTCGTTGCAGCTTCTTCATCGTCACCTCAATATAGGACATTCAAACCTCTTTGTTTAACCTGATAATGCAAATATACAATCTAACAGAAGTAATGCTTTTTTTCAGACTAAGCAAATTGTTACTGGTTCACCACTTGAATTGATGGCGGAATGAAAACATACTGATTTTATTTACAAATATTGAGTTATTATTTTTCAAATCCGCCCGTCTGGAATATACCGACACCATCACGGCCACGAGCTTTGACATCATAAAGTGCCATATCGGCCTTTTTCATAAGCTGAAGGGGAGTTTCATTCGTTTCGGGTAAGTAGGCTGCAATGCCGATACTCAAAGTGATCAATAACCGGATATCCCCAAATACAAGATGGTTTTCCAGACTCTTGCGCAAGTGTTCAGCCACTTTTACCGCAGCTTCCGGAGAACTCACTTTGTTCAGTAAGACGACGAATTCATCACCACCAAATCGAGCAAGTGTATCCGTCGCTCTTAATGCTGACAGCATGGTTTCTGCTACGCGTTTTATCACCTGATCGCCAATATCATGCCCGTAGGTATCATTGATTTGCTTAAAATGATCGACATCAATAAACATCAGGGCCAGCGGATGTTTATTCCGTTTTGCACCGAGTATTGCCTGATTCATCCGCTCGTCAAACAAACGGCGATTTGGTAAGCCGGTCAAGGCATCATAAAGCGCCATTTTTCGCATTAATTCATGTTCGTGTTTTCTGGCGGTAATATCTTCTATTTGTGAGACAAAATGCAGCAGATCCCCATTTATGTCATGAACCACCGAGACGCTGAGTAATACATCAATTAGTTGATGATTTCTGCATATATAACGCTTTTCCATCTGGTAGTGATCAATTTCACCGGCAATGAGCTGATCGACAAAATGTTTATCGACATCGAGATCTTCAGGATGTGTCACATCCATAAAGGTCATTTGTAATAATTCACCTTCGCTGTAACCAAGCATTTCGCAGCAGGCTGGGTTTGCCTCCAGCCAGCTACCATCCAGACCAACCAGTGCCATCCCGATAGCAGCTGTATCAAAGGCATTACGGAAGCGTTCTTCACTGATACGCAGATTAATTTCGATTGATTTTCGTCCACTGATGTCAGTATGAGTACCAATAGCTCTGAGTGGATTGCCCTGCTCATCACGTTCAATCACCGTGCCTCGATCCAGAATCCATTTCCAGCTACCATCTTTACACAGCATACGGTGTTCATTTCGGTACTCAGGTTGGCTGCCATCCAGCAATGCATCAATATCGCTGAATACCTGTTGACGATCATCTGGATGAATTCGATCTGACCATTCGCTGATATGAGGAGAAAATTCATCTGGCGTATATCCCAGCATGGAAATCAGTTTTTCCGAAAAAAGCACTTTGTCATCGATAATTGACCAGTCCCATACGCCTTCGCCACTACCTTCCAGCGCATGTTTCCAACGTGCTTCAGTTTGTTCAAGTTGTGTCTGATAAAGCCAGCTGTCAGTAATATCAAAACAAATACCTATCATGCCTGTTGCCAGGCCTGAAGCCTCGAAATTAATGGTCGTCTTAAGTTGTACCATTCGGGTCTCGTTACCAGCCTGTACCAAAGCCTGAATATTGAGATCATCACCATTTGCTTTGCTTCGCTCAAATGCCATTTCCACCCGCTGACGATCAGTTTCTTCAAATCGGGAAAACCAGTCTTCGAGACTAAGAGACTGATTGGCATGTTCCTTCTCGCCAAAAATGCTTAATTGATGCTCATCCACTAACACTATCTGACGCTGAAAATTCCATTCCCAGGTACCCATGCCAGCGGTATCTGTTGCCAGCTGCAGCTTTAAGTGCTTTTCTTTCAGGGATTGGGTTATTTCGTTTGCCCTGTTTTCTGCTCTTACACGACCACTTGCTAATAACCAGAATATAAAAGCAATTAAAAATGTCATTAACAATTCTAAAAAAAACAATGCGGTTGCTGACTGTTTTTCGAAGGCTTTTATGAATGCTTTATCGGGATAGGCGGTTACTTTCCACTGCCGACCTGCCAGAGTATATGTCTCACTTAATTCAAAAGGATTAGTTTGAAATTGACTGGACTGAAACAGCACATCCTGCGTGCCATCGGTCACATCTGTTATCTGCATATGGCTAAATATGCCATTTTGCGTTAATGAAGCATTGATCACGTCATTTATTCGAAATACAGCATAAACCCAGCCAGTATGGATTTTTTCAGAGGCATTTGATTCAAATAATGGCAGGTACATAAGCAATCCCGTTACGGGTTCTTCGGGATTGTCCTGAACAAGTTTTACTCCTCCAGAGAGCGCGGTGTTGCCACTTTGAAGCGCTTCCATCATGGCCGCACGCCGTGTGGTTTCAGAATACATATCAAAACCAAACGCCCGAAGATTACGTGTTTCAAATGGTTCAAGATACAAAATGCTTGTATAAACTTGCCGTTCACCTTCAGGATAAATGCTGTAGTCAGGAAATCCTGATTGACGGACCATTTCGATATGAGCAGATTTTTCTTCAGGTGTGATCAGTGGTACATATCCCAATCCCTGAATCCCGGGATAAAAAGCTTCCAGCCGGAGTTTTTCAGCGTAATTTCGGAATTCTGAGCGGGTAATAATTTTTGAGGATTCAAATAATCCCTGAGTTGCCCGTAACATCTGTTCGTAGCTGCGGACTTTTTCAGTAATGCTTTGGGTGATTTCGTTAAACGAGATAGCAAAGCGATCAGCAATTACCTGTTGATTTCGTTGTTTA
>TARA_R110000851_G_scaffold52690_2_pt1 | contig 11746 bp, 27 predicted proteins | sample TARA_R110000851 | Tara Oceans TARA_R110000851 (sample SAMEA4397627) | marine metagenome | biome: Polar Biome; feature: [DCM] deep chlorophyll maximum layer (ENVO:01000326); material: water (ENVO:00002006), including particulate matter (ENVO:01000060) such as... | depth 17 m | reverse complement strand
CCCGGCGACATCCCGGCGACATCCCGGCGACATCCCGGCGACATCCCGGAGATACCCCGGAGATACCCCGGAGATACCCCGGAGATACCCCGGAGAACTGGCGTTAAGAGTTACGCAAGATTTCGACATTTTTGATCGACTTCTCAGTAGGCCTGTAGGCGTCCTGTGGCAGTTCTAGCAGTTGCCTGAACTCTGGACCATATTTGCGTGTTAGGTCCTCACACGCCTGCTGGGCCCCTTTACGCTGCCATTCAGCAATACTTCCGTACACGTGTTGTGCTGAAGTGCCTCCGATGCGGCTGTCGTGCTTTAGATAAGCATGGGGAGCCACGATAACTGCTTTGCCGGTTTCTCTAGCTCGGTAGCAGTAATCAACGTCAGCACCCCAACCTGGCGTTCCAAACTCCGCATCCAGCATTCCAATTTCACGAATTAGGCTTGTGCGGATTAGCATGCACGTGCCGTCAACGTATCTGGCGTTGCGATTGGGATGTGACGGGTCTGGTTTCCAGTTGTCTCCTACGCATTGTTGATCGCCCCAAAACCCGTTGTAGACTGGAGCAATAATGCCAGCATGTGGGTTGTCATGGGCAGCTTCAATCAGCGTAGGAACAAAATTGTCGCTAACCTCTACGTCGTCATTTAACAGCATGACGTAGCTGTACTGCTTTGCGATGGCTTGAAACAAGCCTAAATTGCAAGAATGCAGCCAGTGAAGGTTGGTGCCGGTCGAGAACGTTTTAAAGTGACCGTCAAAGTTGTCGCTGTCCATGTTATCATGCCAGTGAAACTTGCCGTTGTAATTGCCGTTGCTTACAACTAGGACGTCAATCCAGTTTCCGACAGGCGTGCTTGTGGCTGCTCCAGATTTTATAAGATCGTAAGCAAGATCAATTATCCCTGAGCCGTTTTTTATCATCGCGATCGTCGGAATGACGACCAGAGTTCTGTCTTTCTGTGTCATCATCAGTAATAACCTTTAGTTGGTTAGGTAGCTGCAGATCGCCTAGGAGCTGTGAGGGATTCTTCAATCTGTCTTAGAAATTTGGAATCAAAGCAATATCCCAATGCTCGAAAGCTAGTGAATGCGGAAACGATCAATTTACGTTCACTTCCGAGTTTTATCCATGATTCAGGCAGGTTTGAGTTTTCAAGAGCGACTTCGATACAAATTTGGTATTCAGCCAGCGAAGTTGTGAACCAAGGATTTTCGTTAAATACCCTGCCATAGATATTACAGAATGCTTCGAGTCTGTCTTTGGCTATTTGTCGTGTCATTGTGCTTCCTTAGTGGGTGTCATCATCAGTAATAACCTTTAGTTGGTTAGGTAGCTGCAGATCGCCTAGGAGCTGCGTGCATTTAGCGATGGTGACATCACCCAGATTAGGGATTGCTTGCAGTTGCTCAATCGTTCTCTGAGTGAGGTCGCCAACTGTCATAACACCCTGATCTTCCAGCGTGTTTACAATCCGCACCGGCAGCCCGACCTCCGCAAGGGAGACGGACTGCCATCTTTCGATCCGAGCAGCCTCCTTGTCTGCGGGGGTCATGAACTTCAACCACTCGGGTTCAGTTGGTTTACGCTTCTTGCGTTTAGAGGGTCCTCCATGAATCTCCATAGCTGCTCCTGTATCCTTATCGTCGTTTAGAGAAAAAGGAAGCAATACCGGTGTCAACCCAGTGTGGTTTCCCCTCCTCACTTGATTGCCTTATTTTCACCGATACTGCTTCCCCCTAAATCATATCAAACCCCGTAACTTAATGTTTAAGTGTGGATTCCCCAGAGAGGGTTGTTGCCAAAGTTGGTGGTGAAGGTTTGCCCCGCCCCCGGCCCGTGATAGATCAGTCCGCCCGGGTGACTGGGTGCGTAGTGGATCTTGTCAGTGCCCCCGGCCATGGGCTCGTAAAAGTAATGAGACAGCTCTTCCGAGTAGCAGTCGTGCGGATTGATCCGCTCGACAACCTTGAGTCGCCGCATGGCCAACTCTCGCCTGCTGAGGTATTTGATCGTGAGGCCGTTCTCGGTAGTCTCGCCGTTTATCTTCATGTCCTCCGCTGCCTTAATTTCGGCTTCCCGAAAAACCTCGAAATGGATTGGGCGATACCAGGTAACGTTAAATCCCATGAATGTGCCGTCGTCGCCTAGCACAGCTTTGCTTGAGGGCACCTGGATGATGGCCCGCGAGTCTTCTTCTTCGGCGTCTATGAGATCTCCGTCAGCATCGAAATGTCGGAGATCTTTGCCAACCCGGAAGTCAGTCAGGTTACGAGAAGGTGACAGTTGCTTCAGCTTGGCATCAATGTCCTGAGCCAGCTTCTCGGAAATTGTATCTCTATCCGGGGAGCCGCCCATGTACATCGCCGTGATGAAGCCAATGATCTGGCCCATTCGAGCCTTGCCTCTTTCCGTGAACATGACACGCTTATTGTAATAGTCAAAGAATCGACCCATGTGCCCGTAGGAAGCATCAATAATTCGGGTCAACTCTGGGCTAACGGCGACTTTTGTTTGTGTTTCACTCATTGGTTTTCTCCGGCTTTTTGATTAAGTCTCTGTTTTTGTTGTAGTAAGTCGTACGATTGTCGTAAAGTTTGCACTCAGCGACCATCGTCCCGTTAACGTTTTTGATTGCTGCACTTTTAACGAAAGGGTCTCGCCGTAAGTGTTCAACCGCTGGCTGTAACTCGTTAGTCATTGTTTTTCTCCTTGCATGTAATACAGCTTTACTTTTTTTTCGCCACGCCAAGTCCACACAGATTGGACCGGGTGGCTTTTTTTAAGTTCGTGTATTCTTGCACTTAAACGTAAGCAATTAAATTTTTGAAGTGCTTCAAGTGAAGTTAATTGGTTACCTGACTGAAGATAAGCTAAGATTTGCTTTCTTTGATTTGAGGTCGACTTTTCATTAGGATTCATTGTTTGCCTCCGCTAATTGTTTTTCTTCTGGGGTTAAGCAGTCGTCACAAAGACGAAAGGCCCCGTCGCTAAACTCGCCAGGGTCGTCATCACCGTACACGTCGTACGGCGTGAGATCTTCGTCCACACCAATGCTTTTGTCGCAACGGTCGCACTCCATGGACATACAGTCCGGACACCCGTATCCGTCGCGGTGCTCTTTTGTTTCTTCGTCGTAAGTATCGGCACCAATGCGGTTAACAAAGTTGCCGCTACCAAACGACGTGTCTTCGCCGCAGTAGACACAGCGTTGGCCGTAATCCACTACGGTATATGGCTCTCCGCCATACATCACTGTTTTAGTCATCAATCTTCTCCAATTCTTGAGGGTAAAAACAAGGCTCGTATTCAGTGCCTTGTTTGCGTCCGTCGATCCAGATGTCCAGCAGCGGCAGACCAAGCCCGTTGAGGCCTTCTCGAACAACTACTCCGGTTTGTCCAAAGTAATCCCCATTAAGAATTGTGACGTGGTCGCCGATCATAATGCTGTGCTTTTTTGGGCACTTGCTTGCCGCAGCCATTGCACTTCTTGAAAAGTCAGATATGTTCATTTTCGTCTCCTCTGAGATCGGGCCTCACAAGCCCATGTGGGTATGATTTTCAGACTGCCCCGGAGAGCAACATGTTTTGCTTTCTCCGGACTAAATAGTTCAGGGGTCTTCCCCTGTGCAACATGCTCACCGTCATCAAGCGGTTGAATGCTCCAGTCACCGTAGTAGACGCCGTCGTAAAAGAAACAATCGCCGTCTACGTACTCTGATAAAAACTCAACGTCGGGCTGGCCTGTAAATTGCAGCCGGATTGAATCTGAGTACGTCACCAAAACGCAATCAACGTAAAGCAGCGGACCCTGCGTGCCCCAGTCATCCATGTCCCTGTCCGGGTCAGCCCGTCCGTGATGCAGGTCTAGGGTCATTTTGTGTTTCATTGTTTTGCCTTTCGTAATAGTCAGGATTGTCAGGTGCGGTTACGCATGACTCAATGAACAAGAATGCCACGACCATAAGAAAGATCGCAGCAAACTTGTCCACGCTTAGTTCCTTTTGTTTATTCATTTTTTGATTTTTTGATTGCAGGTATTCCTTTAACCAGCTTGTGTAGTTGCAACGTAATGGATTCTCGCCGAGACCACCCACTTACTTGCGGGAAATTCTTCTTTGCCCAAAAAGTGATGTCGTGACTGGATGCTTTCTTTTTCAAAAGCTTTTTAGCCAGCTGAGGCACGGTCCAAACAGTTTTCTTAAGGTAGTTTGTCAGTCCTGCCACAAAATCAGCACGGCAAGCACTAGGTTCGATGCAGTCCCCGTCTGGGCGGCTCCAGACTTCTGCCATCATGTCTATGACTTCTTGAAACTTTTCTCCTCCGCAAGTTTGGTACATCTTCAACCACAGCGGGGCACATTTGGTCGTGCCAAGGGGTGCGTAGCCTTGCTTGTTAGCAAAGCACATTCGGACACCTACAGCAACCAAAGCTGCGTAGATGATTGTTTCAGGCTTTTTGCCTGCAATAAACCGAGAACGAAAGCGGTCCATTGAATTAACTTTTTCTGTGTTGTCGTTTAACTTGTTGAAGTAGTCGCACAAGTCTGCTCCTTTCGGCAAAATACAGCAGAGAATTTCTTGGTCTCCACCAAATAGCTCAGTACAAGCCTTGAATCGGTGGTTGCCGTCTACGACTTGAGCTTTGCTTGTGCCAGGTATTGGCATTACGACTAATGGGTTACAAATTGCCCACTCAAAATTGTCTCGAATGCGTTGGACCCTTGCCGGGTTAGGTATTCGGTTAAGGTCCGGAGTCACTAGATTTTTAAGCTGGTATGTTTTGAATGTTGTCTTGTTTACAGTGATTTTTTTCATCATGTCTTTTCTCGTGTTTTTAAAGATAGGCTGCACTTGTAGCGAAGCCTTGAAACAAAAAAAGCCCGCTAAGCAATATGCTCAGCGGGCCATGAGATTCAATTCTGGAATTAAAAGTGTTTAGCCAAGTTGGTCAAACACACTTTGAGTTGCGGCGTTTACCGTGTCTTTACCCAATTCTCTTTGGGCTTTTGTCATAAACTGGTAAAGGTTGTCACGGAAGGTGATTGCGTCTGTACCTAAAGTAGAAGACACAGGTGCTTTTGTCTTAGCAGCTACAACTTGTCGGGTTGTCTTTTTTGTAGTCCGCTTTTTCTTTTTCATGCCACCGTTTTTTTCGGCAGTTCGCACTTGATAGAACTGGGCCTGCGTGACAGTAGTGCCACGCTTTTTAAACTCAGCCTGTACCTCGGCCCAATTTACGCTTGGGTTGTTTACCAAAAGCTCACGAATAGTTTGTGCTTTGTTGATTTTGACTTTCGTCATATTTTTTCCTTCGATAAAGGGGTTTAGAGAGATGCGGTGCTAATAGTAACACCGGTAACAGTATTTTTCAACGTACGCACGCAAACTTTCACGGTCTTTGTTTGGTACTCGGTCCATGGCCTTCAAACAGGATTTTAGTTTGCCGCTCAAAGATCGGGCAGCTGTGACAGCTCCAGGCATGGAGCTGTACAACTCCCAGTCGCCGGCAGTCGTAGGCGTGTCGTCAGGGTTGTGCGTGCCCTTAAAGTGATCGAGTAATATCGCTTGGAACTTAAACTGAGGTTCGGTGTCTCTGGCACCAAGGTCACGGTAATGGGCTGCACGCTCGTCCCATTTCTGTACTCGTTCTTTGAAGTGTTCGAGGGAAGCTGTTTTAGTCATTTTGTTGTCCACCATGATTCGATGTCTTGTCTAACTTCTTGACCGAGTTCTATTGATCGGTCTTTTAAAACTTTTTGCCCGCCAACATCATCCCACTGTTCAATGCTGACAGTTTCAAGGTCGTCTGCAACCCAGATGATCGGGCTGCAGAGCATGTCGTTCCGCAAAGTTGCGGACCACTGCGTCACTACGCCAAAGTCCCATTCGTTTAAGCAACTGACGAGGACCTTGCCGACGTCATCTGATTCCAGCGTAGCGAGCAAATTCTTAACCTGCTCAGTTACCGCTGCTTGCTTTTCTTTATCGGTCATTTGTCTTTACCCCTTTCGTTTGATGTGTTTGATGGTTGAAGCGAATGCTGCCACGTTGCCCCAAGTCCAACCGCGGCGTCCGATGTCGCAATCTTTTTGAAAACCGTGCTCCTTGTCGTGGAAGTACTCATTGAACGTATCAGCATCGAGCCCGTCCAACGTCTCAGTCCTGCCGAGAAAGTTGTCCTGAGCAGGGCGGAAGCCTTTCCGGTACAGCCATATCTCAAAGCATTGCTCTGGCTCATTGACCCAGTACTCTTCAATGAAGATCGAAGGGATATGGCCTAAGCTTCGCGTGCTTTTCCAGATCGCAATTGTTTCTGGCGATGCCTGCATTAATCGTTTTCTCCTTCAGTTTTAAGTTCCAGTTCCACTTCCCCGCCGTCTTCGCGTGCTTTGTTATGATATTCTTAGTTATCTGCTGCTATTTGCATGCCACAATTTGGACAAGAATAACGATAGCCGCTCATGAGCATAAAGTAGAGAATGCCGGGCAATAAGAAGAACAAACACAATATCAGTCCAACAATGGTACTGCCTCTTGAGGTCTTCTTAGGTTTCCCTTGATATTCACAATTAGCATTGGGACAAATCATTTTCCTCATCTTTTCCTCCTTCAGTTTGAAGTTCCAGTACCACTTCCCCGCCGTCTTCGCGGACCATGTACCAATCCGAACACTGCACGGTGTTTTTCTCGAGGTCGTACACGAGATCATCACCATAAGCACTCCCGTCGCCAGCCCCGCTGTAGTCGAAAGACTCTTCAGCCCACTCCTCAAACTCCGGCTCTAGCTCATCACGTGTAATTGGCCGCTGTGTCAATAACGACTTAGCAAAATCTGAGTCGGCTTCTTTGGTGTATTCCAAGTTGACCTCGCAATGCCCCTCATCACTGCCGCCGGACCAACAGACGTTGATCTTCACGACTCCTTGAGCCTTGGCTTTTTCAACCAGCTTACGTGGCAGTGGTTCTGGTTCTAATTCCATCTTCTACTTCCTCTTCAATTTTAAGTGTATGCGTGAGCTTGGTGCCGACTTTCCGCATCCAAGGCTCTACGTTCATGTGCTTCAACCAATCAGCTACAGTCGGGATAAACCCGCAGTCTTCTTTGACATGCTGCTCGCCGATCAAACGGACAGGAACGACCCGTCCAGTTGAAGTTGTGATGGTTACGCCAAACTCACGTTCGGCCATAAAAATACCCTCCGAGTGATGTCGGAGGGCTCTGTGTCGAAAGTCTGCGAAGTGGGCTTTCGTTTCGTCAAAGAACGAGTGAATCGGGAGATAATCTTCAACTTCTCCACCCCACTTCTTCACGCTACTGAGAGCGTGGTGATAAGGATGACTCATGTATTCTCCTCAAAGTTTTGAAAGTGTTTCTGGTCCGTCACCGCTGTTGGGGAGAACTTGGACACCGTTTGCACTGATAGTGCAAATATGCACGTCAGTCGTAAACTCGTACTCGTCCACCTGCTCCCCAAGCCCGATGCCTAGTTCCCGCATACGTGGGTCTTCCGTTATCAGTAGGATTTCTCCGTTTGTCAGGGTGACCATGTGTGTTGTCACGTTGTCCTCAATTTTCCACTGATGATGCGGTGTTGTTTTCTTACTCATTTTTGCTTTCCTTTGAACTTCGGATAGTCACAAGGCTCTCCTTATACGAAGGTCCAAGTGGTAAGTTGCCTTTTGCAGCATGTCCTTCGGCCATGCACCGGCGAACGTATGCCCAGGCCTTGGGGTCATTCACATGGTATTCATGTGAATTCTCGCCGCATTCGTTCCGGCTGTGAACGATGACAGAAGGACCGCTCATAGCGTGCCGCGATCGACCATCGAAGTACTTGGTACTGGTGTGCGGGTCCCACCACTCGTGCTTGTCAAGCACGTAAATACGGTTATCGCCCCAGCCAAGATCAAAGTCTTCGGGTTGTCGCTGGGTTGATTTCGCCATTTTGTCGTCGCAAAACTGATAGTCGTCCAGTTTCTTTCTAATAATCGCCATATTACTCTCCAATGTCGTATGAAAGTGTGCTGAAGCTAACGTCCGTATATTCGCCAGTGTCGTTGTTCATTTGTTTTTTTTCTCAAATTCAATAAGGGTTTCGTAAATCCCTTCAGCTACAGCGTCAGCTGCGTCTTTTGCTGTAGGGTAAAATATTGCTTGGCCGCCTGTTTTTACGGCGTAGCCGTTTTCCATCGTATTAACTCTGGCGGTAACGCCTTGATCCTGCGGCGAGTTAATGACCATTGGAAAGATTGGAATCCAATTTAAAGATTCTTCATTATCATTCTTACTTGGCTCGTCTTTTGCGAACCCTGAGGATGTAAGCTTGGTGCTCTTTTCTGGCATGTTCTTTTTCCTTATCGGTGGCGATGCGGTTAGTACGTTCAAGACATTTCACGCACCACCACCAGTGCCTGCCGTCTTTATCTTCTAAAAACCATCCGAACCTGTCACCGAGTAGCCTCCCTTCGCATGTTACGCAGGTGGGCCACTTTCGCAGGTACGGAACTACCTTAACTCGTCGAGACTTCAACGGATCATATTTTTTCCCCTCGTCCAAAGAAGAAGCCTCAGCTTTTTTGGGCCGAGGCTTCGTAGGTTTGTTAACAATTGAGTCGAACAAGTCGTCTAGTTCGTCCATGCGATCTCCTATTCCGGTGGATTGAACTCGTAGATGCTACGGTTCTGCGTTTCCTCCGTATGCGTCTGCAGGTCTTGCTTTTTCAAGGTCAGCCTAGCAGACTTGCTTAGCTTATCTGCGAACTGATTTAGCTCGACAGATTCTCGGGCGATCCAGTGAAAGTGCACTATGATGCCTTGAGATGTAAATACTTTGAAGATGCTCCACAGAGCTTTGTTCTTCAATTTGGGTTTGTTATAGTCAGAGTCGCCCGTGGTTTGCACATACCGAGAGTCGGTAAGGATATGCACGTTGCGGAACTTGCTGCCTAGTCCTTTTTTTCTGAGCTTTTGCTCTCGACTTACGTACCACGTTAGTGGCGTGATGTAAGCCATGATCTCTGCGAAGTTGACCGTGCCACAATTTGCGGCACCGTACCAGGCTTTTCTAGCCATCGTGTCACTTTGAATTGAAACACAACCCCAGCCACACTCGTGGTTCCAGTTTGAGCCAGAACCGTCGCCTATCAGCAACAAGTCCCATTTGTCACGCGGGATGTTTAATCTGTCGAGCAAAGCTTCTAGCGTTTCAGTTTCCTTCTTTGAGAGCTTTGAGCTCATTTTTCTTCTCCAATAGTTCTTTAGATACATTTGTCAATTCTTGCTGCAGCTTTGCATGCAGGGCAAAGTTTTCATCAAGAATGTGAGCTGCACTTTGAAGTACGGCACCTAGAGAACCAAGGATAGAGTCAGGAGTTTTTTCTGGGCCTGTGCTTTCTGCTGAGAGCCACAAGCCTTTGCTAACGTCTGGCGAGTCATTCAAGTTGCGGTAGTAATCAAAGATTACAACTACGCTGCGTAACTCGGGCACTTTCAAAAACGCACCACTTGTTGTGTCTCTGAACATGCCGTTTAACTTTTCGTCAAACATGAGCGGGTTTTGCTCATTCGACGTCGTAGACGCTGTCGTCTCCTGACTCGAGTTCGTCGAATTCGTAGTCATCAAAATTTACCTTCGGTGTTAAGTTGAATTTCTTGAAAATGTCGTTGCCAAGGTTGGCCAGCCGGGATGCTGCAAAAGCATACACAATCCAACTAGCCAACCAAGCTTCAGGAACGCTAAGGCAGATCACACAAGCAAGTGCGACCCACGGAGACAGACAAAAAGGACAAACCAGCAATTGACCAAGCTTGTTTGTCCACATCTCTGTCCTAGAACGCAAAGGTGCGAACAAGGACGAGTGCTGCCATATCTCAATAATTTGCCAAGCGGCTAAAGCAGCAACTACAACTATCATTTGTACCTCAATGGCCTGCTACTCGTAATCCGGCAAACAGGATAAACGCTGCAAGTATCGCAAGCGTAATATCACCTATTACCAGACAAACGAATATTGCAATCACGTATCCTATGCCAAACATAGAAACTTTATGGTCCATCTTTTTAATCTCCATCCGTATTTGTCGGAGGAGACCAACTATTTAATTTAACCCGATCTGAAGGTGGAGCACCTTCACCTGCGACAAGTTCGCCAAGAGGTTTGCCCGTTGGATCGGGGTATTGCTTGACAAGTAACCTGTTTTTGGCAGTAGAAAACCGCGGAGACGGCCATGCTAGCGATCTCATTTGTTTTCTACGCTGAAAGGCGAAAGCTGAACGACCTGGCATTGGTCTCTCCAAATCAGGGTTAATTTTTAGTACAATCCACGTGGCTTTGACTAGATCCTATTTTATCTGGTGGGCTTTCAGGACACCAGAGCCGATAAAGAGCGGTAGCCAACAATGCGACAAGCTTAAACGAGTTAACTACAACGAGTAGCATTAACTCAAATAACACCAGCAATGCATTACTGGGTGTATCTTTTTCCATAAGGAACTCCTTTTGAGTTACGAAGAAATTAAAAACGCCAGAAAAACTGCAAGTCAGGTTCTGGCAGAAGAAAAAGCAGACAACAAATACGGCATCGACGTTGATGCGTTGATGGCCACACCGTTGATGCAGGGCTATCGCCCTGGTCCAACAGACGATCCAGTTGTTCAACGCTTGAAGATGGCTCAGCACGTCATGGGCCAGTCGGGCCACACAACGCTGAAACCCATATTGCCCCTGCTACTTTCAATCAGGGGCAAGCCTTATCACTTACACGACCACTTTCCTTTTGCTCCTTTCTTTAGGACGCGAATGTCGCAAATGACATTGTTGAAGACTGGACGACAGGTCTCCAAGTCAACGTCATTGGCAGCTCAGGGGGTTCTGTTTAGTAATTGTATTCCGTATTTCTCCACGCTGTATCTCACGCCGCTTTTCGAGATGATTCGTCGTTTTTCTCAGAACTACGTGGCTCCATTCATTGAGACAAGCCCGGTAGGGAAGCTGTTCTCGGGCTCGACAACGATTAACAACGTGTTGCAGCGGTCATTCAAAAACCGCAGTCAAATGATTTTTTCGTTTGCGTACTTGGACGCTGAGCGTACTCGTGGTATCTCAGCAGACAAGAACGTGATTGACGAGATCCAAGACATGGATATCTCGTTCCTTCCGGTTATTCACGAAACCGTGTCAGCTTCGCCGTGGAAGCTTCTTCAATATGCTGGCACTCCCAAGACCCTGGACAATACGATCGAGCGATTGTGGTCAGATTCTTCAATGGCAGAGTGGATGATTAAATGCCCGCACGGCGGGTGCGGTCACTGGAACATTCCAGCATTGGAGTACGACCTCATCAAGATGATTGGTCCGGTACATACAGATATTGGAGAGAAATGTCCCGGCGTTGTGTGTGCTAAGTGCCAGAAGCCAATCAACCCTCGACCGCCATACCAGGGCGGGACAGGTCGCTGGGTTCACAGGAACAAGGACAAGCGTTGGTCGTTTGCGGGCTATCACGTACCTCAGATGATTATGCCCATGCACTACGCCGACCAGGAGGCCTGGTCGAAACTGGTAGACAAATCCAAAGGCAGGGGCAACGTTCCTATCAACGTGTTCTACAACGAAGTTTGCGGTGAGTCCTGGGACTCCGGATCAAAACTTGTCACAGTCACCGACTTGAAGAAAGCCGCTTGTTTGCCTTGGAGGTGCACCGTCGATCAAGCTCGAGATAACCAAGAAGGTTATTTGCACAAGTT
>TARA_R110000851_G_scaffold167714_2_pt1 | contig 11750 bp, 12 predicted proteins | sample TARA_R110000851 | Tara Oceans TARA_R110000851 (sample SAMEA4397627) | marine metagenome | biome: Polar Biome; feature: [DCM] deep chlorophyll maximum layer (ENVO:01000326); material: water (ENVO:00002006), including particulate matter (ENVO:01000060) such as... | depth 17 m | reverse complement strand
CTTATCCACAGTAACCGCATCGTCGGCAATTTTTGCAGTACTAATGCCTAAATCGTTTAATGAAATTGTAACAACTCCCGTTGCGTTATCTCTGGCAATTGGTGAAGTAGCTACAATAGAATTCACGTCGTTCGTATCGTCTGTGTATAATTCATCGAAATTAGATACACATTTTTGGAACGCTATGCGTAAGGCATCACCATCATTTGAATTTGGAGCAGAACCTACGTTTATTACCTGTTTCGCACACATATTTTTTATTTTTTAATTGTTATTATTTAATATACCGTTTGATCTGTTTTGTATTCTGTCGTACTGGCTAATATTATAATATTGTCCGCCGTGAAAGGTTTTTGATCTGAATTGAAAGGGTAAATTTGTCCCCAGCCTAAAGCCTTTCCGATGTAACCCCACCAGCTTATTTCGTAAATTTTTCCGAAATCATTCATAAAACAAAATCCGTTTGGTACGATTCATAGTTTGGACTTACGTCTTGGCCGCTGTTTGAGTACCACTGTGGAAAATTTGCACTAGCAAATTCACTCATGTGATCAAGAAATCTTTCGGTGTAACTTTGCGCCCTGTCTTTCTCTATTTGAACGAGTTCTTTTACTTCGTCCGAAGTCGCTTCGCTTGAATTTTCTGAGGTATGTTTAAAAATACCTTTATTGGATACCGTAAAATTTCCGCTTCTTAAATATTCTGAAATCGTTAAGTGTATTAGGATAGGCTTAATAAAATCGTCTAATAAATTTTTATGATTTGTCGGAATTGGAGTGTTAGGTAAAAGACGAATTGCAGCATCGTAATAATTATATAAATCAGTACCTATAATTTCTCTCAAATATTGCGTTTGCGATAAATGCAGGGCTGGGATTAAACGATTTGAGTCCAGATTTCCGTCAATAATTGGCGAACGTCTGACGATGTCTTCTTTGGTTGCGAATAAAACTTGGCTCATATATTATTTTTTATTACCTATTCCCCTGGACGCTGGCGTTTTTTGTGCTTGACCAGAGTTTTCGGGTTGTTGAAATGGTGTGTTTGCGACTTTCTTATCATTTTCGAAAATGTCCGTAGTCGATTTAGGTAAAAATTTACCGTCTTCTCTTTTTCTAAAGAAAACCATTCTTCGCCATCGATGGCGGCAGTTATTACCGCCAGCAAAAAGAAATAAATCGTAATTGGGAGTTCCGCCCAATCCTAATCCTGGGTTTGGGTCTAAAGCGGATAAATTTTCTATGTCTTCAAACCTGTAAAGCATTCCATATTGTCCAGAATTTAGGGCCATCATATCTTTACAAAATTGTCTTTGTGGGTCTGGGTCTCCGTCGTATTTATAACGTAAAATATAAAGGCCTTGATCGAATTCGCTTTTGGCTGTCGTTTCTGGATCAAAAGAAAATAATTTTGTCGCTTGTTTGTCTAAAACTGTAACGTTTTTTTGGGCCTGTCGTTCTTCTTCTAGTGACCCAGCTTCTTCGTCTTCGATTAATTCCCATTCTTCGCCCAGAACTTCGCCGTAGTCTTTAATTTTTTCCAGAATTGCCTTTTCGTGGTCCGCTGACATTTCTGGTTTGTCATTTTTATATTTTATTTCATGACTTTCACAAGGCATATAATAAACTTTTTCGTTTACTATATGTTCATGGTAACCGCTACAATTCAATTTTTCTGCGGCTTGTATTGCCTGGTCTTTTGTTTCAAATGCATCACGGCCATCTATTTGAGTGGCTAAAGAAAGTTTTTGCCCTGTTTCTTCTTCTTTTTGTTCTTGAGTAACTAAAACTTCGTCAGTAAATTCAATAGGCGTAAGAGTTTTAACATAAATTTTTAATGAAATACCATTTACGGCCAGAATGTCCTCAACGGCTTCGATAATATCGTCTTGATAAGGTCTTATTACAACGTTTTCAAATAAATTATGGGCGTTTTGAATTTCTTCAGAATTTGATCCAAGACCGTTGCCCGTGTCTCTTATCCCCACTAGTAATGGGCTCGTTATTCTGTGAGCTAATAAAATTTTAGCCGTGCATTGATCGGCTATGTATTGATAAACGTCGGCAGAATCTACGGCCGTAATATCTTCAATCGTTGTTTTATTTTCTGGGCCATCACTAAAGGAAACAATCACTTTTTCGCCGTTAACTCCTGTAAGCTTGTTTAAAATTTCACTTTTAATCATTTGCTGTTTTTCGACAGTAGGCACGCCATTTACAAAATTTATTATTTTACCAGAACTAAAATTATTAGTGACTTCATTGACTAAAAATTCGGAAATTAGCGCCTCACAAGAACTGTAATTTAATGAAGATATTGAACTCGGCGGGCTGTAATAATGCATCGATGGAATATACTTTCTAATAATATATATTTCATTAGTAGCTCCAGAGCCAAAAACGGGAATTCTGGTTAATTTATCGCCGTCACGGTGTTCGCTCCATTTAGGACTATAATAATAGGCGTTTATTTTGCCCTTATCGTCGCATTTCTCGGCCCTTAATGTCTCTCTGTTAAAGTGTGTAACCTGGACCACTTTTTGGCCCTTATAAGTTACTTGAAATGCCGCCTCACCGAGTAGCTTATAATCTAAACAAACCCGTTTTAAATCCCTTGCTTTAAATAAAGATTTAAAAGAAGCGAATTCGTCGGGCTTTCTGTTTGAGTCCAAAGCGTCGAACCCTTTTCCAAAAATTTGATTTGAAACCCCCTGTATCACGCTGCTAGTGGTCGGACTATTTAAAAAAGCCTCAATTATTTCGGAATAAAAATCATTATTTTTACCGAAAGCAACATAATCCTGGTGTGGGTCCTCAAATATTTCGGGGGTTGAGTAAGCCGCTAAATTTAAGACGTGAAAATCGCTATTCATAAACTAAATAGTCATTAGAGCTGCTCGCATTAGAAACAAACTTACCCGTATTCGGTGAGTATGTCGACGCTGGCTGGTTAGTACCAAAAATTTTATCACGGTATAATATCGAGCTGGTTGCTGTATTAGATACTTCTAAAAGATAGGTTTGATCTTTTGTATTGTCTAAACCTAATGCAGCGGTGTACGTATACCAATATTTTAAAGCCGTTAAAGCTGAAACCGTTGCAGAATGTACGACGGTGTTTTGTTCTTCGTTCGTTATCAAAAATTTAAAGATTGCGGCCCCTGTCGGTGTGTAACTTCTGGGAATTATGTTTAAAGTGTGGGTCGATTGTGTTCTATTAAGTACAATCATGTTAACCTATTTTAAAAGTTCCCGTTTGTACGTTGTAATGCTTTAATTTTTTTAACTCTTTAAATTGATTTTCGTCTAAAACGGTTAAGGCTTTAGATTCGTCAATAATTAGCCATTCAATACTATCAAAAGGCTTGAACGTAATTTGTGTTTTGTCTTTTTTCATTTTGTTTTATTTAATTAGTTTTGTTAGGACGCAGCACTTCGCATACGCCCAACAAAACACCCTTTTAAGAGTTTGTGCCCACTGTAATAGTCGGCGATGCTGAACTCATGCCAGCGAAAGGATTACCAGCTGTAGCTCCATTTATGAACTCTGGACTGCTTTTTTCTTCTGCTAATAGCTCAATTACATAACCCGACATATCGCCACGAGAATCACCCGACGTTTGTGAGATAGATTGAACGGTACAACCATGCTCCCGTCCAATTAAAAACGCATTTAAATTGCGGTCTTGTATAACGATACTATTACGTCCAAAAGCCATCAGCTTTAATTGTGCCGAATCTTCTTTTGACATCTTTGGCAATGTGATTGAAATTACTGTGGAAAAAAATGTCGTCCCCGTGTCTTTATTTACTGTAGCTGTAGTAGTGAATGAATTTCCTGCGCCATTTACTGCATATTTAAATGCAACGAATGTACCCGACATATTTGAAATGGCGTCTGAAGCTTCTGTAATAGTACCGTAAGGATTAACCCCGTTAGTTATATACAAAGCATCTACGCCGCCAAGGGTATCGAGGCAGTTAATCGCTCTTCCAGCCGTTATAAGGCAAGCCATATGATTTTATTTTAAGTTATTGATTATTAAGTAGTTAAGGGGGTTTTACCCCCCGAAACTGTTATTTATTATTAAGAGTAGAAAACCGTTTCAGCTCCAATTCCAACCGCACACGCTGCGGATCCTCTAAGTACTATTCGAGAATTCTGGCTGCCATCAATCGGCCCCATGTCAATAATTGAAGCAGAATTGTTTAATTCACTGTAAAGAGAAGTTCCAAAAATGAAATTTTCTTTTTTACCAATAAAATAATCTGTTGCCGTCATTCCTGGACAGTGAATAAGTTTTATTCCCCCAAAATATAAATCTTCTCCAAATCTAAAGCCAGCATTCATTTTACCATCGACCCCAGTCGTACCGTTAGCGTTTCCAACACTTGCGAAACCGCCTAAAGAAATGATGTAAGCTGAATAGATGGCCGTAGGAACGTAAAAATATACGTCTGGCTTGCCAAAAATGGTATTCGGTAAAGCGTTATATCCTTTTTGTAATTCACTTGTAACATTTTGAGCAGTAATTGCGCTTTTTGCTACGTCTATTACACTCGCATCGGCTGCGGCTAATGTTTCAAATCCATCAAATGCCATTGTCCCATTGGTTGCGGTTCCCGTCCATAAATTAGATTCTAAAGAAGCTGCTGTTTCTTTAACAGCAATTTCAAGCATATGCTGACCTAAATCCTGGGGCATTTTTGAAGTGATTCCCTTCATGTATATACTTTCCCAGCCACTTCGGTAGTTTTTTGAACACAATTCCATCTGAACTTGAAATTCTTTAACTTCTAATACAATTTCGGTTGTGTTTAAAGTCCCAGATGCCGAAAAATCACAAGTGGACGGTTTGATTAAATTCGCATCAGCGGAAAGAACTTGAATTACTTCTTTTCCTTTTACGTTATCGTGAATTGAAATAGCTCCAGAAGCTAATGAATCTCCCGAAAGGGTTGCCGCTTCTAGATACCCTTTAGCTGCGAGGCCAGAGAACGAAGAATTGATATTGTGCGTTGTTGCTAAGTTTACTTTCATTGTTTTATTTTTTATGTTTTAATTATTATGATTCACTAGCCCAAACACCGTCGCCGCCTGTAATATACCAGCCAGTTAATTCGACAGCTTTAAGAGTAACCCAGTCGCCAGTCGTAGCCGTTGCTTTGGTGTTGATCCAATCTTTGTTTACTACTCCGCCAGCTTGAACAGCGGCCACAGTTCCATTGACTGCATCGGCTGCATTAGGGCTTAATGTTATAATATTGTTGCCGTCTGCTCCTGTGTTTCTAAATGTGAATTCCATTCCGATATTATTAGTTTCAATTTTCGGAAGTGTAATTATTTTGGCATCAATTGCAACGTTAAATTCGCCGCCTGCCTGGTTTGCGCTAACGTCTTGAGTGTCTGAAACCGTAATTTGTTTAGACCTTGCTCTTAGGACGTCGTTACTTGTAAAATTTGTTTGTGACATTTTTATTTATTATTTATTATTATAGATCATATTTCGTATTCTGTCGACGTGAGTATCATTAATTTGAGGCTCGATATTTTGAGCAACGTTGACAGCTTCTGGATTGTGCGCAATTGGCTCAACAATTTCACCGCTTAATTCAACTTCTTTAATGTCTTCAACTTCTTCAGTGGGTTCTTTACTAAGTTCCTTTTTTTCTAGTATAGATTTAAGCTCCTCGATCATTAATTTAACTTCCGAAACTTCTTCTTTTGTTGCGTAAACAACTTGTGTCGATTCAGTTTTTGATTTAATTTTTGATTCTGGCGCTTCTTCTTGAGCGGCTTCGACTTCGGCTTCAGCTTCTTCGGCTGGGGCTTCTTGAGCAGCGTCTTTAATTTCTGCGATTAATCCCTCTTCAGAAACTACTAAAATCCTAGAATCTTCCAAAGAATATTCCCCAATTGGTAAGCTTATTTTCGAACCGTCATCGCCTTCGATAAAGACTTCTGAGCCCGAAACAAATTCAACCGAAGAAATGGACGTTCCATTTTCAAGTTTCATTGTTGCCATTTGGACATTTTCTTCGGACAATTCTATTCCTAGAGTGTCTTTTAATTGATTTAAAATTTCTATTGCTTTCATTTATTAAAATGTTATATACTATAAACGGATAGGGTGTAAAAATACGGTCACATTTTTAAGATTAATTTTAAACTTTACCGATTCCCTGGGCCAACATTGACCCGTCGCAACATTTTGAATCGTATGTTTTTCGGTCCTTACAAAGACAACCCCGTTTTCCACCTTTCGGGGATGTTCTGCTTACTGTTTTTGTGGCTTTGCTTTCTTTATACATTTGTTTCTTTTAATATTTTACTTACTTTTTGAATTAAGTTTTCGGCTTCAACTTCTTTTTTAAGTTTGCTATCATTTTTTTTAGCGAAACGGTCCACCATAAAAGCTTCAATAGAAAATCCAGAAACCTTACCATTTTTAATTTGGTTATTCCATACGTCATCGTCATTTACTTTCATTGAAATTACCCAGCTGCCGACAGGGACATCCATACCGTAATGTCTTGTTTTGTCTTTCTCAGATTCTACAATCCAGGATTCAACAATTGTCATATTTTTTAAAGTCTTATCGTGTTCTAGTGTCGCCTCTGATTGATTGCCTTTGATAAAAAATAATTCGCTGGCCTTTCGGACTGTGCTTTTTGAAAAGAAAATGTAAAATTCTGACCCGTCTTTTTCTGAGCGTCGGTAGATAGGACGGTTAGGAACTAAGGCAGCTCCTAGGATTAACCTTTTTTCTTTGTCTTGTTCGGCAAATTTAAATTCCTGGTTTTTTAAGGCAATAAACGATTCAGCAATTGCAGGTTCAGAAACTATCGAAACGGCTGTAATTCCATTGTCGTCGTCTAAGTTTTCTTCGTCTAGTATTAATTCTATTATTTTCATATTTTGGTTTTTATCCTATTGATGCATTTGTAATGATTGATCTGTCTAATGATTGAGCTGTTGAAATATCCCCAGAGGTAACGTAAGCTCTAAGCGGAATTTTATCTTGGCCGCTCAAGGCCTCTGCTAATTGGTTTTGTGAGTTTTGGCCTACAATATTAAAAGCCGCTGGGATTGATGGCATTGTTGCACTCGAGCCGCCACCGCCGCCACCGCCCATTTTGCCCGCCATTCCTTTGGCCGTATTTACTGCCGATTTAACCGACATTATAATTCCCGCCGCTTGACCAGCAAACGCAATTAAAAGAGGGATGTTAATTGGTAAACCAGCCGAGGCCGTTGATGCCGCCCCTCCTGCAATGTCGGCCGTGGCTTTTGCGGATAATAAGCCCATTTCGACAAGCGTCGCTTTTGCTTGTTCGATTTGTTCTTTTATTCTTATACCTTGTTTTACTAAAGATAAAGCCTTACCGACTTTAGTTTCAGCGCCAGCGACTTCGATGACAGCGTCCAAGGTTTCAAACATTTGCGCTCTATTTTGGGCCGCCGTTTCTTCTTGTGTTTTTGCAACATCTAAAGCCGCATCCTTTTTAAAGTCTTTTTCTTTTTGTGAATAAAATTCAATGACTTTGTTTTTGTCCGATTCCGTAGCGTTTAAAAGTTCAAGCTCTGCAATGGCTAGTTCTCTATCTTTTGCTATTTTATCCAAACCGACCAGGACTTCAAGCTCTGTTATTTTTTTAATTTTTTCCAATCGGGCTTCGTCCGCTACTAAGTCAGCCGCTTTTATATCGTCGTCAATCTTTTTATCGGCGATTTTTTTATCAATAATTTTTTGACGCTCCGCTTGTTCTGCTTTTAATAGTCCTGTAATTTGAGCCGTGACTAGTTTCGCTTTAGTTAATTTTGCCGCCTCTAATCTTATTAATGCTGCTTTTGCTTCTTCTTCTTCTTTTAATGCGTCTTTGTCCGATGCCGATAACGTATTCTCTAAAATAATGGCGTCCCTTCTAAGGGTTGCGGCCTTCATTTCTTTTGCAGTAATTTCGTCTTCTATTCGGCCCGCTTCTTTTAAAAAGCCGATTCTTTCTTTAGTTGTAAAATTGGTTTTGTCGGCCACTTTATTTAATAGCTCCGCCCTTTTTCTGTTTACTTCGGCCCTTTCTGTTATTAGTTCCCGCTCTATGACTTCGGCCTTTGCTCGATCGTCTGCAATGCCCGCCATAAGCTTCATTTCTTTTGCAGTTTCTTCGCCTATAGATTTAATCCCTGTAAATATGTTATCTACTCCATTTGCTAACGCTTCGCCTGCAATTACTACGGGGTTTATGGCTCTATTAATTCCGATTATAGCACTGGACGCATCTTTGGCCGCTCCTGTAAAATCACCCGTAAATAGTTTTTTGAAAGCCGTCCCCATTAAACCGACGTTTTCAAGTAAAGAATCTATTTTATCGGTGATGTTTTGTTTTAATGATTCTTTAAAGTTTTTAAATGTTTTTAAGGGACTTGTAAATATTTCAATAAGTTTAAGACCTAGATCACTAAGTAAATCAGTAAAATTACCAGCCACCACAGAAATCACGCCCAAGGTTTTGGCCCACATATTTTGCCCTTCTTCCGAGGACCTAAAAGCTTGTATAATCGCCGCTATTGCTAAAACTAAAACCCCAAGGCCCGTGGATATAATAGCCCCTTTCATGGTCTTAAATCCTTTGGTTACTCCGCCCAGGGCGCCCGTTAAACCCCTAAATTTTGTTATCGCTCCGCCCGCAACGCCGTCAAGGGTATTACCCATTTGTGAAACATCCGCAGAAGTTGCAACGGATTTTTCTCCAGTGTCTTCAATTGCGTCGCCTACTTTGTCAATGTTTTTGACCGCACCTTTGACATCGGCGTTTATTTTCATGTTTACATTAGTACTCATATTTTAAACTTTAATAATTTAATGCCCTCTTTAATGCTACCAGGTAGCTTGTTTTTTCCTAATGCTATTTTTGAAAGCTCGCCTAAATTTTTAGGATCGTTTTTTAAAAGCTCTAACATTTCAATTATATTTTTTATCATGAACAGCTATATATTGCTACAACCGTAGCATTAGAAAATTCTACGACTATATGTTTTGTTATTGTGTTATTATCAAAAACAGCGAGGGCAAAATATTTATTTCCTGCGTAGTAACTGGGCCATGAATTTGATCCGCCGCTGTAATCTTTAAACTGGTCTGTTACTTTTACTCGGTCTCCTAATCCTGGTAAAGAATATTGTCCATTATGATTAATAATTCCATAAGTGGTGACAGTTCCGCAATCAGTACCGAAATTATTAACCGTAATTCTGTTTCTAATTTGTGCATGGGTTGGAATTGTATCATAGCCATATTTAGCACCGAACCCAGCTTGTCGAACTCTAAAATCTGTAACACTTGTTGAAAATGCAATCGATGGAGTGACCGCATTAAATAGCGGCGAAATGACGTCAGATTTGTCAAATCCGACCTGTGTATTGGTTCTCACATAAAACCGACCATGTTTTATAGTCCCAGCGCTAAGACTGTTAATCACTACGTTTTTAATTCCTAGCTGTAAACTTGGAATGGCTTTAGTGGTGACGACTGCAATATCTGTAATGTTTGAGTCGGCTTTTAAAACATCAATGTCATTTGATGCGTTAAGTGGTCCGCTAGTATCTGAAATTAAAAATCCAAATTCGTCAATGTTTGGCTGCGTGTCAAACGTCCCCATTTTTATAATCTCATATTTGAAATTGATCGAGGTGTTTTCTATTTGATTTTCATATTCTGCAATTATTGCAGGGGTTACAATTACTTTTGTGTTTGTTGGCGTTGGGTTATTTGTTGGAATTACGTTTGGTATTTCAGTCGTTTGAATTGGTATGTCGAAACCGTCCGCCGTCGTTCCCATTCTGTCGACTGTAATAATTATATTGTCCGCCGTGATTGATTCGTCATCAATATCGATTTGAACGTCTGCGATTCTTTCGGTAGTAACAAATCTTTCTAAAAGGTTTGTCAATTGTAAATTAGATTTTCCCGTCGTAAAATTTGTTGTGATTTTATTAATCCTATACTGTTTATCAAACACGATAATTTTATCGGCAAGGCTTAATCTTTGTAATATGTTTGACGGTATAAAAGCCGAAAGACTTGTAATTCTTTTTCTAACGTCAAAAAGGTCAACGATATAATCTTCGTAATAACTTTTAAATAGTGTATTTTGATTTGGTGTTAAGGCGTATTCGTCAATCTCAGCGTGAAAGTTTAAAGATTGCGTTTTGTTTGAAGAATTAAAACCAGTAAAAAAGCCCGAACTATTCATCGGCAAATAGGGATTTGTAACTAGGACCCGATCACCCGAAATTTTTTGTACTGTTATTTGGGCCGACGTTGGCTTATTTGCATAAAACAAAAGGGGTAGGGTTGCCGTAGGTTGTTTTGATTTATCGACGGCCCAGCCCCATTGGATTTGCGTTTCGTCTCCATTAGCTGCATTGTTTAGCTTTTCAAATAATGCGTGTTCAAATGGCAACTCGATTGAATAAGTTGAACCTTCATACTTAGAGGTTCTTTCAAATTGTAAAGTACCCCATTCTTTATGCGCTATTTGTTTAAAATTCTCAGCTAAAAAAGTACTTAAACCCTTATATCCTAAATTAACTTGTCTATAAGGAATAACGCTATCAACTTGTGAAGTGTTTGAATCTACGTGATCGGTTAAGTTCCAGGATTGTGTTGAACTAGCGTAAAAATTATCTACGGTTTTAACCTGTATTATATTATTATCGTCTATAAAACTCGTTAAATTGAAAGTATTAAAAAGGCCTGTTAAAAAATCAATACATTTTATGTCGGGCAAATGCTGTAAAATTGTAATGGGTTTATCTGAAACAATTGTCGTTGTGGCTTTTAATAGCATTCGATTGTCAGAAAGTGAACTAATATTTAACCCAACGCCTCGCCTTTCAATTCCGATTTGAACTTCAAAAGAAGTAATACTTTCGGATTCTAAAAAGACGGTAAAGTCTCCGTTTTTAACCTTTATAGAATCGATGTCACCCGAAACAGCTTGTCCGTTTGTTGTCGTTCCCGTGAGGTCTTCGAATCTTCTGAACTCCTCACCGTTTTCATTTATCACTAAATTATATTTAGCAGAGGCGAGGGCAGGCCCTACCGAAAACCTTAGTCGATAATGCTGTGCAAAAAGCCCGTTTTGGATAGGAGCATCAATGTTAAAGCTGCTATTTTTTTTAACTACACCTTTTACAGTTTTATTTGTACCTATGATTTCAAATCCCGTGACTTGGTGTGCGTCGCCTTGTTCGACAAATATTTCACCCTCTTTAGCGTGTAACCACATATAAAGCCCGTAAAAGGCTTCGTTTGTTGTATTAAAAAAATCCCTACTAAAATTAATGCTGTAGTGTAATTCCATAGCCTTTAAAATTGAATAAAGTCTAATTGCTGGCTTTAATTCTCCTAAAGGAACTCCATTAGATCCGCTAGTATTTGGGTAAATATTATTTAAAGCCGTAGTACTGGAATCGTATGTTAAACGGCTAGTGTGAGTAATCAAAGGAAAAATTATTCCGTCTGTAATTGTTTCGTCTCCTATATCAGCGTCAAGACCGTCGGTCATATAAGCTAAAATATTAGTGTCGGTATAGGAAAAATCAAACGCTGAAAGCTCACCTAAAATTGTAATCTTGTCGTCCTTTAATTTGTCAGATAAAGAAACAGTATTACCATAAAAAGTAATTTTATAAGTATGGGCTTTATTATTTTTTAAAGTCGTTCCCTCTAGTTTTACTTTACCTAT
>TARA_R110000851_G_scaffold1478_5_pt1 | contig 11762 bp, 14 predicted proteins | sample TARA_R110000851 | Tara Oceans TARA_R110000851 (sample SAMEA4397627) | marine metagenome | biome: Polar Biome; feature: [DCM] deep chlorophyll maximum layer (ENVO:01000326); material: water (ENVO:00002006), including particulate matter (ENVO:01000060) such as... | depth 17 m | reverse complement strand
ATCGAACTCGCAAAAAAAATCCACTTGCTCGAGCAAGTGGAGCATTTTAAGGTGGTGCCCACCCAAATTAAACGACTTGGAACTCGCAAGATTATCCTCGTCAAGAAAAAAAAATCTCCCGAGGAAAAAAAGATTTTAGCACGAATTTCTCTTAATATGGCATATAGGGATTTCGTGGAATATGAAAATAAAAAACAATTTTATGAAAAACTGAAAATTGCTGAAAAAATGAAATTCGACCACAAATGTGATGTTTTATGTAAAAATTATGGATGTGATATTAATCAGCAATATATGAAATTATTTAATGAGAAGAAGAAAAAAGATGATGATATTGTGGATTATGAATTCGGATGTGGGCATTCTCATAAAATCCATTTAAATAATATTGGTGTTGATTGGTGGATTGTTGGTGCTCCGCCGTGTGATGATTGTGAATGAATAAATAATTATTAATATATAGGGGTGTGTGTGTTATATATAATGAATATAATTAATGAATAAATAATGTATATATAATTAATTTTTTATTGTCAGAAAATAGTATGAAAAATGTGTCATTTTTAGGACGACCCTAAAATGCTCCACTTCGTAGGTACATATTAAAATTTTATATATTTTGGTGATTTTGTGCCGAAACCGACTCTAGACCAAAATGGAATTATATTTTTCCTCATTATTATTTAATATTATAAACACACTATGTCATCATCTATGAATTATAATGAAATTGTTATTATGGATGGCGTCCCATACGCAAGCAGTGGCACTGCGTGTGCTGTGGAATTACAATTATTAGAGAAGGATGAAATTATTAAATTAATGTTAAAATACAAATCTAGGAAGGAATTATTAATGAGTGATATGTTAATTAAAAATGGTGAATTAATGAAAAAATTAAATCGTATTTTAAATGAGCATATAGAAGAAGTGGATACATTAAAAAATAATATTCGAGACCTAGAAGAACAGATGGATAATATTATTAGTCTGAATAATTAATTGTAGAAAATATTGTTAGAAAATAGTTATGAAAAATGTGTCATTTTTAGGACTACCCCAAATGCTCCACTTGGTAGATACAAATTAAAATTTTATATATTTTGGTGATTTTGTGCCGAAACCGACTCTAGACCAAAATGGAATTATATTTTTCATCATTATTATTTAATATTAAGATGATGCGAACAAGTGATTTAAATATGACTACAGAACAATTAGAAGCAAGTTCTATGTGGGATTTTACAGATATTTGTTCTAGCATAAGTGTGCCACCAGCAGCAGAACAAAAAAAATACAAAATGAGGGAATGTTTTAATAATGTCTTACATTTAGGAAAAAAATTGCGTCGTGCGAAACCTTACATAGTTAAGGGGCGTCGAGAACGTGTTAAGGGGAAACCCGAAAATAATCCGCATTATTGGATACAAATTGGTGATAGTGTGTGGGATGTATTAATGGGGCAATTATCAGACGGGACTATACAATGGTCTATTTGTCTAATTCCAGCAGAAAAATATTATAAATATTTTAATATGAATACATTCGAGAGAATGCCAATTGCTGAATATATTACAACTATGTCTGGTGAATACGATAAGAATGAAGATATATTTTCGTCATTTTAATTAATTAAATAAAAAAAAATCATTAATATTTATTTTAATTCTCTGTCATTTTCAGAAAATAAAATCCATCTCAAAAAAAAGTGTTGAAAAATGTGTCATTTTTAGGACGACCTCAAAATGCTCCACTTGGCAATTATTGATAATTTATATCTACCTTATCAGACATCCAACAATCTTTACATTTTGTTTTCCAACTTTTAACTAATTTTTCTTTACATTTATATCCACCACTATCTATTCCATCACACCGAATAAATTTTTTATATCTGTATTTATTTTTGACTTGGCAAAATATTCTATTATTCTCACACCATTTACATATATTAATAGTATGTCTCTTATGCTTATCTCCGCATTTTTCACAAGTTCTCCCACCAATAAATCTTTTAATACAGCAACTCCCTAACACTAAAAATTCAGTTTGTTTCTTATTACATATATAACCATTTTTTTCTATATAATGCCCACAGACACAATGACTTGCCTGCGGTAAGAATTTTTCGTCTGGAAATCTTAATTTGTAATAATTTTTATGTTGGTTATAATCACCTCCGCAGTAGTTCCATCCACTCGCAACAATTTCTTCATAAGTTAAATTGTATTCTTTTAATCCTTCAATAAATCTATCTAATTTGTCAGTCATTTTATTAATAAATAATTATTTATTTTTAAATCCATTTTGTTCTAGAGTCGGTTTTCTTAAATTATTTTTTTTTTATTAATTCTCTCCAATGTTTTTTATATTTCGTATCAATTGCTTTCTTTTTTTTTTTACAATCTGATATTTTTTTTTCCGTTTTTGAATCTAAATTTTTAATCTCACCCCTCTCTACTGCCGCCCTCCCCCAAAAGTCATCCATTAATACATTTTGACATTTATCGTGTAATTTTTTCTTTTCTTTTTTCATTTTTTCTTTTTTTCTTAATTGCTGGTTATGAGCAATTGCTTTAGCGTACTTAACAAATTGTGTCCATTTTGGGATTTCACTTATATGGGGTGAAAATCGTATGTGGCGTATTACTGATGGAGTATTTTCTCCATCATTAGTAATCCAATTATAATACCACGCAAAGACAACTTTTTGCGACTCACCCATAATTACACCGAGTTTAATTGCGGAACGTTGTCCCCCATCATCCATCATTTTTTTAACAAATTCTTTTTTATCTTTTTTGTAAGTTTCTTTTTTTATTAATTCGTCGTGTTTTTTTTGAGCAACTGGTCTATGTAGTTCATTTGGGAGCAAACTAAATAAATCCAGCATAGATAAATTATTCATTTGTGCGTGCGATAATCCAGTAAGTGATTGACCAATAGACATTTATAATATTATAATATAAATTATAAATAATATTGGAAATCTTTTAAAGGAATTATTTTATTTTTAATAGGTGTAGAATCTCCATATTTTAACTTAGATATATGACCAAGTATTTCTAAATAAGGTTGCTTCGATTGTATATTATTTTTAACCAAAAATGATACTACTGCTTCAACAATATGCTGTTGTGCTACTACAAATTCTTTTTCTTTTTCTTTATTCATTATATATCTATAATGGATAATTTTTAAGTAATTTTTTTAATATCCATATATATCCAGTGCCTTCTCTTCTATTTCAAATAAATAATCAGAAATATTGCCCCGTATCTCTGCGATACACCAATCAACACATAAATCGTCATCACATAGGGTTTCTCTGTCGGCAACTTGTTGCTGAACAATTCTTATTATACCATAAATTTTTGCGAGTAGTTTCTTAGCATCCATATATTTAATTTTGTATTGTCTTAACTGAATATCTTTCATTTCTACAATATCTTTCATTTGGTCTGCCATTTCCAACATCTGTTGCTCTGTTGTATCCGCCATATAATATAAATATATACTTTAAATGGTATAAATATACTAATTTATTTTTTGGGGATTTAAGAGAATTTTGGGACTAAACCGAGTCTAGAACAAAATGGAATTATTATTTAAAAACTATCCATTATGAATATATAATGACTAAAACTAAAATAATAAATTTCTGTGATAAAAATGATATTGCGTGGAGACCAATTAAATTAGAGATTACATCCAAGGACGGAAAAATAACTAAAATACCTCTGCCAGTTGGTGGGTCTATACCTAAGGTTAATGATTTTAAGAATGATGAATACTTATCTGGTCAAATGAAAAAACACCAGAAAAATTTTAAAAAGGCAGATACAGCAACGAAGGATAATTTTCATATAGCAGTTGATACTAATAATATTTATCAGTTGGATATTGACTGGTTGCCTCATAAAAAATATTCTGAAGAAGCAAAAATATTAGTTAAAAAATTTCTGGATTTATGCCCTTATTATAAATCTACGACCAAGGAATTAGGAAAACATATACTATTTAAATTAAATGAACCACTTATTAAGGACAATACTAAATTCATTAATAAAACATTATACGAAGATTTAGAGGTGCTGTCTGGTTCGTGGGGATGGTCTAAATGGGATGAAATGATAATTAATTCTCATTTAGAAATTCCTACATTAAATATAGAAGATTTTCCATTCGACAACGTTGTTCATACAAATAAGAAAAAATTAATTGTTAAATCTAAATCTCCAAAATCTGATATTTTTAATAGTCTTGATGATACAATTAAAAAATCATTAATATTTAGATACTGCGATATTATAGATATTAAATATTTAGATGATTATTCTGATTGGATAAGGATTTTATGGTCATTAAAAACAGAAAATCATTACAAAATTGCTAAATATATTAGTCGGAAATCTAAGAAATATAATGAATTTACATTTAATTCTAAATGGGAAGGTTTAAAACCTACTACTATAACAATTGGGTCTGTGTTATATTATGCCCAAATTTCTGATATTAAAAAATATCGGAAAATACAATTAGAAGGTCTTGATGAATGGGAACAAGATTTTTTAGATAGTGATGATACACAAGCAAAAATTTTTTTAAAAAACAATGAGGCAAATTTAGTTTATTGGAAAAATAATTTATACATTTTTGAAGGTGATATAGATGGCACAAATGGACGTTGGCACGCAGATGAGAAATACGAACGAACGAAAAATTGTGTCAGTGAATATTTATCTAAATTAATTGTGGATTTCTTGCTTGTGTTAAGATTACAGCATAAGGAAGAGAAGGACGAAGATTTAAAAGATGAAATTACAAAACGAATTAAGGCAACTGGCGGGTTATGTAAAATGCTTAAAAACGTGTCTAAAATAAATTCTATTATGGAGAGATTAAAACAATTACTATCTGTCAGAGATTATTCTGAGGTGGAATTTGATACTAATGGATTATTATTCCCATTTAATAATACTTGTTATGATTTAAAAACTCATAATTGGATTGGAACACGACGTGATAATTATATTTTAAATACAAGTGGATATAATTGGATAGACCCAACTGACGAAGAAGTGGATACATTAACTAATATAATAGATGATATATTCCCCGACGAGTCTGTGAAACAAGAATACATTCATTATCTTGCTACGTGTCTCTACGGAATTCCAATAGAAAAATTTATTATTGCGAATGGTGATGGAGGGAATGGCAAGGGTGTCATTAATGAATTAGTTATGGATACTTGTGGTGATTTTGGATACCAAGCATCTAATAGTGTCTTACTAAATCCAATTAAGGATGGTGGGAATCCCGCCATTGCTAATATGAATAAAAAACGACTGATTTGTTATAGAGAACCCGACGAAAAAAAATCTATTAATTTATCTGCTGTGAAGGAATTAACTGGCGGAAAAAGCATTACAGCAAGAAAATTATATTCTAATGAAGACTCTGTGATGCTAGTTGGGACTCATATTTTAGAATGTAATAAAAAATGCCAAATGACTGGGAATTTAGACAATTCTATTCATAGAAGAATTAGAGATATTCCGTTTGTTGCGACTTACACACACGACGAGTCGCAATTAAAAATGGCAGACGATTTAAATTTTATTAGAAAAGCAGACCCGTATTTTAAAACTGCTGGATTCCAAAAAAAATATAAATACGCTATGTTTAAATTTTTGCTGATTTATGCTAAAAAATGGGAGAGTGAAAATGATGGCAAGAACGTGTGTGAAAAACTCTATAAGAGTGATTTAGTTGATACAAGAACTAAAAATTATATAGAAGACAACGACAATATTTATTCTATATTAAAACAACACTACGTGAGACAAGACGCAGTGGAGGGACAAGAAAAACCTTACATAAAGATAAGGGAATTCTTATACTATTTTAAGGATAGTGAATTTTACAAAACATTATCCAAACACGAGCAGAATAAGGTTTATAGTGAAAAATGCGTGATAGACCATTTAAAATCTACAACCTCCACGAAAATCTATTATAAGGAGAGATATATGATTAAAAATAATATTGGTGTTGCTTACAATGCCAAAAATATATTATTATTTTGGAGAGCAAAAACTAATAAGGAAATAATGGAAGAGCAACAAGAAGATGAGGAATTATTATTTATGGATGAATAAAAGATTTACAAAATCTTTAAAGCAAATTTGGGGTTTAACCCCTTTTTTAAAGGGGTTGGGCATTATATAATATAATGAATAATATTAAAGGTTTAACAATATATATTATATAATGAGGTCTAAAAATAAATCATATTTTCATTTTTTGGTTATTAAGAACAATAATATTAAGAATAAAAAATATTATAAAACTGCTGGTGATATAATGGGGGAATTGGGAATCCCCAAACAAAGTATATATAATATTATTGAAGGGAAATGTTTAAAAGGGAAATGGAGTAATTATTATATAGAAAAAATAATCAAACCCATTTATACAATAACTGAAATTAATTATGATGAAGATTATCCGACAACAATAAACTTTTAAAATTCGGTATTTTGCTCAAAAGATTTTCTAAATCTTTATTATATGGGTGAATATGACAGAGTGATTTTTGATGAAGAAGTCCAAGAAGAAATTGAAGAATATGTAGAACCAAAAAAAATTAAAAAATTATTATCAGACAAACAATTAGAAGCACTTGCTAAGGGTAGAGCACGTGTTGCTGAAAACAGAGAGAAAAAAAAAAAAGAATTACTTACTAAGAAAAAAATAGAAAATTTACAAGATAAACAATTCGCAGAAGAAACTATTAAATTAAAAGTAGAACAAAAAGAACAAAAAAGAAGGTCTTTAAAAGAACAACAACACTATGACAAATTAATAAAACAAAAACAAGAATCTTTTATTAAAAATAAAGAAAAAGAAGAAGAAGATAAAAAAGAAAAGGAATTACAAGACCTAAATTTAGAAAAAATTAAAAATTTTTATACATTAAGAGAAGTGTATTTAGAAAAATGTGAAACTATAGAAGATTTTGATGAGATGGTAGAGCATTTAGATACAATAACTGATGATGATATTGTTGATGACGAAAAATTACTTAATAAATTAAATAAAATGTTAGAGAATTATAAGCAATGAGTGAAGATAAAAAAAAAGAAAAAGAAGAAGAATTAAATACCTCTAATTATAAAATTTTGCCTTTAAAATCATTAGATAAAAATGAAGTTGGTGAAGTAGATTTTGATATATTGCCGAATATACCATTTTTAAGTTATTGTATAGGTGCTGTTAAAAGTGGTAAATCATTATTTATGGCGAATCTTTTTTTTAATCCTAATTTTCCTTATAAAGATACATTTGATATTAAAATATTAATAAGTAATACAGCATATAATGATAAAATTATGAAACCTATTTTAGAACAATTTGATTTTGTCTTTACAGATTATTCTGATTCATTAATTGACGAACTAATTACTATGATAGAAGATGATGAATCCGAATCTAAATATATATTAGTATTAGAAGATATTATTGGGAATGTAAATGTAAAAAAATCGGGGGGTGCTGTTGATTCATTAACTGGATTAACAACAAGGTATAGACATATTGGCAACGAAAAACAAGAAGGAAAATTAAGTATTCTTATTATTTCGCAATATTTTAAATATTTAAATCCTATCCAACGTCTTAACGCATCGGCATACTTTTTAATGGGAACATCTCCAGAGGCAGAATTAAAAAAAATGAGTGAAGAATTGTCTGTATTTGGTGGGTCTGAAAGAGAATTTATTAATATTTATAAAACGTGTAAGCAAGAACCATTTGATTTTTGTTTCTTAAATATACAAGATATGACGGCAAGACGTAATTTTGATGAAGAAACATTATGGAATGCCGCTGATAATTATAATAAAAAAAAAGAAGATAAAGAAAATAAAGAAAATGAAAATCCTACCGATATAGTAAATAAAGACGAAAAAATTATATAAACTAATTTGCTTTAAAGATTTTAAAAATCTTTTAATATAATATAAATGGCATACTTTCAACAATTACAAGGTTATATGGATGATATGAATTCGGCACAATCCCACGAACAAGATGTAGTTCAAGGTCAAGTCGATAAAAAAGTATCAACAATCCAAGAAAAATTCGAAGCAGTATCCCAACAAGCAGAAGGGTGGGGAGGTGCTTTGGTTGGGGCGGGACAAGCGTGGAAACTCGGACGAAAAGTATATAAATCTATTAAAGCAACTAATGAAACAAGTGGTAGTGCTGGTTCGAGTGGGGCAACTGGGACTAGTGCTGGTGCTGGTGCTGGTGAAGGCACAGCGGGGACTGGTGAAATACCATTATCGGGTGGATATTCAAAGGTAGCATCCAAGGCAAAAGTCGAGGGACAAATGGCAACCGATGACACAATACCATTAGACAACAGCAGTTCATTAATATCAAGAGGTGCTGGTGCTATAAAAAGTGCTGTAGGTGATGTCGATGGAAGTGCTACGAGTTCGGGTGCTGGAGCGACGAGTGATGCTCTAAATATTGCTAAACCACTTTTAGATGAAACGGGTGTTCAGCAAGATTTAGTATCGAGAGTTGCTGCTAGTGCTCGACAAGCGGGTGGTGATGGGGGGGGAAGCACAAATGTAATAGGAGATATGTTAAATAGTGCTAGAAGTGCTTTACAGAGTTCATCCGCTGGTGCTATTTCAACTAGTGGTGCTGGTGCTGGTGTTAGTCAATTAAATGATTTAACAACTAATGTAGCATCAAGGGCATCATCTGCTATGAGTAATATTTCAGATTTTAAAGGAGCATTAGGGCGGGGTATGTCTGCGGTGAGAAATGGTGTTTCAAGGGTCGCTGGACAAGCGGGTGCTGGCGGTGGTGCTGGTGCTGGTGAAGAATTGGGTGCGTCAGTAGGTAAGAGTATTTTGGAACGAGTTGGTGCGTCATCTTTTGCTGATGCTGTGCCAGTTCTTGGAGAGGCAATTGGAATTGGTAGTTTAATAGGTGGATTAGTACACGGATTACATAAAAAAGCAGAAGATTCTAAAATAGCGGGAGCGTCCGCTGTCAGCGGAACACTAGCACGTGGTGCTATAGATACTGGAACAATTTCAAGCAATCTCGGCAGCAGTGGTGGGGGGTATGTTGCTTAAATGTTTTTGTGTTTTTAAATGGTCATATTTAGATGTCCAACTATAAATATGATTACAATCTTTACAAAACCATTTTGTTCCAGATTTTTCCTTATTATATTTTTTTAATCTTTTTTTTTCTTTTTCTTGATTACTATAATAATATACTTTTTGTTTGGCACAAAATAATTGGGGATTTTCATCATATTTAATTTTGGAATATTCTTTTTTAGTTCTATTAGGAATATTTTTATTTAATATTAAATATTTGTCATCTTTATGACTTTCAATAAAAAATCTTTCTCTCTGTTTTAAATTATACACACTAATATCTCTGTGTAATTCTATAGTTTCGAAAATTAAATCTCCATTAATATAAATTGTTTGTGAAGTATTTGTCATTTTATTATGAGAAGCAATCCTATTATCTAAATTTTTACAAGACCCATAATATATTTTATCATCTGTATTAGACCAACATTTATAAATATAACCATTTTTCAATATTTCATCTTTAGAGTTGTTCATTATACTATAAACTTTAGAAATATTTTAATAATTTTAAACGACTAACAACCCCTTTAAAAAAGGGGTTAAACCCCAAATTTTGTCTAAACTTTTTTTAAAAGTTTTTATGACCAATCAATTACAACTGGGTCTGAATTTTTTTTATTATTAGTATCCTCTTTTATAGCAAGGTTTTTTTTATGTATTCTTGATTTAAAATGGTTATTAATATGACCTCTGCTAATTTCTCTTTTACATATTTCACACATCATTTTTTCTTTTAACCACTCTGTATATCTATTAGGCATTATACTATTAACTTTAGAAAAGATTTAAAATATATAAACACATAGTTTTTATATAAAGATTTAAAAAATCTTTAAAGCAAAATATAAATAAATTAGTTTTGTCTAAATAAATCTTTTTGCTCAAAAGATTTTTTAAATCTTTACTTTTACAAAAGTTTTTAGGTTTCAACACAAGACATATTAACAGATACGTGATTGCTTCCAACAACTGCTTCTAAATTTGTTATTTCCCCAAATACTATATGATTTTGTGGAATTATTACATTTAATTGATGACTAATATTTTCATCTCCATTAAGAGGAATTTTATCTATAAGAGTTCTTAATCCAGTATCTAAATCTGTTTGATAAATGCTGAATTGACACGCCGTATGAACCAGAGAAACTAAATTAATTCCTTTTACTAATAATTGTTTCCCAGTTCTAACAGCATAAGAAAAATTATGAGATTTACCAGCAGTAGCGTGAATTACATTAAGCAAACTACTTGATGTGGCAAATTGTGCTTTAATTTCTCCGTGATTACTTGCTTTATGAGTTCCTCCAGTATTGACAAACATATTATTAATAGCAACAAATCCATTAGTTCCAGTAGTGGGTGATGAAACTCTAGTTGTTCCATTCATAGTCCAAGTCGTAGTTTTAAATTTAAATCTATTACTATCGGCACTATCAATATATATTCCCTCGATAGTAATAATTCGAGCGTGAGTTCCCGCTGATGAATCATTTGCGGAGGTAGAAACAACATCTATATCTTGATTATCTTGATTAGTTTTATAAGAAATAATATTATTACTCGCACCAGCGGTGAGAGAACCCGTTGCTATAGAATCATTTATTCCTCTAATAACTAAATTTTGATGAGATAAATTATTATTAGATATTTGATTATATACAGATTCAACAGAATTAATTAATGACATTATAATAATTGAATATATTTAAATTTTAAATAAAATATATTATATTAATATATAAATGTCCGTTGCTGAAAATTCTAAATTTATTGCCCTTGTGCCCGATAATGGGACAGAATTTATTGCTGAACAAAAAGCAATATTTACAATTAATCCAGATATAGGTTTCATTAAAGGTCGTGATTCTTACATTAGTTATGATATATTAAATACTGATTCTAATAGTAGAATTAATGTTTTACATAATACTGCTGGAGCAAATGCTGTTATAGACCGAATGGATATTTTTTCATTACAAAATGGTCAATTAATGGAATCTCTAACTAATTATAATTTATGGGCAAGTATTCAAAATCAATATTGCGAAGAAGACGATACCCACACTCAACTTAAACAAAATACTGGTGTTAAATGTAGGTCTTATGATGTTTCTCAAAACTCCACCTCTAAAGTCAATACTCTTAATGAAATTGGAACAGCACAAAATCCACGTGTCCCAACAGACGTTGGAGCAACTAGTTTAAGTGTAATTTCAAGTGGTTCTCAAACTTTTTCTGGCACTTACGCTGATGCCACTGACCACGACCCCGAAATGGGTGTTAAAAAATTCACATCTCGAAAAATGTGTATCCCTATCCGCTCTGGTATTTTCTCGGCATTTGGTGTTTCAGAAAAACTCACTCCAGTTCTCTTATTCGGTGGATTAAAAATTGAAATTACTTTTGCTAAAAATGAACACGTGCTGGTAAGACCTTATACGCCTAATGATGCCAATGGTGCTGTTAAACAAGCATCTGATTTTGCGACGGGTATAGACGTTGATGCTCAAGCGGGGGGTTCTGCCATTATTACATTAACTAATGATATTAATGACCCCTCAGAATTAG
>TARA_R110000851_G_scaffold171172_3_pt1 | contig 11768 bp, 13 predicted proteins | sample TARA_R110000851 | Tara Oceans TARA_R110000851 (sample SAMEA4397627) | marine metagenome | biome: Polar Biome; feature: [DCM] deep chlorophyll maximum layer (ENVO:01000326); material: water (ENVO:00002006), including particulate matter (ENVO:01000060) such as... | depth 17 m | reverse complement strand
TATGCGGTTTGGAACATAGCCGCAAAAATGGCAACAGGGGAGTATATAACCAATGCTAACCTCGACGATAGAAAATCTATTAATTCACTTGAGGCGCATGCCAAAGAGTTGTTTTCAAATCAGGATGTTGACCTAGTTTATGCTGATATGCTGATCACCGACCAGCCAAACGAAAGTCTTAAAAAGAATAGTTCAGAGGGTAGAAAGTATAATTTCCCTGACTTTACCTTTGATAATCTTAAAATGACTAATATGCCTCATGCCAGCCCAATGTGGAGAAAAAGTTACCACGAAAAATATGGTTATTTTGACGACAAGTACCGTTCAGCCGGCGATTGGGAATTATGGCTCCGCGGCGCCTCAAAAGGTAGTATGTTTAAAAAGATACACGATGTCTTGGGTTTATATTATTTTAATCCAAAGGGCATTTCAACAAATCCTGACAATTATTCATGGAAAAGAAAAGAAGAAAAAGAGATTTTTGAAAAATATAAAGAGATGGTCGCGCCAGAATAAAATGTGTTTAGTTTCTCATAAATATAAATTCATTTATGTTAAAACCTATAAGACAGCTAGCTCATCTCTCTATAGATTATTTTCTGCTTATTGCTGTATCCCGGCCGCAGCTGACGAACTTGCCGCGGCTTGGGGTAGCGAAAAACATCAAACCCTCAATGTTCCTATCCTATCTAAGTATGGATCAATAGGGACAAAAAACAATGGTACAAAAATTGAAAACTGGGGATCACATATTCCTTTGTCTGCCGTCAAGAGGGAGCTGGGAGAAAAGATATTTAATTCATATTTTAAATTTACAAGCGTCCGGGATCCGTTCGATCAGGCAATATCAATGTTTTATCACATAAACGAAAAACTAAAATATTGTACCGAACCTGGCCATGTCATCGAATTGTTTCATAATTTTTTAAAAAACGAATATGACGCCGACCAAAACTGGAATCAGTATGCTATAGACGACACTCCGTCCTGCGATGATTATATAAGATTTGAAGATTTAGATAATGAAATAAATCGCATTTTACAAATTTTAAATATAGAACCAAAGTACAAAGTGCAACAACTAAGGAAATATATGCCTCCCGTATGTGGATCTAATTTTCTTTTCCGTCCATACAACAGAGATCTCTATAATACTATGTTTAAAAAAGAATTAGATTTATTTGGCTATGAAGTGAGGCCAGAGAATTGAACTCAAAAAAATTAATAACTTTTTCTTTATGGGGACAAAACCCCAAATATTTGGTAGGAGCTGTCCGAAACGCCGAACTGGCAAAAGAAATCTACCCAGACTGGATGTGCAGATTTTATGTAGGCCAGAGTGTACCAAGTCAGATTATTTTTCAACTTGAAAGCTTTGATAATGTAGAAGTGGTGCAAAGACCGGAGTTCGGAGACTGGAGGGGTATGTTTTGGAGATTCCTGCCCGCATCCGAGGAAGGGGTAGAGATTATGATATCTAGAGACGCAGACTCTCGTTTAAGTTTGCGTGAAAAAGCTGCTGTAGATGAGTGGCTAGGCGGCGACAAGGGGTTTCACATCATGAGAGATCATCCATATCATAAGTTTCCGGTTTTAGGGGGAATGTGGGGAGTAAAGAGCGGCACTCTTCCAAATATGTCACAACTTATTGAACAATTTGCGCAAGAAGACAAATACGGCACCGATTATGAATTTTTTGATCAAGTGGTTGTTCCTCATATTCGCGATGACGCGCTGATTCATGATGAATTTTTTGGTGGAATACCCTTTCCAACTTCTAGAAAAGATTATCAATTTGTTGGACAAGTGTTCGATGAAAATGAAGAAACAGTCGAAGAGCATATTAATGCTCTCCGCTCATACCTTAAGTCCTGAAATGAGGTTTTTTAATCTAGATTTACATATTTCTGTCATTGCTGACATAAAGCACATTTTCACATCTTTTGGCCACACAGTGGACAATTGGAGTATCTCTGGCCACGCGCACCTTATGGGTCGACCAACAGATAGTGTAGAGATAGTAAATCAGCATACCTGGCGTCAACTTAATTCTGATATGATAGAAGAATTTTATAAACGCTATGAGCCAGTTTTAAGAGATTATGATGGATTTATTGTCACTCATACTCCGTGTTTTTCGTTGTTGTATGAAAAATTTGATAAACCTATCATTACTGTTGCCAGCACGCGCTATGAAGATCCTTTTTCCAGTGATATGGTTAACTGGTCGAAGTTTAATCATTATTTACAACAACAAATAGATAAGAATATAATCATCCCTGTCTCTAATAACAAATACGATGCAAAATATACACAACTATTTACGCAACGAAATTGGAAGCACATCCCAAGTCTTTGCGAATACACAAACGCTCAGTACTCTGGTCGAGTTAATAAATTTTTATATTCTTCCAAATTTAAACCAGACATTTCAATTGAAAATTTAATAGAAAAAGAGCATGCTTTCCCCAAAGGATATAGTTGGCAGCAAATGGCTGATTATCAAGGAATTGTTCATATACCTTATAATATTTCTACGATGTCAATTTTTGAGCAATATACTGCAAATATTCCATTGTTTTTTCCATCGTGGGAATTTTTATACGATTTACATGAAAAATATGGCAATCAAGGGGTTTTATCTGAGACATCCTGGAATCAAGTACATGGGCTAAGTTCTAATTCAAGCCTCTTCCCAATGATGAAGGATCCTAATAATTTTAAAAATACTGATGATGTGATGGACTGGGCCCGCCTTTCGGACTTTTATGACGAAGAAAATATGCCCTATATTCAATATTTTCACTCATTCGAACACTTGGACGAATTGCTGAAAACATCTGATCTAAAAAAGATATCAGAAGATATGAAGGCGCATAACGAAAAGAGAAAAGAAAAGGTATATGAGTCTTGGGGTGAAATTTTATCGAGGATAGAACAATGAAATATATTTGCTATAACTGGATGCCATTAATGGCTGTACAGGGATTAGATATGCTGCCTGAGTTTTACAAAAATGCCGGCACATCTAGATTACATCAGTTGCCACCTTTAGACCCCGCAAACTTACGGGCTGGTGAAACTATTTTTATCAAAACTGATTATATTGTCAATGGATATTTTCAAAATAATTATTTATACAAGATTAATAAAAAATTTAATCTCATTACTGGGGTATCTGCCTATCATCTTGGAAGAGACGGTGGGAGTATCTATAGGCAAATTTTGGATCATCCATACCTAAATAAATGGATATGTTCGAACCCACCTGATATTGACGATGATCGTATTATCCCGATGCCAATTGGCTTCCAAGAGCCAGATCGCCTAGGCGGCCACCAAGAATTTTTAGAACAAATCCGGCAATCACGGACTCCATATGAAGAAAAGGAAGACGGCATTTTCCTGCCCTATCACGATTTAAGTACAAATCCTCAAAGGGCGCAGCTGTTTCAAATGCTCAGTCAGTTGCCATTCGTGCATGTACAGACAGAGAAACAAAATTTGGTCGAATATTATGCTTCCCTAAATAAATATAAATTTGTAATAGGGCTAGAAGGAAGGGGACCAGACATTCATAGAAACTATGAGACCTTACTGGTCGGCTCAATACCAATTAGTGTTAAGAATGTCATAGAGCGCGTGTTTGATTACCATCAAGTAGAAAGTGTCTTTTTAAATAACTGGCATGAACTAAATAATAATTTATTTGACAAGTTGCTTAAAACAAGTTATAATATAGGTAGAAATGATGACTTTTTAACAATAGATAATCATATTTCTAAGATTAAAGAAGAACTTACAGAGGTGGTATAGTAGATGGCCGGCCAAATTAATCGAGGAACATTTTTTGGAGATCAGGTTTACAACTTGTCGCTTAATAAAAATTTTAAGAATTATGTTGAAGTGGGCACTTGGAACGGAGAGGGTAGCACAAAGTGTTTTGTTGATGCATTGTTGCAGCGCAATGATGAATCGGCCCTTTATTCTTTAGAAGCCAATATTGAATTTTATGAACAGGCGCGCCGATATTGGGATCCGTTAATGGCTACATCGCGCTCACTGGCTCCTAAACTACATTTGTTATATGGTCGGATTATAGAAGCTGAAGAATTAGTGACCGCCGAAGAGGTTCAAGGCCATCCTCGATTTAGCCAACATCCATGGCTAGAATGGCGCACTCGGAATATTAAAGAATATGGTGAATGTGAAAATGTCTTGGGACAATTTCCGCCCGAAATCGATGTTTTATTGTTGGATGGGGGGCAGTTTTCAACGCGCTCTGAGTTTAATAAATTAAAAGACCGGACAAAAATTGTATTACTAGATGATACACTATCTTTTAAAACTGACAAAGTTAGGGAAGACATTCTTAAGGATCCAGATTCGTGGACTGTAATTTTTGATAATATCGCGGACCGGCATGGCTGGTTCATGGCGTGTAAAACACAGTTCGTTGATTTGCTGGAAAGCCAATAGTAACAATAAAATTACATTTAGCACGCGTCCCATGTTAATATCAATAATTAAAATTTAAAAGCGTAGACATTTGCGAGCAAGGAAGTAGCATCAATCAGGTAACTATATTTTTATCAACGAGGAATCGCCCTCATCTTATTAAAAAAACATTAGATAATATACGACAAGTTTGTCCTCAACATAAAGTGTTGATTGGGAATGCATCGTCGGATCGGTATTTTAAGGAAGTAAGCGATATTATCAAATCACACGATAACGCTATTGAGATCGCTTACAATCCCGATCCTGGGCTTTCTATTGTCTATTCTGAACTTTATAAAAAAATTGATACTGAACTTGCTGTGGTGTGGGCAGATGATATGGAATTTTTGAGAGAATTTGATAGTTTATTGCCATATTTCGACAATCCGAATATACATTTGGCCGCACTACCAATGATTGATGACATTAGTGCCGCCCCAATCACAACTGGCGCCGGCTGGCCAAAAGATAAATATGGCTGCGCACTTTGGAATACATCAACCGGTCGCTGCGCACACCACGCTATTAGTAGGGTATCTCATTTTTTGCAGTTTGGGGATGTATGTGGCACGGGAGAACCAAATGATGTTATAGATAACTTTTGTCATAAACATACTTCAGCCCCCCAGCGAATCTGGCCCATTGGCCCCTATATTCTTCATACGAGAATAGACGATGAAACACGCCTCAACACGGTTCTGGGAGAAGGAAAATTCAGATTCCCCACCAAGGCTTCTTTTAAAACGCCAGAAGAAAGAGATCAATGAATTATATTAAAAATGAAAGAATGTTGAGTCTTGTAAGGGACAAGAGGATTGCAATAGTGGGCCCATCACCTCATTTATTAGAAAACAATTTGGGCCCCTACATCGATGAATATGATATTGTTTGTCGCATAAACAATGATATTTATCCCCGTGGCTATGAAAAAGACTATGGAAGTCGCACGGACATCCTCTCGTGGGCTGGAGATACTAGATATCGTGCTAATTTTGCTAAAAATTTAGAAGTAAACAAAGAGATTGTAAAAAATATAGAAATTGTTTTCTTATCTACGATTAAGGCACAACACGACTGGAAGGGTAGCGTGGTAAAAAACTTTAAGAGCGCCAATGAAGATTACAATCTTCCCTATGATTATATTGGTTCTGATAACTATAAAATGGCGCTTCAGGAATTTGGAGTGGAGCCAAACTCAGGACAGATGACGGCTTGGATGTTTTTGCAGTACCCCATTAAAGAGCTTTTTATAACAGGATTTTCTTTTTATAATCAATTCAACAAAGCAAAAGATCTTAAAGCATCTTTTTATGATTCTGATATAATTTATTCTACCACTCCGCTGCCTGCTACTCACAACCCCCTAAAGGGGCACAACCAGGCAGAGCAAAAGAAAGCACTTATTAACCAGCTTTATACATATTCAAGGATCATAAAGATTGATTCATACTTAAACGCTCTCTTGGGAATAGAACATTGCAATGTAAAAAAGTTAGATAAAAATGAATAGTTTTGTAATCGGCAATAGAGAAATTAATATAAATAATTCCCCATTCGTGATAGCTGAAATCGGAATCAATCATGAAGGCAACTATGAAAAGGCCCTACGAATGGTACGCGATGCCCACGCATCCGGCGCCGAGTGTGTAAAGTTTCAATGTCACATCATAGAAGACGAGATGACCTCCGACGCCCGAAAGACAATTCCTAGTAATAGTGATAAATCAATTTACGAAATTATGCAGCGCTGCCTCCTAAGTTATGATGAGGAGAAATTGCTTAAGCAAGCTGTCGAAGAATTGGGAATGATTTATCTTTCTACTCCCTTTTCGCGGGCCGCCGCTGATAGGCTCGAAGAAATGGGCGTTCAAGCTTATAAGATAGGATCTGGCGAGTGCAACAATTACCCCCTCATAGAGCATATCGCGAGATTTGGAAAGCCAATCATCCTCAGCACCGGCATGAACAATATAAAATCTATATCCCCAGCCGTAGAAATATTGCGTCGGCACAGGGTTGAGTTCGCACTTCTACATTGTACCTCATTGTATCCTACTCCATATAATCGTGTACGCCTAGGCGCCCTAGGGCATCTAAGAGAGGCCTTTCCTGACGCCGTACTTGGGCTTAGTGATCACTCACTAGGAAATTATACATGCTTCGGCTCGGTGCCTTTAGGTGCTAGTATACTAGAGAAGCATTTTACATCCGACAAGACATGGGCCGGCCCAGATATAGAGATATCTATTGACCCAAATGAGTTGCGTGAACTAATAAACGGATCCGCCGCTATACATGCAGCCCTAGGCGGAGAAAAGGAAATACTTGAAGAAGAGCAGCCAACAATTGATTTTGCATATGCGTCTGTTGTTTCGATTAAAGACATCAAAGAGGGGGAGAACTTAACAGAAGAAAATATATGGGTCAAGCGACCTGGAACAGGAGAAGTGCTAGCTAAAGATTATAAATCACTCCTTGGTAGGGTTGCAAGTTGTGACATTGAATTTGACAAACAGCTAGCTTGGAAGAATATAGTATGAAAAAGGTTGTAATTTTAACTTCAGATGAATTAAGGCATAATTACTTTAAAATTAAATTTTCTTTGCAAAAAGATATTAATGTGTTAAAAACATATTGCGATGTAACCAAAAAGAAATACGATCTTAACAACACAGACTTTAAGGATATTCAAAATATTCATTTTGTTTCTCGATACCAAACTGAGCGGGACTTCTTTGGGGAGTGTGTGTCTTCGCTTGAAGATTTATCTAATTCGCAATATATCAAGCGGGGCGAAATAAACAAAGACGAATATATAGAAGAAATTTGCAGACTAGCGCCTGATTTTATTATCTCATATGGCTGCTGCATTATTAAGCCAAAATTGATTAATCTATTTAAAGATAGAATCATTAATGTGCACTTGGGTCTATCGCCATATTACTTTGGTTCAGGTACAAATTTTCACCCATTTGTTAATAAGGAATTGAGTGCGATTGGGTGCACCTTTATGTATATGGACGCCGGCATCGATACTGGTAAAATAATACATCAATTGCGCGCAGAGGTGGACCCATGCGACAATGTGCACCAAATTGGCAATAGGCTCATTAAAAAGATGACACAGGAATTTATAGATCTAATTAAGAATTTTGAAAGAGTAGAATGCAAAACCCCATTAACGAATGCGGCGGGCAAAACATATAAAGTAAGAGACTGTACAGTAGGCGCTGTAAAAATAGCTTACGAAAACATCAGAAAGGGTATATGTTTGGAATATCTCCAGAACAAAGATGATCTAGATTCGGAATTTCCTTTGATTAGACAGGACTTTTTATGCTAGCAATAATGTATCACTATGTCAGGAACAATGACTCTAGGTATCCAAATTTCAAAAATCTTACCATTGATCAGTTTAGAAGACAAATCGATTTTTTCCACAATACCTGTGGACTTATCTCAAAAGAAGATTTTATCTCTTCAGTGGAAAACAGAACGCCACTTAAGAAAGGAGCTATTTTGACTTTTGATGATGGATTTAAGGACCACTATAAAAATGTCTTGCCAGTTTTAGAAGAGAAAAAAGCTTGGGGACTCTTTTATGTTCCAACAGGCCATTACAAGGATAAAAAAATTCTTAATGTTCATCGCGTTCATCATTTATTGGGGAAGGTCGACAGCAGCTTTTTGTTGGAATCTGCCCTTAAGTTAGTGGACACATCAATGCTCAATGAAGAAAAAATCGATGAATTTGATAAAGAGATTTATAAAGATCAAGAATTGAGTACTTGCGAGCTTCGATTTAAAAGGCTTCTTAATTATTACCTGCTTGACGAATATAAGGGTAAAATACTAGATGAAATCACTTTGGGGCACCTAAATGAAGCTGAACTGTATGACGAGCTATATTTAACAAAGGAAGAACTTATAGAGATGGAAAAGTGTGGCTCCATAATTGGTTCGCACACAGTGACTCATCCGGTTTTATCGACTTTGAGCCGTGAACACCAAAAGAGAGAAATCGAAAAGTCATATAGTTTTTTAAATTCGTTTCTTAAGATGCAATACAAGAGCTTTTGTTATCCTTACGGCGCTCCAGCCACTTATAATGGGGACACTTTTAAAATTTTGGAAGAATGTGGCGTTCATCACGCCTTCGCTGTAAGCAATCGGCCAGTGAATGTCGTTAAGAATAAATATGAATTAACCAGAATAGATTGTAATAGGTTTAAATAAAATGAGAAAAATATGTGTTGTAACAGGATATCGTTCTGATTATACCAAATTAAAAAGCGTAATTGATTCTATTGGCCGTAGTCCGGATTTAGAATTACAGATATTAGTCTTCGGCGCCCACCTTCTAAAGGATTATGGCGCCTCTATTAATAATGTTGAAACAGCTGGCCACCCTATTTCTTACAAGTGCACCACCGCCATGGAGGGCGACTCTCCCCTTGCCATGGTGAAGACAATCGGGGTGTCCATCATTGAGTTGTCTTCAGCATATAGTCAACTAGAACCAGACATAGTAATTTTAGTTGGCGACCGCTATGAAATATTAGCCGCGGCAATTGCCGCCTCTATTGGCAATATTCCCGTGGCTCATATACAGGGAGGGGAAGTAAGCGGCACAATTGATGAAACTATAAGACATACGGTGACTAAATTGTCTCACATTCACTTTCCTTCTACAGAGTTAAGTAAAGAAAGGATATTAATGATGGGAGAATATCCGGATCATGTATTTAATGTCGGCTGCCCGGCCGTAGATTATATAAAAAATGTAGAATATGTCGACAGGGATAAAATAAACAAACTACCAGGCCTCTCCAGACTCAGAATTGATTTTCAAAAACCATATCTTGTCTTAATACAGCATCCGGTTACCACCGAACACGAACAGGCTTCGAAACAAATGGAATTAACCCTTGAAGCTTTGCAGGATATCGGGGTGCAAACTGTATTAATATATCCCAACCCAGACGCCGGATCTGGAGAAATGGTAAGGGCTATTAGGAAACATAGCCGGAAGCATGGGAAAAAAGGAATTGTGTGCAACGCATATAAAAATATTAGCTTTGATTCATATTTAAATCTATTGAAAAACAGTAGTTGCTTAGTGGGAAATTCTAGTAGTGGCATACGAGAAGCGCATCTTTTCGGCACTCCTGTTGTAAATATAGGCACCAGACAGGCCAGTCGAGAAAGAACCGATAACATTGTTGACGTTGGTTATGAATATGATGCCATTAAAAACGCAACTTTATCAGCGCTACATGATAATAATTGTTTTAAAGATAACAATATCTATGGAAATGGCCATGCAGCTGAACAAATTGCGGATATTTTAGCAGATATTAATATAGATAATATTTTTCAAAAAATGTCGTTTCGTAAAAAACTAGAGGAAGGTGAGAATGTTTCGTAATAAAATAAATATTGGTTCGTGCGGATTTAGAAAAGACGGGTGGCTAAACTTAGATAAGCCAAGTTCGCATTATTCTGCGTGGCAAAGCCCCATTGATATCGAACACGATTTAATGACACTTAATCCTATTTGCATAAGGGACGAATGTTTGGATATCGCCTACACATCGCACACCATTGAGCACTTAAGTGATGAATATGTCTATCATTTGTTTAAAGAAGTCCATCGCATTCTAAAAAAAGGTGGAGTTTTCCGGATTACCTGCCCTGATATCGGTAAATGCTACGAAGCATATAAGAGTGGAAACAAGAACTATATCAGTAAATGGAAAGGAGAATACAGGCCTTTTCATGAGTTGGGAATTGGGGAGCAATTTTTATTCTTGTTTGCTGGATATCTATCGCCATATCACAAAGGAGAAGTTGAAAAATATACAGAAGAGAAAATCAGGGAAATTTTTGACACAAAGAGTAAATTTGATGCCCTGACTCACTTCACAACAGAGTGCCAGAAACATGCAGATAATTTACAAAAGATTTATCCAGGCGATCACATTAGTTGGTGGGATCATAATAGATTAAAAGACACTCTAAGTAAAATAGGATTTCGAAACATAGTATCTCAAGAATTTTGTTGTTCCGACATACCGGAATTGCAGGGATTTGATCGGCGCAATGAGGATAATGTAGCGAAATTAAATTACACCCTATTTTTGGAATGTACGAAATAAAATGAAAATAATCATTCCAGCGAGGGGCGGTTCAAAAAGAATACCAAATAAAAATATTATTGATTTAAATGGAAAGCCTTTAATAGCATATGCTATTGAGGCCAGCTTGCAGGTCACTAGTGAGGTATACATTAGTACTGATTCTTTGGACATAGAAAGTGTTGCAAGAGAATATGATATAGAGGTCATTAAGAGGCCACCTATGCTAGCCACTGATTTTTCTACCACTAACTCGGTTATTAAGCATTTTTTAGATACCATAGACAACGTAAACTATTTTGCTTGTGTGCAACCCACATCTCCGCTACTTACTTCATTTTATTTGAAGAAAGGCCTTGACAAAATCAAAGAAAGTGGTTATAATAGTATAATATCTGTTAGTAAAAATACCAATTTTTTTTGGGACGACAAACAACAGCCAATAAACTTTGAAAGGAATAGGAAGCCAAGAACTCAAGATATGAAAAATTGGTATGCTGAAAATGGGGCATTCTATGTGACCTCTAAAGAAGACTTTTTGGTTGCGAACAAGCTTACTAGCGGAAAAGTTGGCTTCATCATTATGCCAAAAATTATGTCATTTGAAATAGATACCCACGAAGATATGAAAATTATAGAAGGCATTATGAAAATTAACAAAGAGGCATTATGAAAATTCCGCAAATGTTTCCATTCATTGGGATGGATGAATACGATTCAATGAAAGAGTGTTTTGAGACAAACTGGCTAACAGAGGGTCCAAAATCTAAACAATTCGTATCAGAATTATGCAGCTTGGTGGGTTCTAAATATGGAGTTTTGGCGCCCAATGGAACCTTGGCTTTATATCTTGGTCTTCGGTCTCTAGGTATAGGAGAGGGTGACGAGGTAATCGTACCAAACTTTACTTTTATAGCTTCCGCAACAGCCGTTTCAATGGCAGGTGCTAAACCTGTGTTCGTTGATATAGAACCCGAATCCTTACAAATTGATGTACAGGCATGCGAAAGAGTTTTATCGAGCGCCACCAAAGCTATAATGCCGGTGCATATCTACGGGGCATCTTGCGACATGACACAAGTTATGAAGTTCGCGAATGATAATAATCTAATGGTTATCGAAGATGCAGCA